>Ga0315899_10004564_pt1 | contig 14968 bp, 17 predicted proteins | sample LakEriMetagenome_2_FD_203518 | JGI IMG/M metagenome (GOLD analysis project Ga0315899, IMG submission 203518) | Freshwater fungal communities from buoy surface, Lake Erie, Ohio, United States - Buoy 4 MA112 | ecosystem: Environmental > Aquatic > Freshwater > Lake | place: USA: Lake Erie, Ohio... | reverse complement strand
TCTGCCCTTGACCCGGGCGCTCGCGCAGAGGGCGAGGGTTTTTTATTTTTTATTTTCATGCGCGCCCTCCTTGGGCCCTCAGCGGCTTCACACCTGGCGGCTGGTAGTAGGTCTCTTTTGCTTCCTTAGTAGGTCTCTTTTGCTTCCATAGTAGGTCTCTTTCCTTCTTTACGAGGGATCTTTATTTCTACAGAAGCACGGCGCGAGCAAGCTGACGTGGCTGGAACGAGGTCAAGGAAGACGGGGATTAGTAGTAGTAGTAGGTCTCTTTTGCTTCCGTAGTAGGTCTCTTTTGCTTCCGTAGTAGGTCTCTTTCCTTCTATACTAGGGTTGCTGACGTGGCATGTCACGAACAGAGAATGAGGTTAAGGAAGACGGGGAAGGGGCCACAGCGCTTAAGATCGTCCTCGCAAGCACCTACCGCGAACGCGCTCTCTGGTACTTCTCTGAGACAAATCAGACCCACGATGGAGGCAAAAGAGACCTACTAAAGTGTAAAAATTGTACACTTTGTCAAGCTTGACATGAAGGAGGACCAAGACAATCAGAGTGTGAAGCCTCTGAGGCAAAATAGACCTACTATGGAGGCAAAATAGACCTACTATGGAGGCAAAATAGACCTACTATGGAGGCAAAAGAGACCTTCTATGGAGGCAAAAGAGCCCTACTATGGAGGCAAAAGAGCCCTACTATGGAGGCAAAAGAGACCTACTATGGAGGCAAAAGAGACCTACTATGGAGGCAAAAGAGACCTACTATGGAGGCAAAAGAGACCTATTATGGAGGCAAAAGAGACCTACTAAAGACAAACAGAGTGTGAATGCGCACGACGAGCCGATGTTGCATGCGCAGCAAGACTGGCATAAGACAATACATGTTGCTAATGTGTTGCTAATGTGTTGCTAATGTGTTGCTAATGTGGTCCTTTGTACTACGAGCCGATGTTGCATGCGCAGCAAGACTAGCATAAGACAAAGGACCACATTAGCAACACATTAGCAACACATTAGCAACATGTATGCGAGCTTGCTTTACTATGTCCGCTTGCAGAAGCAGCTTGCAATATGTATAGAATGTGTTCTCTATAGAATGTGTTCTCTATAGAACGTGAATATGCCTCATGTGCACGTGGGTGGCAACATGTATGACGTGCATGTGTGTATCACGTGTCATCAAGTACATGTGTGTATCATGTATAGAATGTGTTCTCGTTGTATCACGTGTCATCAAGTACGTGTGAGCAGCGTTGAGAAGCAGCTGAAAATATGCTTGACAACCCACGAACAATGTGCTTGACAACCCACGAACAATATGCTTGACAACCCACGAACAATATGCTTGACAACACACGAGCGTCTTGGGGCAAATTTTGTACTCCGGCGCTCAATGTCCTTTTTTTCTTTTTTTTTTCTCATGTGTGAGCAGTGTTGAGAAGCAGCTGGCAATATGCATGGCAGCACACGAGCGCCTTGGGGCAAATTCGGCGCTCAATGTCCTGGACCACAACATGCTGCAGGAAGTCTGCCGGTATGCGCACGACAGGATCCGGCGCGACATCCAGTACTATCCGCGGACATGACCTGTGTTCCTAGTGTGTTCCTAGTGTGTTCCTAGTGTGTTCCTAGTGTTTTCCCAAGTACTGTCCGCGGGCATGACCTGGTCCCTAGGTTTAGTAGGTCTCTTTTGCCTGCATAGTCCTTTAGTAGGTCTCTTTTGCCTCCATAGTCCTCTAATAGGTCTCTTTTGCCTCCATAGACGGCTCATAGTGGTCAAACAGGAGACGAGCAGGGTCCCTACATGTAGGATAAAGGGGTTTAGGCCGAGGCCTTAAGGGCGATCGGCCTTAAGGCCTCGGCCTAGATTCTCCTTTATCGCTCATGGAGCTAGCATGGGAGCGTGACGAAGCTAAGCTGGCTTTTGCTTCTATAGAGAAGTGTTGCTAATGTATTTCTAACGTGTTGCTAATGTGTTGCTAATGTGGCGCTAATGTGGCTAAGCTGGCTTTTGCTTCTATGGAGAACACATTCTATTCCTGCCTCGACAACGAGGCTGCATATAGAGAACACATTCTATTACTCAAGACTGATGACACATTCTATTCTATAGAGAACACATTCTATCGAGAACACATTCTCCTGCTCCGGCATGCCCTGCCTGTCGCTCCTTCACACGCGGCGTTCTGACACTGTAATAGGTCTCTTTTGACACTATAATAGGTCTCTTTTGCACACGATGCGACGCCCCGGACCACCCGTCATTGAAGCATATAGAGAACACATTCTATTGCTGTAGAGAACACTTTCTATGACCACCCGTTATTGAAGTATCGTTCCTAATAAACTGTTTGTTTCTCCCGGGCCTCTTCTCTTTCACGCCCTCTCGCCCGCTCGCTTTGACTCTCCTGCTCTCGCTCTGAGTGAGTGTTAAGTGTTTATTTCAAGGTCACCTTCTGTTAGAATATGCTGAAGGTCATAGATTGAATAGCTCGTGAGAGTTGAGGGTCTGTCACGGATCAGTCACTGAACCGCACAAATTGGAGAACATGTTCTTTAATAAAAAACTCTTTTCACACGAGATGCCCTGAAGGCGGTGCGGCGGCCCGGTCCAAGGAGCAGGGCGCCGACGGAGGACAAGGTGCAGCGGCTGGACGCACGATCCAGGCCGCAAGGGTGACACAATACATCGAGTTTCACAGCAGTGCGAGGTAGCTACACGTATATCTCCCGGCGTGCGACGCTGTGCTCTGAGATCTCCGACGCGGGGATTCACGGGAAGCGGCTACGGCAGCTGGTGCACATTCAAAGAGGTTATGAGCCCTGCTCTGCGGAGGAGACAGCCTCTTAGGAACCAACTGGCACGAACTGGCACCAACTGCTTCCCCAAACGCCCCGGGGTCCAGGGCGTCGCCCGATGGCAGGCTGGCCCGGTAACGGCATCACAGCCGGAACCGCGGGGGCGGGCGCTGACCCCGCCGCCCAACGCCGCCCGCAGACGCTACTCGCCGCGTCCGGAGCATCTTGGTCAACATGTAGGTATGTATTGTGTAAATGTAGAGGACGGCAGAAGCAATTAAGACCTCTAAGCAACCGGTGCCTTGAGCACCATGCTGTCATGGCCGTGACAGCATGGACGGCAGAAGCAACTAAGCAACCGGTGCACTGTAACAAAAAATAACGATTGGCGGGAGGTGTCGCTGCACGAGAGGAGAGTGGACGAGAGGAGAGTGAGCCGCAACCAAGCTGCTGGGAGCGCTTTGCATCTTCTGGCAGAGCGGCTCCCAGCACAGACCACCCAGCGCGCATGCGGCCGGTCCTGACGCAGCCGCGACCACCCGGGCGAGCTTTTTTCCCCGGGGCGAGCTTCAAGAAGCGTTTCAAGCAGCATTGTTGGAGTTGTCCCAGGTGGCGCCCAGCCGCTTGAAGTTCTTGTACATGGCCAGGCCCGTCTTCTTGTCCTCTGACCTGTGTTACGGCAGCGCCGCCACGAAACACACCAAAAACTCAAACCCCGGGCTAGCACGATCGTCGCAAGAAACCACGCACGCACGCACGCACGCACGCACGCACGCACGTACACAGCGCAGGAGAGCATGAGTCGTCTCCCGCAGGTCACACGGAACGGGGCAGGCAGCCTGCACCAGAAAGACGCGTACCAGAGGTGCGAGTACCCCATTGATGCGCAGGTGCCGCGCATCCAGTCTTCTCCCTGCTCCGCACACGTCCCAGTCAGGGACCCGTCCACCCGCCGACACCCACCCGTGTCGACGCTGCGCTCGCTCCACACACAGTAGGTCACTGTGCCTGCCAATACCCCACCCCCCGCGCGTTGCGAGTGCACGCACCTAGCCCTAGGTAGCGTGGGGTATAGGTTCAAGGTTTAGGTAGCGTGGGGTTTCAGGGTTGTGCTCGACTGCGGGCGCCTCCTCGCACGTGGTATACCTCGACTGCGGGCACCTCCTCGCACGTGGCGGGGCCGCCGAAGCTCTTCTTGATCTGAAAGTAGCTGAGGACCTGCACACCAAAGCGCGTCGCATATGCCTCACACACAACGCGCCAGAGCCTTCGAGCTCTCCTTCCAGGCCGTGCGAACCCCGACAGCGAACATACAGACATGATGCTGGCGTACGCATTTGTGCACAGTGTGAAGGCTGCTGCTGCATGTGTCACACGCAACACAGCCCCTGCACCTACGCCAAAGTACCGAAAACATGCTCCAGGAATAGATAGCATAGTTCGTGACGTTTCTGGGTGAAAACGAACAGTTACGTTTTCAAGCGAAAACCGTGAATAACCCGGACTTTAATCGAGGGCGGCGCAGACAGAATATTCCGCATCTGTTCGGATCCGGTACTCTTTTTTGGTACCAGGATTTCAGTGGGGCGGGTGATCAAGTATTCAATTCGGGGTGGAAATTGCCGCCTCATCCTCAATCCGTAGTGGTCGGAAATTTAAAATATAGGTCTAGTTCTAATGGTTGTTGGATGTCTTTCCGAAATAAACCGATCGATCCGGTCAGACCGATCCAAAAAGAGACCCAAAATCCAGACAAAACAGTGGTACCGGGTCCAAATAGATGCGAAATATTCTGTCCCTGCCGCCCTCCCGATCACGTTACCAACAATCATGCCCTCTGGTACCAGAATCTATTAATCACATACCGTTGAGTTTGTTGGGCCCCAATGGCATCGGTCCAAGGGGCCCAGCGGCCACGCCTTCGTTGGTCGACTGCGCGAAGACCCAGAACATCCGGGTCCTAGGGGCCCAGCGGCAGCGCCTTCGTTGGTCGACTGCGCGAAGACCCTGAACCCCACGCTGCCGACGCGTCTGACGGGATGCCGCTCGAGGCAGGTGCGTCAGAGAAGAAAGTGAGATGGCGGGCGGGGCAGAAGAAGGCGGACGGTGCGTGGGAGCGACGGGTATGCGGGCGCGGCATCCATGCGAGCCTAGGCCACGTTGCAATCAGTGACTCAGTCTGTCTGCGGCTTGACCCCGCCCACACACGTGCCCCCCCCGCGCTGGCACGCGTTTGTGCTGCGCAGAGATCGATTACCTCGTGCGGGAAAGCCCTGCACCCCGAACCCGCTCCTCTGGCGCCTGGAACCTTGAGGTTGGCTCTTTTGAAACAGGACAAGTGCGATGCGCCGCGCGCTGTCTTCTTGCATCCATGCTCACCCGCTTTCGCTCTGCTTACTTTCTCCTCCAGCCCTCGCCTCCTCCCGCCCCCGGTCTTTGCACTGTCCCCTCGCTCCGCTTGTCTTGCAAACTCTGCACTCTCTCCTTGGTCGCGCCAGAGCCATGTTTTGTGGTTTGTCGATACATCGCGCTCACGTGTCTCTCTCCCTCTCTGCAGTCGATACTAGGCTCTCCGAAATCGGCGCTTCGGCCGCTTTCGGCGCTTTCGGTAAGCAGCTTCTGCGCCTCGTGCTCGGAATATAGCGATCCTGCTTGAGGTGTTCCCACCTAGAGAACATGAGGATCGCAGCATGAGCCCTAGCTGAGTGCCGTGTGGCTACTCGTCTCTCTCTTTGCGCGCAGTCCTCCAAAAGAAAATGTTCAGCATCGGCACCAGGACCTCCAAGTCCGATAGGCCAAGCGCGCAGAAGTAGCTTAGGGTCGCGGCCGTGCAGTAAAGGAACTGATCGCACGCTACCTGCGGAAGCTCCTCGACAGAGCCGCTTCCACGCCTCCGTGGAAGAAAAACTCAAAAAGTGAGTGCGCGTGTTCGCGAGTGTGTGCGCATGCGCAAGTTTTTGTTCTGCAGGCGCGCGCCCACTCTCCTTTCTAACGCCGAAACCGCCGGTCTGGAATTCCCCTGCCTCTGCAGCGCGTTCGGAAGGCACGTGAGATTAGATCCAGTGAGCATGCAAATTGTGTCCTCGCCACCAAGCTCGCCAGACATGGAGCCGAGCGACAGCCCAGCGTCTGCAGTGGTGCGACCCATGTCAACATGCGGAGGGCGAATGTTGAGTCGGCGTAATGCTATGGATCGCGAATCGTCAAGCCAAGCAAAAAAAGCGCTGGACAGCATCGACACTAAACGCACCGCTTCGGCAGAGCCAGCTTTGGCAAAGCCATCTTCGGCACAGCCATACTACATGCGACGCGAGTTCTTCAAGTATTCGCACGAGCGGATTGAGGGGCAAGAGGCCATCGTGTCCTCAGCTGTGCACACGGCCCTCGCATATTCTACGTACATGGACTCTGGCCCCGCCATGACGCGACAGTCGCACTCTGCCCCCGCCACGCCTATGCTCAGCTTTTCTGATCATAGAAAAAGCTACACAGGGCGGAAGCGCGGCTCGACACCGAGCACCCCGGCGTGGGATTCCAGGGCTGCCACCCCGTCGTCGACTCTGATAAATTCCTTGCGGAAAGCGGCACGCCCACAGACTCCAGAGGGGCACTTCAAGAGGCGCTTTCTGGCCGACGATGGGGATCGAAGAGATAGTGCTCAAGGGGCATATTTGCCATTCCGGGATCGAAGGGCGTTGTCATCTGAACGTATGCCTGGGTCACCTGCGATATTACTCAGGACTTCATCATCTGAGAATAGCGACAATCCAAGCTCTGCCAGCCGCCTTGAACACGGAGCATCGCGGTTATTGACGCCGGGAACATCGCGGTTATTGACGCCGGGAAAGCAGGCACTTGTCGCTCAGAAGTCGCTGCAGAAAGCCAAGAGGAAGTCCAGCGTTATAGTGGGGAACTTCTGTCAAGTTAACGAGTTGAAAGCACCCTGGAAGCGTGCAACTGTCGCTCTCTCGAGCACGTCGCCACACCTCTACAATATATGGGTGGGAACCAAACAGCGGTTGGTATCGGCAGGTGACCCAGATTGCGATTTTTCGTGGTCGGTGCCTGACCCGGACACGTACACAATGCTACCAAGGAAAGCCATGGACATGCAAGACTGGCGCGCCTTTTCGATCATAATGTGTGATTTGCGCTTTTTGGTCCAGAAAATAGACAAGCACGGGGTACAATCCATACTTCAAGTTTATGACCAAGCCTGGGTGACCCTTGAGAAAGAGGGTGCTGTGACGAGCCAGCTGCAGGACTACCGAAATTTCGTGACAGCACAAGCAGCCCGTCTTGAGGTCCCTGCTACTCCACTTCTCACGCGCATGCACGTGGCACGTGCTCTAAATATGCCAATCGCCACGCTCTGGAGACAGAAACCAAACACTGGTGGCGCTGTGACATGAACAATACGAACAGGAGGACCCATCGATGCTGTTTGCACTTGCATGCGCTGCGAGAGAGGTCACAGTGCGCTTCGACGCGCTGGCTATTGTGGCTGAGGTACCCGTTCATTCAGCCCCACGCTATAATAATAATATTGTAAGGTTATATTTTTATTATTATTATTGTCTTTCTTGTCTTCCTTCTGCCACCTTTTGGATGTTTCCGTGATAGCCTGGTCGCTTGTGCTCTTGTATAACTCCTGACACATTCGAGAGTCGGCAATGGCACGTGGAGCAGTGCACGGAAAAAGTGGGTGCGATCCATGAGAAGTTGGGCCTCTGCGATACCCCGTCTCCGCACCTTTCCTCCAGTGCGCATGGGAAAGCCACCAGAAGAGTAGATCTCAATCAGACGAGCCAGTCTCCTGATAGGCGCAGCAGCGCGAGCCAGGCCGTTGCCAGTTTCTCGCTGCAGGAGATTATGGAGCAAAAGAAATCCATATACAGTATAGGTCGGTATCAAGAAACCGGCCTCGCGCGGTGCCTCCCAGAGGAGGAGGTGACTAGACTTAACCAAGTGGCCACCAAACTCGAGGAAAATGTCCGCGCCTACCGCAGCATCATTCAGGGGCAGGGTGGATTCAAAAGTGTGAGCGACGATTGTGACAGGCTCCTTCGCCTCCAAGATGTGCGGGATGACAACTTTGACGCCTTCTTTTTATCACGGCAGTTTCTTCATTTAGCGCAGGTGATGGACCAGTCCGACTCGCTCGAGTTTGTAAACTTGAGTATCTTTTGGCCTGCTGATGCTTTCAAAGGATCCGAAGCTGATGCCCTCAAGAAGAAAAAGATGTCATTTGAAGTCTCTCTCCAACAAGCTATTGCTGAGGCTGCGGGTAATCTTAAAGAGTATGTTTCAGTATAGCTGTTCGTAGGTCTCTAGCTCGCCCGACCTTCCCCTCCCCCTGCTGATTCATTCCTCTCTCGCTGCTGATTCATTCCTCTTTCCCCCGTTTTCCTATTTACCCTATCTCTGATATGGCACCAACGCAGGGGCGCCAAAGGAGGTGGTGGATCTTGAGCGGGTCACCGTGCCTCAGGGCAACCATAGCAAGGATGGGACCAGAGCAAGGGCTCTCGTCAAGTTCTGCGCCAGCGTCCCGGGCATATTGGTGACTGTGGTTCAGGGACGGGAATGGCCCAAATCCGATCAATCCAGCAAGTCCGTTCCTGCTGTCAAAGTGACTCTTCAAGATGAAGAGTCACGAAAGAGTCATTCGCAAGAGCTAAAGCATCGTGAAAGTCACTCGCAAGACCTAAAGCATCATGTCCACGCGGCAGCGCCGGCACAAGCAAGCTTTGGAGACCCGTCGCCCCCCAACCAGACTCTACAAGCTCGTTTGAGCACTGCGCGTGAGTACTTGACCGCTGGCTTCCTTGGCGACCACTGCAAACCAGACTTCAATGCCTCCTTTGAGCTCTTCCTCTACGGTTCTGACGGTATAATTATATACTTTCATACACAGGCCCTGACTCCACCACGCCCCACCCTGCACGCACGCACGCACACACGCGCGCGCACACATACACACACACGCTGAAGTAACTCGATGTGAGCAGAGCAAGACGTAGTGATAACGGCGTGCGACAGCGGTCTCAACACCACAATAGGAGAGTTGCGCCTCAAAGTAAGTGAACTTCTTCAGACCTGCGCAAAGAAGAAAGACGACGGGTTTTCCCAAACCTATATCCTCAATCGCCCTGGAACCAAAAAGCCGCTCACATGGACGAGTGGAATACAAGGAGATGGTGCCGTGAACACAGCCAAAATACAACTGAATTTCAAAGCGTTCACGTACTTCCCGCCCAACCAGGCGACCCCTTTGATGATGGTGAGCAAGTTGATGGCGCAGGCTCTGGACCCGACTAGCCGCCTCTTGCAGGCAAGCAATGTCCTCGGGCCCACGTTTCGCGAGATCCGAGGAGCGTGGGATGAGCTCACCATCTACCTCAGCAGCGTCTACGACGAGTTCCACGCCGAACGCATGTTTCTGACCAAGTATGTTCTCCCGGCGCTTGCGAAACAGTGTTCGAGTCTCCGCATCAAACTCAAGTGGTACGACTCCTCCTCCGCTGAGGCCCCTGGCTGCAAGGACAATGTGGTGAAGCGGGTGTCGACGCTGCAGAACTGCGTGATGCGCTCCCAGGCCGGAGAAACGCCAACAGAGTACATCCTCGTGGCGCTGGTGGGATTGCGGCGTGGACGGATGCTAGACGCCCGCGATGTGCGCCGCCTCAGAGACGCAAAATACACGCACGAGGGCGGTCTTCTTGATTGGGTTGAGAAAGCACATGCGACCAAAGAAGGCCTCTCAGTGCAAGAATTGGAAATACGCATGGCAACCACAACCAACGCCCGCGAGCCGAGCGGGGCGGCCAGCACGAGTGATCTTTTGGTTGCCTCCCAAAATCCATGTGCAGTGCTGTGTCTGCGCGATGCGGGCTTTTTGGAGTCCACACAATTCAAAAGCGTCGTGCCCTCCGACGTGAGGCGCCTTTATCAAGAGACTGACGCGACAAAAAAAGAGGCTGCCGCGGAATTCCGCAAGTTCCTTAGGAGGGCGATGAATGACAAAGTGCTGGAGTTCAAACCCAAGTTTGACTACTTCAGTTATCCGTGGGAGGAGGGCGTCAACACAAATGAGCGCAAGGCAGCAGAAAGCGTGCATCTGGCAGGTCTCGCAGAATTTGGTTGTGGGGTTTACGAGCGGTTGTGGCTAAACATCAGACAACGCTTCCCCTCATCTCGTGGCAAAGCATCTGGCAACTTTTACGTGATTGAGCTGCAGCGGCAGAGACAACTCATCTTGGGCCTTGTCCAGCAGATGGTGCTCGTCCGCAGTGGCACCCAGTTGAAGTCTATCCAGAAGCTCAAATCGTGTGCATACTTTTTTGAGGAGTCTCAGTCGGACGTTACATTTTTCCTCGGCGGTCATGGGAGTGGACGAAGCTCGATTGTCGCTCAGCTCTTGTGGGACCTGGAGGTATCTCAGGATTCAGAAATGGTCCAGGATCGCTCAAAACTTGAGAGTTCGGAAGGCGTGTCAAAGCTCAAGTCCACAGTGGTGGGATTGAAGGCGCTTGTGGGCATTGGTAGAAAGGGTAACGGTGCTGGACCAGTACTCAGGCGTACCGAAAGTGATTTTGAAGCCAAGACCGATTACATGAACATTGCTGAAGAAGAGGGCAATGAACAGCAAAGAGGAAAGTCGTCTCACGGCAAGACTAATCAAGATTTTTTTTATGGCGTTGATGGACCAAGACAGGCGGAGGTCGAGGAGCAGGAAGTACTGTTTGAAAAGCGGCTGGAGGCTTCGCAGGAGCGAATGACGTCGATGGGCATGGATACGCGAGAGATCAAGATCCGTATGAAAAAGCCCATGCTCGTCTACTTCTTGAAGCAGCCATCGCACAACACCCGCGACGTCATGAGCTTCCTGTGCTCAAGCCTGCTCGAGGAGCAAGACGCCCTCCCTGCCAGCTGGAAACGGTTGCAGCAAATAGTGCACGTCACCTGTCTCGGTAACACTGACTCCGCTCCTGACCCCCTCAGCGTCAATTTTTCTAACTGCGCACGACCAGTCCTGTTTGTACTCGACGGGCTGGATAAAGAAGAACGGGATGAGGTGCGGCGCATTGTGGTGCAATTTCCGGGACGGTGCAGAGCCATAATGACCGCACACGAGACTGCGCGGCCAGCGCTATTGGCCAAGGCAAGAGAGACCTCGCGGCACGTGCCACCGCAAGTCGTGATGGCATGCCCTCTCAACAATATTGAGCGGCACGAGATTCTGATGGAGCTGCTCAAGCGAACCGGTGCCAAGAGATTGCCCACCAATCTGAATTGCGTCACGAACCATGCGCATTCTGCAGCACCACTGTACCTCAAGTGTCTGGCCGCGTGCGTCAAAGCACACATTGGTCTGCAAATACGTCCGCCGCCCATGAGCTCCTATTTCCCGCACCTTGTCCATCTGCTTAGTCATAACTTTCTCGCCGTACTGGACGAGCACTTCGGCCAGCTCACCACCCAGGTCAGCGTTTTAACTGTCACACACACATTCTTTTAGACACTGACACATGACATACAAGCATCCTCCTCCTCATATGACACATGACATTCTTTTAGACTCCTGTTGAAACCAGATCAAGAGATAATTATATTACTAGCGCCAATTAAGTGATGTATGACTGATATTTCCGTCAATCTGAGCAGAAATTCGTGGAACTTTTTGCGCAAGAGCCGCTCGGATGGAGCCTCGAGGAAGCCTGCGACATGTGCCTGTGCAGTGCACTCGACATTCCCAAAGACACAATTGAGAATCTCTTCTACGCGCTTGCTCCTCTCAGCAGCAGTTCAAATAATCTCCTAGAATTGCCACCCGGAGCCAAGCTTGCCCTAAACCTCCCGTCCTTCCATCTTGCTTGTCAAAAGAGGTAAGCTTTGCCTTCACATCTATAAACTCAAGCACACACATGCACATAAAAGGCTTTGAATGGGAATCAGACAAATGTGAATCATGCTTATGTTACACATACTATTTGAAGTAAGTGCACGACGAGGCGAAACAAGACATGACAACATAGTAGCACATAACTCTGGCAAGCACAAACAGATATAAAGGAAAAGAGGAAGAGAAGACCGGTGTGGGGTCGCGCGATGACTCATACCTCAACGCACTCAAGGAGCTACAATCTACAGCACAGCAGCAAGATGAAAAAGTTGCCGCACTGCTTCTCAAACGTAAAGAACACGCCGAGATAGAGCGCAAGTGGGGCAGCAAAGGGGATTCAAGGAAATTCCTTCTCTTGGACGCTGATCAAGGCAAAGACCTGGAAACAAAAGAGACAGATCATCAAGAGGCAGATGATGCCCAATGGTTTTCTGATGACGAAGACGAGAATTCGCCTGCACGGCCTGATAATTCTGAACCTGCTCCGGAACCTGAGGTGATACCAACCCGGATAGTGCGTAATTTGAAATCAGAAGTGCATCACCGGGCGTCTTCCTTTGCGCCCGCATGCGGTCATGCGATTTTGCCCGGTATCTCCGAGATACAGAGATATTGTCCCTTTTCCCTTGCACTCACCCGGGCTCGGCATCCCGAATTTGAGGTGTTTATTACTTATTACCTCAAAGAAACCCTGCTATTTTTTCTTTTTTCCTGTATGTATATTCAGCATATTAAGACCTTGGAGCTGACGGTGCTGGGTCGTACCCTGCACGTGAATGAAGCGATGTTCGACAAGTTTGCTGTGCTCGACGATCACGCGCAGGGGGCAGCTGCTGATAGCAAACGGTTTAGGGTTTAGGGTTTAGGCAGGGGGCAGCTGCTGATCGAAAACGGTCCTTGTGTGCGTGTGCGTGTGCGCTTTCATCCTTGGGGGCAGCTGCTGATAGCAAACGGTATCAGCAAACGTGTGCGCTTTCAGAGTGTGCGCAGGAGTCGAGAGGCAGAGTGTGCGCAGGAGTTAAAAGGCAGAGTGTGAGCAGGTCGAATATCATGAGCCTCAACGAAACGCTGTATATGCTCGAGCACCTCCGTCTTTGTCCAAAACCTTTTCCTCGATCGTCAGGTGTCAGCATTATGACTTGTGCGAGCGCGCGTGCCTTCAGGAAGCTACTCGAGCTCGCATACCGCTCCAATCACTACTCCTATCACAGTGTCAAAAGAGACCTATTCAAGTGTCAAAAGAGACCTACTACTCCTCATGCGGATTGGCCCTGACACAGCTAGACGTCGTGGGCGTGAAAATAGTGCATACATTTACATTACGCGGGGAGTGCATGAAAGTCGAAAGATTGACGACCTGGATGGTTATGCCAGCGGTATTGAGCTTCCTCTCAGTGATTCCCCAGAACAAGACGTATTCCCACGCTCACGACCAACAGCACATGAACTACTCGCAGTTCCTCAAGTTTTTCACCTTGCTTTACAATCAATATCTAGCCCAGGTCTTGTGGTTGTGTGGTTGTGTGTACGTGTATGTGTTGGTGTATGTGTGTGTGTATGTGTGTGTGTTCGTTTGTGCAGGAATATGATCAGTATACATGCGTGTGGGGCGTGCAGCTTCGCAAAAGTTGTTCGAGGCGAGCGGCGATAACATGGTGAGATTGCGTGCGAGTGTGTGCAGGGCAATGAAGGTGCAATCGAAAACGTCGCCGCGAGGGTCATCCAGCGCCGCGTCAGGGGCATCGCAGCACGCAAATTGACCACGGAGATGGCAAACATCAAGAAGCTTAAATCACCTGGCGCCACGAGGGACGAGGCAAAGTCGATCTTCAAGGAGGCGACAAAGGCCCAGACCGTGAGATATACCAAGCTCGTAGCCGAAATTCGCACAAAGTCCAACCTCAAGGGCGAGATGGCAGCGATTCAGGAGCGCTTCAAGCTGCTCTTCGACACGTCTACCGACGCCTTTTCCTTCTTTGATCTAGACGGATCGGAGACCATCTCAACTCTGGAGCTGCAGCGGGGGCTCAAGCGCCTCGGGCTTGACGTCTCTACCAAGGAACTCGAAGCGGGCTGTGCCTTGTACGATGGGCACTTTGACCTTCTGGAGTTTTTGCGCATGTTTTCGTGGCACGACATTGTGGTGGTTCAAGATGCTGTCAAGGAATCCCGCCTGCATTTTCGGCGCACGCAAGCCCTCCTGCAAGAACGTCTCGCAGAACTCAACGACGCTGACAAGAAAGGAGCAGCAGGCACTGGTAAAGGCAAGAGGCGATAGGGGGCGGCCAAGCCATCCTATGCGCAAATGAACGTCGTATCACATTCCTACTCAAGGCGTCATCTCATTGCAGCTATTGCCTCCATCCTCGCGCTTGCTGCCTCCCTGGGGTCTACATTTATACATTTATATCTAAAGCTTATTATTGATTCCTTTCCTTCGCCTCTCCTTCGTGAATTTATTACTTGCATGGTTGCGTCCTAGTCCCCCAACTAGGCGTCATTCTGTGAAACTCAATCATCGAAATCAACGTTTCTCGCCGAGAGCCGCATGCTCCTGCATTGCTAATGTGTTGCTATGTGTTGCTGTCTAGTGACTGCCTGTCTGTCCAGACTCCTTGAAACCCTTTGAATCTTACAGCGATAAAGGGGGTTTAGGTCGAGGCCTCAAGGCCGATTTAAGGGCCTAGATTCTCCTTTATCGCTCTTAGACTCTATTGGGCTACAGCATCTACCATGCTTTACACATGCTTCCTGCCCAACACTGCGCATTTTAGAGTTGTCTTGGTCCGCATACCTCATACCTGACGCTCCTACATGCACAAGTTTGCCCGGTAGACTGTTGGTCTCTTTTGCCTATATACTAAAGAGACCAAAAGTGACCTAGTATATAGGCAAAAGAGACCTAGAGTTGTCTTGGTCCGCATACCTCATACCTGACGCTCCTACATGCACAAGTTTGCCCGGTAGACTCTTGTGCTTGCCGACCTTGAGGCGCAAAAGTGACCTAGTATATAGGCAAAAGAGACCTAGTATATAGGCAAAAGAGACCTAGAGTTGTCTAAACTCTTGCTTGCCGACCTTGAGGCGCTTCTTCAGTCGCTTCTTGATTGTCAATAATCCTTCTCTCTCTCTCTCTCTCTCTCTCTCTCTCTCTCTCTCTGCCAAGCGGCGGTGTCATCCTGAAAAGGCGTTGTACTTACCGACCTTCAGTCATCTATTTGATTGTCAATAAACTTCTCTCTCTCTCTCTCTCTCTCTCTCTCTGTCTTCA
>Ga0315899_10004563_pt1 | contig 14969 bp, 11 predicted proteins | sample LakEriMetagenome_2_FD_203518 | JGI IMG/M metagenome (GOLD analysis project Ga0315899, IMG submission 203518) | Freshwater fungal communities from buoy surface, Lake Erie, Ohio, United States - Buoy 4 MA112 | ecosystem: Environmental > Aquatic > Freshwater > Lake | place: USA: Lake Erie, Ohio... | reverse complement strand
GGCGGAGAGGAACTCTCGGTTTCGATCGAAGACATCCGCAACTTTCGCCAGTTGCACAGCCCCTGCGCGGGGCACCCCGAATTCGGCGAAGTGACCGGCGCGGAGACGACGACCGGCCCTTTGGGTCAGGGGTGTGCCAACAGTGTCGGGATGGCGGTCGCTGCTCGCTGGCTGGCGGCCCGCTACGAGCGGCCCGGCTACGAAGGGCTGCTCAATCATCGCGTGTTCGCCCTGCTCAGCGACGGCGATGTGATGGAAGGGGTCGGTTGTGAAGCCGCCTCGCTCGCCGGACATCTGCGACTGGGAAATCTCTGTTGGATCTACGACGACAATCGCATCACGATCGAAGGGAGTACCGACCTGGCGTTCACGGAGAATGTGGGCGCCCGCTTCGAGGCGCTCGGTTGGCGGGTTTACTATGTCGAGGACGCCAACGACCTCGCCTCTTTGGCCGGGGGATTCAAGTCATTTGAGGCCTCGGACGCTCGTCCCCTGCTGATCATTGTGCGCAGCGTCATTGGCTACGGTGCACCAAAAAAGCAAAACACGGCCGCTGCCCATGGAGCGCCCCTGGGCAAAGAGGAAGTCGCCGCAGCCAAAGCCTATTACGGTTGGAGTGAGCCCGAGTTTGCGGTCCCGGGCGAAGTGGCTGAGCACTTTCGCGAAACGATCGGCAGGCAGGGGGCCGAGCGCTATCTGGCGTGGGCCGATCTCTGGGCCCGATATCGCGCCGAGTTTCCAAAAGAAGCGGCTGAGCTGAAGCTGATCTGGAACCGCGAATTGCCTTCGGACTGGGAGGCTGCGGTCGAGTCTTTCGATGCCTCGGGCAAGCCAAATGCCACCCGAAACTGGTCAGGCAAAATTCTCAACGTCGTCGCTGATCAGATCCCTTGGCTGGTGGGAGGCTCGGCTGACTTGGCCGAGTCGAACAAGTCGCTGATCGAGTCAGCCGATGCCGGGCACTTTGCGGCAGGTAGCCATGGAGGTCGCAATTTTCATTTTGGAGTTCGCGAGCACGCCATGGCCTCGGCTTGTAACGGCATGGCACTCAGCGGCCTCCGTCCGTACTGTGCCACGTTTTTTGTTTTCACGGACTACCTCCGCCCGGCCCTTCGGCTCAGTGCCCTGATGCACCTCCCCGTGCTCTACATCATGACCCACGACTCGATTGGACTGGGGGAAGATGGGCCCACGCACCAACCAGTCGAGCAACTCGCCGCCTGTCGCGCCATCCCGAACCTGCTGGTCTTCCGCCCGGCCGATGGAGCGGAGACGCTGCAGGCCTACGCGGCGGCGATTGCCGAATCGCGCCGCCCCAGCATGCTGGTCCTGACCCGCCAGAACGTCCCGACGTATGACCGCCAAAAATTCGCCAGTGCCGCCGGTGTCCGCCAGGGTGGTTATGTTCTCTGGCAACCGCAGCCCCACTGCGATGTGATCCTGATCGGCACCGGCAGTGAACTGGAAATCTGTCTCCAGGCAGCCGAACAGTTGCTCGCGGCGGGCATCGCTCCGCGAGTCGTCAGCCTCCCCTGCTGGGAGCTGTTCGACGAACAGCCCGCCGAGTATCGCGAATCGGTTCTCCCAGCGGCTTGCACCCGGCGCATCGCCGTGGAAGCAGCCAGCGACTTTGGCTGGCACAAGTACCTCGGCACGAGCGGAGCCTTTGTCGGAATGAACTCCTTCGGAGCCTCGGCCCCCTACGATAAACTTTATCAGCACTTCGGGATCACAACCGATCGGGTTGTGGCGACCGCGCGGAAGATGCTGGGGCGATAGTCTTCAGGCATGTGGTAGACTGTTCGCAGGGTTGGCCGTCGGGCTGACGGCCCCAATTCGAGCGACAGGATCACTGCCATGGCAACCCAACCTGAAACTGGCTCACTCGGCGAACAAATTCGCCGCCTCGGGCCCTGGCATCAGGACATTCAATTAACTGAAGAATTCAGCACCGGGCAGGTCTTTTCGCCCGATGGACGACTCAGTCGCGAGGCGAACCGCAACGTCTCGCTGCTCACGCTGAGAGATAACTTCGTCGAGCACATTCTGCACGTTTACCCGGAGGGATTGCGAGGTAAACGGTTTCTGGACTGCGCCTGCAATGCGGGAGGATACTGCTTTTGGGCGCGCGAACTCGGGGCCGACTTTGCTTTTGGCTTCGACATTCGCGACCACTGGATCGAACAGGCGAGGTTTGTCCAGCAGCAGCGGAACGTGGCGCCCACCGATCGGATCAAGTTTTCGGTTTGCGATCTGTACGCGCTCGAGGAAAAGCGGCTGCCCCAATTTGATGTGACCCTGTTCAAAGGGATCTTCTACCATCTCCCCGATCCAATCACCGGTTTGCGGATTGCTTCCGAATTGACCCGCGAGATTCTGATCTTCAATACGCAAACCGGTTGGGGCGAGCCCGATGGATTTCTCAAGCCGGGCCTCGAGGACACCCGGGCCCTGATGTCAGGAGCCTATGGACTCAACTGGCGTCCCACTGGGCCGGCAACCATGATTCCAGTGCTGCGCTGGCTCGGTTACCGCACGGCGAAGCTGATGTTCTTTCGTCAGCAAAAAAACAACCCCGACGGGAATCTGGGGCGGATGGAGATCTGGGCTTCCAAAGTGCCCGGCCTGCTCGACAAGTATGAAACCCAGCGCACTCTCTTTGACGAGTAACGCGGAAGAAGAGTTCGGAATGCGGATAAACAACTCGGCCGGTGGTCATCGAATTCGATCCGAATGCAAATCCGACGAACGCTCAGTAGGGTCGCTTGCCGACCTCGGGACGAAATGAGGTCCGGGTCTCAGGCACCAGCAGCACCTGGCCGCTGCGCACATCGATCATTCGCCAGCCCGCCAGTTTTTCCAGCGGACCGTTGACGGCAATCCAGTTCCGCAAGGCATCGATCTTCTGCTGTCCGGTGGCCGGGCGACTTTGGGGATTGCCGTTGCACCACAAAACCCGGCTGCCATTGGCCGTCCAGACCTCGAATGGCGTCTCATCGCTTACGGGAGTCCCTGCCGGCCAGTAGAAGACGACGCGGTAAAGCCCCAACTCCTTCCACGATGATTGCAAGTCGCGGCAAATCTCGGCCGCCCGCTCAATCCGCTCGTCCTCTACTCGGCTCCACTCGCCCCCCTCCACTCGCGGTTGATGCACATTGATCCTCAACCAATCGGCGCTCTCCTCCGTGACGACGAGCGGTTGTCCGATCTGAACCGCCTGCCGATCGAGCCGTTGATAGCGCCCATTTCCCAAGTCGAGCAGGCCAACCGGTTGCCGGAAGGCGACGTCAATCTTCAACCCGTCTGCAGACTTTTCGATTCGTCGAATCGTGTCGACGTAGGGAAGTCTGCAGAACTGTTCCGCCGCAATCTCGACCAGATCCTTGCTGAGCAGGCTCAAGCCTTGTGCATTCAACTGCTCTGCCAGATGCACTTCAGGCTGACCGGGTACCCACTCATTGGCCGGCGGCAACTCGATTTTCTCCGGCGAGAGCGCGTAGCGGGCATGGTCTGGAAATGATTCGCCATACTCTTCCCAGAGCCAAGAGGCAGTCACCATGATTCCGAGCGTCGCGCCGACAAAGACGACGAAGGGATGGGTCAGCCAGCGGGCCAGACGAAAGCCCTCGGCGATTCGCCCCTCGCTCGCTTGCCGCGTCTGCTTTTTCGCAACCACTGTTCGCCTCGCTGGAGATGTAATGTCCCGATTCGGAACCTTGACTCTCTGGAACTTATCGACCAGACCGCTGCCTGCCATTTGCTCGAGTCGATTCAATCGGCGCAACCGGAACGGCCAGTGCAGACGTCAGGCTGGTTGGCAGGAGGTGTGCAGATAAAGCGAGTGAGCCGCCGAGCGAGGGGAGCTTGGCAACCCTGCTCCCTCCGCGCTCCGCAAGAAGCTGCCCGCCGTCGTCGGGGGGGCTTTGACCCACGATTCGGCTACTTGCCCGCGACTGGGTCCGCGGCGGGCCAGGCGAGGTCAATGATCACCGGACGATGGTCCGAGCCTGCCTTGGCACCGACCTGGCGACGGAGCACGCTTACTCCCGGGGTAACCAGTGCATGGTCGATCGGGATCGCCAGAAATGGCATCCCGTCAGGGCTCCAACTCGGCTGCAAGCCAAATCCCTGCCGGCTGTCGCGCAGGCTGGTACGGGCCAAAAATTGTCGCATGTCCTGGGACCAGGTCGTGCAATTGAAATCGCCGACAACGACGCGCTCGCAGGGATCGGAAACCAATTCTTCCGCGAGCGCCTTAAACTGCCGGTCGCGGAGGGCGAGTTGGGAATTGCCCAAGGGATTAATCAGGTGGGCAGCGACAATTTCCAGCGGTCGACCGGAAAGCTCGACCGTTGCCCGGAGCACCGGCATTTCGGCCGCCTCCGGCATTCGCGGAACATCCCGCAGAGCCCGCAGCGGCAATTTGCTGAACAGGGCGATTCCAAAGCCGTGAGTCCGCGGTCGCTCCAACGCGTGAGGGTAGTCCCTGCACAGTTCCTGCAGCGCCTGTTTCCAGAAGTGCGTGTACTCGATGATGACCAGGACGTCTGGGTTGTGTCGACGGATCTCGGCGACGACATCCGCCGCGCGCCGATTGTGAACCAGCACGTTATAAGACATCACCCGCAGTCCCCGCGCGGAGGCAGGTTGCGGATTGCCCGGATCCGGAAAGTAAACCGGCATGATTCCGGCGAACGCGGCAGCACTGGCCAGCAAAACAACGAGCGCCATCCACCAGCGGCGATAACCGAGAAGGATGAGTCCGGAGAGAAGCAAGCCAGCGAACCACTGGACCTGAAAATTGACCGCCAGCTCGGCCAGCATCAGCCGGGGAGAGAGAAAGGAAAAGAGAAAAAGGAATAGCGGCACTCCTGCAGTCAGATACAGAAACGCCGTGGTGAGGTCCGGTCGCCCATCGAGGCCTCGGTTGCCTCCGTGGATTGACTCTGAATCAGCCGTCGCTTGGTCGTGCTGGTCCCGGGCTGGCATGAGTTATCGTCCACGCGTCCGGTCAAACCGAGACGTTTCTGGGGCCCCGCCGGTACTTCCGCAAAGCCCCCCGGGGCAGAACCAACCGCTCGACGCTGCCTTTTAAGGGCTACCTCGTGCAGGGCTACCTCGTGCAGGGCTACCTCGTGCAGGGCTACCTCGTCCTGGGCTACCTCGTGCAGGGCTACCTCGTGCAGGGCTACCTCGTGCTGGGCTACCTCGTGTCAGGCGGCCCGCCGCTGGGCGGTTGCGTTGTAAATCTGGGGATTGAGGTTTGGGTCATTGTACATCTTGTACTGGCGATAGGTTCGATGTCGGGTTTTGCCAGCAAAAATGTCATGAATCAGCCGCTGCGTCGCCGCGACCAGGTCCTGTTGCTGCTGACGGCAACGATTCAGTTTGCCCAGAACCGAAGCGCGGTGCTCGGGGCTGGCGTCACTGCGCTGCAACTGTTCTTCCAGATGGTAAATTCGCAAGGCCATGATCGAGAGCCGGTCGATCGCACTTCCCGGAGTCTCGGTATTCAGGCGGGCATCCAGTTCCAGTGCCACCCGCGCCTGTTCCAATTGCTCGGCAATGTGGTCGTCGAGCCGCTCAATCCAGTCGTTGCGCTGCTGGTTGTAGCGGTCGATGGCTCGTTTGACGTCGGCGATTTCGCGGTCGCTCGCGACCGGGCTGCGGGCAATGTCTTCTTCATGCCACAGCAGGAAATTCCAGCGATGCTGCTCGCAAACGATCCCCAACGTTCCATCCTGGGAATTGAGCACTGGCCCCAAATGCCAACGGGCCACCATGTCTGTCTGCAAAGCCACCACTTGTTTAATATCAATCATCAGCGTTCATCCTGAACCGTGGCGAATCCTTAACGAACCGGGGATTCTAGAAAAACCTTACGTGTCGCCGCAAGACAGGTTTTAGGCCCCGGCTTGCCATCCCCACAGTGATCCCGCTTGGCCCAAGTGATCCTACTTGGCCCAAGTGATCCCACTTGTCCCAGCTGCCCCATTTCCTCGCGCGGGCGGAGCCATCAAGCGGCGGGTCGTGCGTTCTGCTTGTTGTGCGGCCTTGCCGCCTGCAAGGCTTGGCCGACTCCGGCGAGCACCTCTTCAACCGGGATGTCGCACATGGCCGTATTGGCGGCGCTGCGCCGTTGGCGGCTGGTCCCCGACTGGTACCACTTTTGAATGGCAATTTGCCTCGGCCCGTAGGCTCCGCTGTCTTGGGGGCGAGTGGGGCCATACAGGCCGACACAGGCACAGCCCATCGCCACTGCAATGTGCAAGGGACCGGTATCACCCGCGACGAAGACTTCAGCAAGACTGGCCAGTGCGGCGAGATCCGGCAGTGAGGTCGGCGGAGCCAGCCGCGCGGAATGGTTGCTTGCCGCAACCGCCTCTTGAGCCATCGCGCGCTCTGCGTCCCCTGCCCAGAGCACGACTGAGGGGAGTCCAAAAGCGCGTTCCGCTGCTTGGGCTAGGAGCCCAAAGCGGTCGGCTGGCCATTGCTTCGATGGCCAACCCGCTCCCGGATTGAGCAGCAGAAACTGCTTCAGCCCCTCAGCCTCCAGCCAACTTTGGCAGCGATCCAGCGATTCCTGGCAGACGGGCAAGTCAAATCGGACTTCGCCCGGCTCAAGCTTGATTCCCCTGAGCAGTTCCAAGGTTCGGTCGACCAGATGAGTTGAACGAGGTCGGACCAGCCGGTTGTTCAGCCAGGCCGAGCCCTCGCGCCCAAACTTGCCGCCGAAGCCGATTCGCAGGGGAGCTCCAGAGAGTCGCGCCAGCGCAGCGCTTTTGAGCAGCCCTTGAGGGTCAAAGGCAATCTCCGGTTGAAAGCTGCGAAGCTCGCCCCGCAGTTGTCGCCATGCAGCGGGCCGGCGGAGCCAACCGCGCGGAACAGGAATCAGCCGGTCGATTGCCGGATGGAGCCTCAGCAGTTTGCTCGCTGCTCCTTCAGCGGCCCAAGCGATTTGGCACTCGGGCATGTGCCGCTTCAGCTCGCAAGCGAGGGGCAACGTCAAAATGGCGTCCCCAATATGACTGAGGCGGCTGATCAAAAAGCGCGGACCAGTCGGGCTCATGATTTTCAGTCCTTTGAAAATCGAAGTTCTTATCCGATTTGAGGCCGGGCAGTCGCCAGCCAGTGAGCATGGCCACAGCGTTGGGCAAACGCCCACCCAGCCGTTCAGTTCTCGAGCGAGATCTTCTTGATCATGTCGAGTCTGGGATACTTCTTGATGATGAACTCATTCCCCTCGGCCTGAAAGCGACCTTGAACTTCAGGAGAGTTCTCGCCGTACTCGGTGTTAATTTTCTTGAGCACGTCTTCACCTTCGACCACTTTGCCAAAGGGAGTAAAGCCCATCGCATCGAGCCGATTGTTGAAGCCGAGGTTGATGAAAAACTGGACAGAGCGGCTGTTCGGCACGCCTGTCTTGGCGAACGTAATCGTCCCGAAAATGTTGGATTGGCCTGCGTCTTGGTCGTCCTTGATTTTGGCTTCACTCCAGACTTCATTCACTTTCGGGTCACCGTGGATTCCAAACTGGAACATGAAGCCTTCGATGGCTCGAAAAACAGCGATGTCCTGAAAGTAGCCAATCTTGACAAGGTTGTAGAAGCGGTCGGCGCCATTGGGAGACCAGGCCCGGTTGACTTCGATCACGAAGTCACCTTTGGTCGTTTCCACCTTCACCCGGAATTTGTCGGGAGCTTTTTCTGTGGCCTCTTCCGGAGCGGGGAGCTTGTCCTGTTCTTCAGTCAGGCCAGCCATCGGGCGGGTCTCCGCCCAACCGAGACGATTGCCACCAGCCAAGGCGGAACAACCTAACCCAAACGCGAAACAGCAACCGAGCAACAGAATTTGCTTGAACATCAGGCGATTCCTGAAAAGGACAAGTGAAATGACAAATCGAACCCAATCAGGCAGCCAGACTTTTGCGGTCCAGTGCCGCCGTGTTGGGGCGCACAAGGTCGGAGATAACTCCCAGTTTTTCCAGAACCGCCAGCGTGATGTAGGTCACATCGACTTCCCACCAGCGATGCCCATGCTGAGCAGAACGCGGGTCCGCGTGATGGTTGTTGTGCCATCCCTCGCCATTGGTAAGCAGGGCAAACAGCCAGTTGTTGCGACTGTCTTCCCGAGTCTCGTAATTTCGATAACCCCACATGTGCGCGAAGGAGTTAATCCCCCAGGTAACATGCCAAGTGAACACCGTTCGCATGATGACACCCCAGAAGAGCCATTGCAGGCCAACCTGCAAGGTCCCCGCCCCCGTGCCCGTCCAGAGCCAGCCGACCAGGAGGCCGGTGGCAAAAACAAGTACGGCGTGAGCCGCATAGAACCAGACCCAGTTCATGCCGCGCTGCAGCCAGAAGTAAAAGGGATCCCGCATCAAGTCTCGGACGTACCGCTCATAGGCTGCCGAAGTACTCAAGTCTCGGTTGTCGATAAACAGCCAACCCATGTGTGCCCAGAACGCACTGACGCGCGGCGTATGCGGATCAGGCTGATGGTCCGAATGTTGGTGGTGGACGCGATGAACCAGAACCCAGCGGGCCGGGGAGTCCTGAAAGCTGCAGACACCCAGCGCCGCCAGCAGGTACTCAAACCACTTGGGGCACTTGAAGCCGCGGTGTGTCAGCAAGCGATGATAACCCGCACCGATCCCAATCGAAGTGAAGATATAGTTTCCCAGCGGCAGGAACAGAACGCCCCACCACGAAAAAAAGTAAGGCAGGAAGGCGAGGGGAATCAGCAGGTGAAATACGATTACCGGAAGCATGTATTCCCACAAGATCCGGCTTTGACCGTCAACTTTTTCTGGTTTCGGCAGCCGCTCTCGGCCAACCCGCTCCCCGTGTTCCGTTGAGTGAATATCCTTGGCAATCGTATCTTCAGGAGTGCCGTAAGCGGGGGAACTGGTCTGCATGGACTTCATCCGGGTTCAGCTTTGTCCTCCGAGATGGATCGATCGGTTTCGATCACTCGAGAGGGAATTCGGGGCCATGGAGGGGGTGAAACCACTCCCGTCTGCGACCCCGAGGTAAACCGCCATTTTACTTCTCCTTGCCCGAAGCCGGAACCGCATTTTCTCCGCATTTGGGGCCGATTCGGTCGGTTATTCTGCCGCAGCAGCGTGGCTCCGCAGGCACACAGGGGAGCGGGCTGACGTTTGTTGCACTGCGCGAAGCGCAGCGCCAGCGAACTGATTTCTCTAAAAAGGTCTCCGCGTCATTGGCTCGCTGCCAAACCGCGGAGTGCTCAATCGCCTGTTTTCGCTACTGTTCGCGGAGACCCAAAAGCACGCGGAGGCAGACCGATCGAGGAAGCGCAGCGAGCGCTTCATTCCCTAAACCAGTATCTCCCCTCCGATCGAGTCGAGCAGGCCGGGGACTTTCGAAGCGATGATCTCCACCCGCCCCAATTGAGGCTGGTCGTGCTGCTGGACTGAAAACATCAATCGCCGGTCAACAAAGCCGCACCACTTGAGGATGTCGGAGAGCACTTTCGGACCGGTGGCGTACCACTTCAAGCCATGCACGCCGGACATCAGGTTCTCCCGACTCTCCCTGCCGCATTTGAGGTAGCCATCGGGTTCGCCCCAGACGGTCGAGGTGTTGAAAAACATCACTTCGCGGGTCAGGTCGGCGGCGATCTTCAAACCGGTCACCGGGTCGGGGAGGTGATAAAAGATTCCCTTGAACATCGTGATGTCGGCGGGCGAACATCCCCGCTCCGGCAGACGATACAGATCGCAAACCTGAAACTCGATGCGGTCGGTGGAAGCAACCGTGCGATGGCCCTGGACAAACTTGGCCTGTTTGATCCAGTGGTCGCGAACATCAAATCCGAAAGCAGACTCCATTCCCGCTTCACGGGCCCAGAAGCAGTATCCGCCCGCATTGCAAGCGCAGTCGAGAAGGGTCTTGGAGGCGACACCCGCCGGATAAAGCTGCCGCAGTTTGCCGAGGAAATAGCCGCGCAAATTCAGCAGGCTCACACCTTTGTTCCGCTCCCGATCGCGAATCGCTCCACCGCTGGCAAAGGCCTCGCCGGTAAATACCGACTCAGTGAGCTGAATGTTCATGTGCCACGGCCCGAGTTGGCGAATCTCCTCCAGCAGCAGCCTATCGGGCTCAGAAGCCGGGGCGGCCGCACTTGCAGTGGGGCTTGCGGGGACGCTGGCAGTTTCGCGGGAGGCGGGAGTAGTGGCGGGCGTCGCGCCAGCCAGCTGCACTTGGCTCCGATTTGGCTGCGACTCCAGCGGTTCAGTTTTGGGTTCAGACATCGGGCACCTCCTTGAGAAGGCGATGGTTGCATGCCGCACCAAGCAAAAAGTCAACGGGCGAAGCCGCTTTTGGTCGGCATCGAGACAATACCCACCGCAGTCTGGACCCACCGCAGTCTGGACCCACCGCAGTCTGGACCCACCGCAGTCTGGACCCACCGCAGTCTGGACCCACCGCAGTCTGGACCCACCGCAGTCTGGGGGCTATTCGCTGCTTGGTACCCGCTTCAACCTGGGGACTGACAGGTCGGTCGTTTGAAAACCGTTCGCGGACCGATCGACTTTCCTACCAGACTTGGAGGGCGAGAGCAAGTTTGATGTCCAAGCGGTCTTCGACTTGCCTCCTCACCAAATCAACCAAACGGAGAAAGTCGCTACTGCTCGCACCGGGCTTGGCGACAAAGTAATTGCAATTGCGGTCCAGAACTTCAACCTTCCCGACTTGCGTTCCCTTAAGTCCGGCCCGCTCAATCAGCGAGGCAGCACTCTCTCCTCCGTGGTCCTTGAAAACATAAGCCGCCGGTTCGCCCAATGCGGGCTGACTGGCCCGGCGCACGATCCAGTTTTTCTGCATGCGCTTTGTCAACTCGCCGGGCGATTCGCGTTCAAACGCAAACGTCGCCCGCAAAATCACCAGCTCATTGAGGCTGCTGGCGCGATACGAAAAGACCAAATCATTTCGTTCCCGAACCAATCGCTCTCCCGTTCGGGTCAACACCTCGGCCCGCACTAACCACGAGCCGATGTCAAAGCCCCCGGCTCCGGTGTTGCCGTGCAAGGCTCCGCCAATCGTTCCGGGAATTCCCACCAATTGCTCCGGCCCAGCCATCCCTTCGCGGACAGCGGTCGAAATAAAGTGGCTCAGCCGGGCACCCCCGCCGGCGTGGAGTTGGTTGCCGTTGGCCTCGATCTGACAAAAATCCGGAGCCCCGAGATGAATCACCAGCCCCGCGACCCCTTCATCGCGAACCAGAACGTTTGAGCCGCCACCAAGCAGTCGCATCGGTTGATTCGCCGCATGAAACCGGCGGACCAACTCCGTCAACTCTTCGACAGTCGTCGGCTCGGCAAAAAATTCAGCCACACCACCGATCCCCAGCGAAGTATAGGGGGCGAGCGGTTCATTCTCGCGGACGATGTGTTCCAAACCGGCAATCAGGGACGCGGCGCTCATGCTGTTGTCGTGGTTTCCAGGCAGGGACGGGGCAGTTGCTCTCCGGGGATGTCACGCCCCCCGGCGCTGTAGTGTTACTCACGGGGAGCCACAGCGCTGTTTCGCTGGGAAAGAGCCTGACTGGCGCACCGCGGAGACTTGGTTTCCGATACCGCGCTCGGTGGCCGGCCCAAGTCGTCCTCATTTTAGCGGGAATCGGGCCGAGGCGCGTAGGAGGCCGGCTGGCCGAAAGAGGCGACCGATATTTTTGGGGCGCTCAGCCCGGCAGCTTGTTCCAAGTAGCGTGCAAGCGGGCCCCTGGGGATTCCAAGCGTGAGGCAGGCAAATCGGGGGATTCGCCTTTTCATCAGGCAGCCCGCCGACGGTCCGCAGCCGCCCAACCCCGCGACAGCTCAACCCCGAATTGGCCGTCAACTCTTGAGGTGAACCCGCTGCGCTCCGCTTGCTCACTGGCCGGCAAAGCTCATTCCCATGGTTGAGGCGTTGCCCTGATTGCCGAACGCGCTCAGCGGAATGTGCGGTCGATTGATGTGTGATTTGACCAGGTGGGGCATCCACAGCGCCTTTTCTGCCAACTCCAGCAGGAGTTTGGCATCAATCGGTTTGCGAATATGAAAAGACGAACCATGCCGATGGGTTCTGAGAATCACATCCGGCAATTGAGCCCCGCAAAGAAACATGACCGGAACATCACTCCGTTCAGGCAATTGCCTGAGTTCCTCCGCAAGCGCCACGCCATCTTCGCCCCGCAGGCTGGTATCGCAGATGATCAGGTCCAGTGTTTGTTCCTGAGCAGCCTTCACTGCGGCTGCCCGGTCCGCTGCACAGTGCACCTCGAATCCGCGAGCATGCAACGTGGCGGCCAGAGCCGTCAAATTGAGCGGTTCGGCGTCAATCACCAACACGACAGGATTGGATAGGCCTTTCATCGCGAAGCACTCCGATTTCGGGGATTTCGATCTGCAGCCGCTCCGTCAGCCAGCCTTCTGGTTCGTTGGGCCTCATGCCGCCCGGCAGGCCGCGACTTGGTGATCGCAGTTCTCGCCACTTCGCTTATCGTTTACCTACACCGAAAAGTTTCCCCATTTTTCCAAGCGCCTTACAACCCGAATGCTGTGTACTCGCGTTGTAACCGCAATGATCGATTGAACCGGTGCGCCGCGTGCGCCGCGACCGGGTAAACCTGATAAAAGCCCACGCGTTCGGCCTTTCGCTCGGCAATCCCTCCATACGCTGGGGTACAGAAGTCGCTCAGCGACCGGTCAGCAGGGGGAGGACCCGCACCAGTTCACCAGCCCCATACGGCTCATTTCGCGAGGGAAAGAAAGCCAGGCAGTCCGCCGCGCCGAGACAGCGCAAATCCGAGGAACCATGCCACTGCAGGGGGTGCACGACCGCCGCGCCGAGCGGATCGTGAATCAAGTTTGCCGGCCACCATGTCGGCCGCGGTCCACGGACGGAGTGCGGCTCACCTAGCTTGGCCCAATGCGTCGTCCGCTGGGTCAGGGAGTTTCCGCTCAAGCGCTCGATCGCCACCCGTACGAAAATCTCAAAACAAACCAGGCTCGAAACCGGATTTCCGGGCAAGCCAAAAGCCCAGCGGCGGCGACCATCCCGCTCGGATATTCCAAACCAGATCGGCTTGCCGGGCTTAATCGAGACCTTGTGAAAAACTTCCTTGAAACCGCATTCCCCCAAGGCGCGCGGAACAAGATCAGCCAATCCCTCCGAGACTCCCCCAGAAAGCACGACCAACTCGGCCGATTCAGCCGCCCGGATTTTCGCGCAAAGCTCGCCCAAGTCATCGCGGGCAACACCCAGTTCCAGCACTTCCCGCGCCGAGGAACGCGCCAGGCTCGCCAGCAACGGGCCATTGCTGTTGCGAATGCACCCCGGACCGGGCCGCAATTCAGGCGCAACCAGTTCATTGCCAGTTGAGATGACTGCGACGCCCGGCCGCCGGTAGACCAAAACGTGCGTCTGTCCAATTTCGGCCAGTAACCCCAAGTCATGCGGTCGCAGCAAATGCCCGCGATCGAAGATCAGCTCGCCCGCTCGCATCGATCGTCCGCGCTTGAGCAAATGCTGGTGGGTGCTGTACTCTCCCCGCTCAATCAGCACCGCTGTTTGAACGTCTTCCGGTCCCGCGATCGGGCTTGTATTCTCCACCATCACCACGCAATCGGCGCCGATCGGAATCGGCGCTCCGGTCATGACCCGTGTCGCGGTCCCCGGCTTTACCGCCTGCTGCGGTACCTCACCGGCAGTTACGGTCTCCAGCAGTTTGAGTTCCACCGGCAGCCGCACCACATCCGCTGACCGAACCGCGTAACCATCCATCAGGCTCTTGTCGTGCGGGGGCGAATCGACATCTGCAAGCAGTGGCTCCGCCAAGCGCCGCCGAATCAGTTGCGGCAAGGAAACGTGTTCCGTCCCGATCGGGCCGGTCAGCCCAGAGACCTTTTCCAACGCTTCGGCGATCGTGATCATCCCAGCTCCTCGAGCAAATCCGCAACTAATCCCTCCAGGCCGAGTCGCTCGCTGGCGATGATCCGCGGCGCTGTCAGCGTCAATTCATCGAGGCGGATCAGATCGCCGCTTGAATCCCAGCCAACTTGCGCCACGGGAATCGCCACGTCCGCTCCGGCAACCAGCGGATGATCGCTCGAGTAAAAAACAATCCGCGGTAAACCGAGCAGCGCCTCGCGCAAAGCTGTCGGCAAATTCGGCCAAGCGATCTCTTCTTCCGCCGTCAGGCAGCAAATCAGCAGGTCGCACTCATTTCCAGCCAACAGTTTCGCAGCCGAGAATTCTGTCCGACTCCAACGAGCTTCACCCTTTCCGATACGACCGTTCCGCGCCGGCGCCTCGTCCGGGTTGTTTCCGCGCAAGTCGACACAGCGGGGAAAACCGGTGCTCCAGGTGAGCACGCTTTCAGCTCCTGCAGCGTTGCGGTCTTCACTGGCCAGAAGCAGCCATGTCTTGCACCACTCGTTGAGCTCTCGGACCAATTGATGCACTTGCAAAGCCAATGCAGGTTGTCCGGCCAACGCGGCTCCGCCAACCACTGCCACGCCCCGCGCGGTCCGCACTGCGACCAAAAACTGATCGAAAGCCTCTTTCCATCCCGGCGGACACTGCTGCGCCGGGTCTCCGATCCCCCGCACGAAGGCTCGCAACCACCAGATCAAATCATTCAATTCGTCAGCGCTGCTGCAAACGAGTTCAGTCAGAGCCGGGGCTTCCAGTCCGGGCGCGCTCTCCACGCTCAAGTCGTCGGTGCGAAAGCGCCAGCCCGAAGAGCGCTGCCAAGCGAAGCGTTCGCCCATTCGCGGATGGGTCCGCTCCGGAGCCGCTTCGATCAGCAGGCACAGGTCAGCCTGAGCGGCGACTTGCCCCAGCGTTGCCGTGATCCGGCCGGTATGCTGTAAAGCAACCAGATTTCCAGTCTGCGGAGCATGCCAATCGAGGTCGATCACGGCTCCAGTCTGCAGTGCCAGTTTCACCAGCGCCTGC
>Ga0315899_10004561_pt1 | contig 14971 bp, 16 predicted proteins | sample LakEriMetagenome_2_FD_203518 | JGI IMG/M metagenome (GOLD analysis project Ga0315899, IMG submission 203518) | Freshwater fungal communities from buoy surface, Lake Erie, Ohio, United States - Buoy 4 MA112 | ecosystem: Environmental > Aquatic > Freshwater > Lake | place: USA: Lake Erie, Ohio... | reverse complement strand
TGAGGTAGCGCTGGAACAGAGTCGGCGCGTCCTTGTCCGGCAGATTGTCGAACCATAGACGTAGGATGAAGCGGTCGAACAGTGCGGTCAATGCATCGGATGCAGAGTCAGCAGTCGTCGGTCTCGGCAGTTCATTACTGGCACCGATCAAGGAAATCAGTGGCACATCTTCTATAGTGTCGCCATTACGATATTTCCGCTCGTTCATCAGGGTGAGCAAGGAGTTCAAGATCGCCGAGTTGGCCTTGAACGTTTCATCAAGAAATGCAATATGCGATTCAGGAAGATAGCCAGCAGTACGTCGCTTCTGTCGCGACTCTAATAAAGCGTCGATGTCCAGCGGGCCGAATATCTCGTCCGGCTTTGTGAACCTCATCATCAAGGTCTGAAAAATCCGCGTTTGCCCTTCGGAACTGTGATCGGAGGTGCGAAAAAGTTTACACAGCTCTGTTGCTTGTAGGCTTTTGGCGGTGCCTGGCATCCCAATCAGAAGGGAATGCTGTTGGGCCAGCGCGGTAAGCAGAATTAATCGGGATTCGGTTTCGCGGCCGACTAACTGCTGTGACAGATACTGGCAGTTGGTAATGGCCTGTTGTTTCATCCTCTGCTGAAATTCATCATTCATGGAGCGGAACTCGCGTGTTATCAATAGGATGGAGTGGCGATATAGGAGCGACAGTGATCGGAATACGACTCAGGCTGGATTACGTATGTTATTGGGAAAAGTGTAACTGCCATTGGTTCTCCTTGCTAGTCGGCCAGATCAATCGCCGGAAGTCAGTGGCTGTTGTCGTTGATCACTTGCCCGATTGACGTGACAATGTCGTGGTGCGTCAGATGTTTGCAAGCGGAACTGACCGCACGATTGGCCGCTAACAGTACCGCATTTCGCACATCTCTCCCGCAGATCCCTTCAATGTCGGCCAGCGCGTCGAGGTCGACATCCTTGAGCGGCAGCTTCTCCGGCAGGTGACGTTTCCAGATTTCGTAACGCATGGCGCGATCGGGCAGGGGTACTTGAATCGTCAGTACCCTCGTCTTGAAGGCGGGGTCGATATTATCCAAGAGGTTCGTGGCAAAGACAACCATGCCGCGATGTTGCTCTAGTTCGATCAAGAGTTGGCTGGTCATGGAGTTGGCGGCTCGCTCTGAGCCCTGAGTAACGACCATGCGTCGAGCTAGCAGAGCATCGGCCTCGTCGATAAAGGCCACGGCGTTTTGTTCACGGGCGGCTTCGAAGAACGCAGCCACCAATTTCGGCCCATCGCCGAGGTATTTGCTCTCAAGATCAGCCGTGGTAGCGGTCAAAATCGCCTGCCCTAGGTAGCTCGCCAATCCATGAGCCGCGATGGTTTTGCCGGTTCCAGGTGGGCCGCTGAGCAGCAATGCTGCCCTCGCATGGGACTGAATCTCTCTCAATCCCCATTCTTCAAATAGTTTGCGTTCATTCTGAATCGTCGCGGCTGCCGTCAGGAGTAGCTCTCGCGTAGATTCCGGGAGACAAACTCGGTCAAAGGTCACATTGGGTTGGCGGGGCTGGAAGAACGACTCGAAATCGTCTCGTTGCTTCGCTATAGACTGCCCCGTTGGCCCGTTCTCGCCACGACCGCTTCGCCGGCGTGCCGTAAGCAACAGATCGTCAATCCCGGTTCGCTCCGAGAAGTCGTTCGCAGCATGGATCAATCGGGTACGGAGTAGCGCCAGTTCGCTCTCCGGACACGAAGACAAGTCTTCGAGAAACATTGGTGAAATTTTCATATGGACAGCTCCAGGATTGACTTCGATACTTCAGACTCGCCAGACGGCGAGGCCTTCGGCGTTGTGGGCGGCGAGAAATGATTGATCGATTTGCGAGGCTTCAACTGTCCGTTGGCTTTCGAACTGTCGGGTCGTTGTGTTGAAGATGCCTTGCATGACCTTGTAGTCTCCCTGCTGAAGTTTCTTCAGCACGGTCACGGCCAGCCGATCGTGCGTCTGTCGATGTCCGAGTTGCTCTTGAAACCAGTCGATGATCGAGTCGATGCTTAGCACTGCAACCACAACACCGACCAGAATTGCACCTGCGATCAATGTCCCGAGTAATCCCCAAAAACTCATTTGATGTCTCCTGTTGAATGTGAGTGCGGTATTGTTCTATTGATAAACCACCATTGCTTGATCGCGGTGCATCTGGGCGAGTTGCGAATCCAGCTCACCACCGACGAGCTTTTGGCCGTCGATCAACGTTTCGGTTCTCTTGTTGAAGATGCCTTGGTACAGGGCGTAATCTCCGTTGCTCAGCTTCTCGCGAATCGTGAACGCGATGTTATCCCGGTCGGTATTCACGAGAGCAGCACGCGATTGAAACCAGTTGATGACAGCATTGACTGAAAGAATCGCGGCGTAGATTACCGCCGCGCCGACAAACAGGCTGATGAGAGTACCCAGCAGTCCGAACATCGCTTGACTCCTTATATGTGGTGTTTCCGAGCGGGAAGTTCAGTTGGTCCGCTCCAAAAGTAGGTTGCAGTTATTCAAAGAGAACTATCGACCGCTGGCCGAAGAAGTCGCTCAACTCCTGGTCGATGCGCTGCGCACGCTGGGCACGTCCATACGGAATCCCGTTGGGGCCGATAACCGGCATGTTCGCGGAATCAAGGAAAACAGTGACAATCTTGATGGACTCGCCCTGAGATTCTTGAAGTAAGGCGACCTTGGCAACGCGACTATCCTGCGGACGGTTGTAAGTCATCCATTCGACGACACTGCGGAAAGTCAGGACGGGGACGGTGTCGGGGTCCAACGGAATGGAGTCCGTTCGGACCCAAGAACCTGCTGTTTCACACAACGTGGCCATCGACTCGAATATTCCGCCGATGGCGCGAAACGCCGAGGCAACTGCGTCGCCTGCTGGTTTCAGATAGGACATGATTCGTACCTCCTGGAGTGGTGATTTCGGTCGCAACATTTACTTAACGTCGATGTGTCAGTTTTCTCTGAAAAAATTTTTCGTTTTCGCGGCTTGCCTGCCATCGTCGGTGCGGCGCTACAGACAGTCGCAGCCTTCGATCGTGCGGCTGTCACAAGGTTGACATCGACCAGTAGTCTTCCCTCTGGGATTCGATCAGGCGCTGGCGATCGACTTGACTGGGTCGAGGCGCGACCCGGGTTTCAATATCCGAGAGAGTCGGGGCTTCCGACGGTTCACACTGGTTGATCAGCTCACTGAACTCTTTCAGGGATGTGGGGATTTCGAGAATTTTGGTCGTGTTCGGCACTTGAACCTCCTTGCATCGCGGGGATGCGATTGGTGAAAGCCGCAGGTTCTCGTCGAGTCAAGAAGGAGCCGTGCTGCGGCGTCACTTGAATAACGAAGGCGGGTCGAGATGATCTGACAATTTCAGCAGAATTCGTCCTGGAACGAACGAGATATCGAGAGTGGAATGTATGTCGGCCACCGATCAATGGCCGAGATGGTCTGAGGTCGGCGTCAGCGAAGAAGTAATGCCCGTCAATCGGCACCCACAAGGAACGCGGGGACGGCATGGCCTTGGTTGTATCCACCTGCGACTGAGCTATTTACGTTGTCTAATGCCCAGTTGATACTCGACTACCGAATTCCGTGATCTCTCAAGAGTTCAGGCCACAACCGGGCTCCGAGTGTCTCCGACGACACCTTTTTGCCATCGCACCATTCTTGTCGGAATACTTTCCCCTCGAACTTTCGATAGACAGTTCCATCCTTTTTCTCATTCGTGTAACAGCCAGATTCTCAGATATCGCCAAATTCGTCGCAAAGGACGAATTTGTCGCAACCATTTTCAAATTGCGAATGGACAATGACCTGGCCGCGCGAGTTGAAGTAGAGGAGGTCGGTCAGGCATTGCTCCGCGTCGTATCGACGCTCACGGAGTTTCCAGCCAGCAGCAACGTAGAATTCCTTCAGACGGCTAACACGGTGTCCCGTAGATGGAGTCCAGTCAAACGTTACGACTTCCTCAAGATGACCTTGTCGGTCAGACTCCATTTTGTATTTCTTGATCACAAACCGTAGGCCTTCTCCGGCGCCTTCTTCGTCGATGCGAGTGAATCTGATTCCAGTTCTGTCTGCAAGTTCCAGATACTTCTTGTATTTGACGGTTACATCGGCTTCTTTCCAGGACTCCTCAACGTCGACGGAAGTCACGCCATGGACTGACTTGAACGGAGTGCCTCGGAATACTTCGTGTTTCAACGACATGTTTCTCCCTTTTCTCGCGAGAAGTTCACTCTGGTACTCCGGATGTATTGATGAGCCAGGCAGCGATTGCGACCACGATCAGTCCCGCAATTGGGCCACCAAAGACCGTGACCGCGTAACCGATTGCAGTCGCGAACCCCAAGCCTATGATGTCATATCCCATCCAGCCGAAAATCGAGATTGGTAACAGGACTGGCCAGCCTTCCCAAAAGGTTACCAGAATCAACCCGATCGTTGTTGGCGGAGTAGAGAAAAGTTTCGCCCCGGTGTTCTGTGCGGTCCAATTGAAAAGCTCAAAGACCCACGAGCGCAAACAGGCCATCTCGACGACTATGAAGCTACAAACGGTGATCGCTCCGGTAGCTCCGGCGACATTACGAGACGGTTTTGTGGTGGTTTGCTGTTTAAAGATCATCCCTCGTAGTGCCCTTCGGCTATCGACATTGAGCATGCACCGCGTTCACGTTTCAGAAAGCTCGTCTTTCTGCACCTGTCACTCTGATGAACACTTCCGCTCGGTGCCGATCTGAAAATTTTCGTAGATTCTCGTGGAGCGTAACTTCGAGGCACTTGCTCACTTTTGGTTCTTGGAGAACCAACCTGCAATCGTGCCAAGGAGGCTGAACGGAGGTGGGAGTCTTTCAGCGGAATCTGGCAGGCGAAACTCGGGCGGAAACAGGGTCGTCGAATCGCATGTCGCGAATGAAAAGTCCGCGTTCACCAAGTTACTTTTTGAGAACTTGCAAGCTCTCAGCGTTGAACTAGAAAAGTCCGTATTCGCGAGGACGGCATAGGTGAAGTCGCACTTTTCTAACTGGCATGCATTTCCAGGCATTCGATCATGGCCCACAACCTTGGATGAGATCAGCCATCCGTTCGATTGCAGAAATATGGAAATCTCGTCGCTGATTCCGCCATCCCGAAAATTGTTCTCCCCAAATGCAGCATTCGTAAGGTCAGCTTCGGAGAAATCGAGATTCTTTAACTCTGCAGCATGAAACACGGTGACAAGACGAGTTTCTGACGAAAGCACTAACAAACGGTTCCGGGTCCGCGAAACGAAACCAGCGGGACCCGCAAACTGGGCGTCCCGAAGATTCGCACGACGGAAGAAAGCTCCATCGAGCCGGGCACCCTGCCCAAAATGAACAGCGTTCAGAACCTCGTATCCTTCCTCCGACAGCCGTAACATCATCGGCGATGAGCACCATATCGATCCGCTAAGGTCGCACCTATCAAATCTCGTACCGGACACCTCGGCTCCCCGAAAGCTGGCTCCGGGCAGAACACTGTCCGAAAAATCTACTCGCGACAGAACAGTCCCATCGAAATTCACGGACTCGCAATTTGCGTGAACAGCAATGGCGTCAGCCAGATCGGCATGACTGAGGTCCGCTTGTGTAAATTTGCAGCGGGATAGATCTGCTCCAGTCAGTCGGAACCCGCGGAGGTTCAGTCCCGAGAAATCAATCTCCGAAAGCACGCAGTTTGACAGATCGCGTCCATTTCGCCGAAAATGCTCCCCGAGCGATGCAAACGTACTCGAACCATCCCGGCGAAGGATGATCCGTTTTGCATCGGCTGGTTTTAAAACGGCCATCTTTCCGCTACCGGGGTTCGGTGGTACGATCGGGCGTCACAGGAGTAACGATTGGCAGGTGCGTTGATCTGAAAACTCGACTTAAGCAGGTTCATTCTTCGTACAGGTTCCGTAATTGTGCCGTCATATCCTAAGAACGCCCATAGTACTCGAATGCTGAGATCGCATGGTGACACCGTGCGTTTTCCGCTTCTGATGTCTCAAGCACCGACAAATATCGACCCCACGCCTTCTTTCTCGCCTCATTGAATGCAATACCCGCGTCTTCTCCTCTCCCTTGTGATGCTTCGAGTTCGTCGAGGAACTCGAGCAAGAACACTGATCCGTAACAGTCATCGACATCCCATTTTGGAGCGACGACGTTACAGCCTCCATTAGCAAGAATGCGACTGTATAGACCGTGTACTTCTGTGATTGATGATTGGCGCAACCGTCCAACAGAGCATGAAAGCAACACGAAGAGGACTTTCGGATTGAAACTTCCTTCTCCACGCCATTGCGCAGCAGGCGAGCCGAAGGCCCCACCGGAGAACTCAATCGCACTTCCACCATCAACACCATGACATGCGAGAACAGCAACATCGAATGTTTGAGACCGAGTGGCTTCAACAAAATTGTTCGGCGTCAGGGCCGGGTCATCGCAGTACCCCATGAACGTAGATCCGTTTCGCTCTGTCCAAGAGCGCACTCCACGCCAAAGTATCGGAAACCCGGACGAGTGCCTACTTAGGGGCTGTTCCCATAAGCCACAGAACACTGAAGAGAACTTTGAACCAGAAACCCGTCTCGCCTTTGTAACCGACTGCAAAGTGAGCGATAACACGGTGCTTACGGAATCAGCCTTGAGAAAAACCGGCTGACCTGCAAATGGCAACCACGCGAGTGGGATGGATAGCAGAGGCCCTTCAGCAGTGAAAGTAATCGCCGAAGCGGATTCAGTAACGGGTGGTAATTGTAATGTCGACAGATCAAAGAAATAGCTGCACACGCTCAACTGCCTACTACAGATGTCGTTAAGAGCGTCATCCTTCCATCGCAGCAGCGAGTCGTCACCAATTCGAGCAGTTACAATCCGCAGGCAACGCTCCCACGAGGCGATCAATCGCTGCATTTTTTTCGTTACGCCGTCTGCTTCGTTACACTCCTTGCCGATCTCCCTTAACAGGGCCAGGACGCGAGGTAAATGGTTTTTGCTGAGAAACATAACGTCTTTGGGATCGAGTACAAATGGGCTGCGGATGTGCGATGATCCTAGCACGGCGCTTATTCGGCTGCCAAAATCATGCCATCGCCCGCGCTCTTCATGGGCTGCTTTCAGGTCAGCTCGAAAAAGACCTCTATGCTGCTTCACGACATGCCACACTGCTTCAAGACTAGCTTGGGCCTCAAGGTTTGCAGTAAGTATCACCTCCTCAGCACAAGCGTCGCTCACTTGCAGGCCGTGAAAATGAATTCCTGAATCGCCATGTATTTTTGAGAAGGCCCACCAAAATAGTCGTCCGTGATTATCAAACACTGATCGCATCCACACTTGTCCGGGATGAAGCAATGTCTCTAGGTCTCTCGGCTGAGACACTTCACGAAGCAGTTCCGCATAGCGCTGCGTTACATCTTCGTCAATGTCGAGATACAGGTTTTCAATCGACTCGGGCTCACGCTCGCTTGTAGTCTCATCCGGCGGAACATGTGTCGTTACAGAGTTTGCCGAAATTGCATGCGGAGACGAGGAATAGTTGCGGATGGCGCGAAGCCATGCGTTGTACTCCGTTTGATCTGCCTTTATGACCAGCTCCCACGCGTTCGAGGTTACCCAAATCGGGTTCGACACTACTGTCCTGGCAGGGGGCCAATTCTCTTCCCTGCGATTCCACTCAGCCGCATCTTTAAGAATGCATTCCTCAAGAAGAATGCGATTGTCAAGTTGCTCAAGCCATTCACTAATCTTGCGGCACAACTCGTCAGTAGCGATAGTCGAAGCGCCTCTCGATGACTCGAGTAGAGTAAGTCCAGCCGACAGTACTTGATTCCGGAGCCCTTGCAACTGTCGCCAAAAGGCTTCGCGATTAGCGTAACCGTGTATATCAGCTGCGGCGATTTCACGAACCTGCTCCACGATCGCATCGCAAATGGCGAATAAATCAGGATCGGACTCCTTCGCAAGCGCGATCCAGGTTAGCACATGCTGAATTTTCTCTGGAGCTTGAAGATCCTTAAGCCACCATGTGTCAGGAAACTCGCGAAGGGATTGCGATGGGCTCATGAACGATTCGAGCAACCTCGCACCATCATCCGTAAACCCGGCCCGACCTGCTGCCATTGAAAACAACTGGGAAAACCGCAGCCACGGAATATATGAATTCTCTTGCGCCGTAGCAGTAATCGCGATCGGAAACTGCGCAGCTCGAATCCCTGGGAAATCGACAGAGAGATCGGCCTTCTCATGCTGAAGCAATCGCAGCACCGCAAATGCATCTTCCGGCGCGCCGCTCTCTAGGAGTAATGACGCCAACTGCGACACTAAGCGACAGACTCGGGCGGCGATCGGTGGGCCGAACTCAGGTGCCTTATTAATAGGTGCCGCGTCGGGGTCTGCCAACCTACACGCCAGGTCAGAATAGCGGCTGCTATTCAGAGACGACCAATTCAACGATACTGGCGAGCTTCCAGATGATCCGCTACTTAATTGGAGGAGACGCACTTGTAGTCGTTCGGCATCGCCCATCCGGCCACTTGCCTGATACGCTGCGACCAGGAGATCGACATGACGTTCGGTGACCGGTTTATGCGCCGGCAAATAAATCCCTCTCTCGGTTCCGTGCGAATGAGAGGTTGCAGAGCCGCTGAGATGAACATGTTGCTCAAGTATCTCGATGGCGTCCTGTGGCTTTCCCGCCATCATTCTCTCGTATGACTTCAGCCTAGCCAATTCAAACTGGACATGAGGGGACAGCCCAGAAGGTAGATGTGACACAAGTCTGTCTAACTCTTCCAGCACAAACCGGGCAGAGCCGCTTAAGTGCGACGCTTCAAGTGCGAGTCGCAATTGGTCGGCCACCGTGACCGCAAGATTAACGGACAACGACCGAATGTCTTCGAGAACAAGCCTAATCCTATCGCGCGGGTGACGTTTGCCCTCTAGGTCAGCAAGTCCAAGCAGCGCGAACAGAATCTTTCGTGCCCGAGGATGTCCTCTTGTCCCCTGAAGGATGGCAACAAGGTGAGCACCGAGCGATATTTGGCGAAAGCGATCGCGAGGGAATAGTGTCATCAAAGCAATTGAATACAACTCAGTCTCGTCTGCGCCCTTCAGGTCGTCGGGAACCCATGGATCAACACCGCTTCGATGAAGTGCTCCAATGCAAACCTTTAGACCCACCAGAGGCCGCCCAACAGCGATGAACGTTGAGGACAGCGCAAAACAGAAGTCGATTCGATCATCATCAGGGAGTGTCGACGGGGAGAAAAATGCCAATGAACGTTTCCCCCCCCATAAGCGTGATAGCTCAGAACCGATCGATTTTGCTTGAGCTGCGAGAAGTTTCAGATTCGCAATTAAGTTATCATCTTCAACACCGGGAAAAGTGCGATCTCGATTGCCCAATACGGACGCTGCGTAGGGCCAATTGCCTATGTTGCACGAAATGGAATGTACGTGGGCTAGCAATGATGGATCTCCGCCATCCCCCGACAAGATAGATGCCACCTGCGCCTCGGTGGGCTGTAATCCATTAAAGTCGCTTGGGTACAGCCCGATAGCGGCTAAGAGCAACCGATTCGCCATATTGCCATGATTACACGAAATCAGGCAATATGCGTATTGTATCAAGAATCGCTGGACATCAATGGCCTCAGCGCTGCCGAACATGTTGCGGACGTGTTGAATCGGATCATCGCCCTCCAATTGCACGACGAGCGTTTCGAGAAATACGCTCGATAATCGCTCAACTTCCTTCAACGCGTGCTCTGGCTGCAGAGTATCAACTCCCAACTTACAGATCAGGCTCATGCACACCAAACGTGTTGAGGAAGACACTCCTTGTGGATGACTCCGAGTTGGTCGTTTTTCTAAAGCATTCAAAGTCCCGCCGTTAAGGCATGACCGGAGGAACGCGAATGCCGCGTTGTACTCGCCGAGGCTCACAAGTAGCCGAGTGCAATCACACGCGATAAGCAACGATGTGTCGAAATTGCAAGGTTCAGCCCCCCATTCAGATGTCAATACACATGCGAGTAGAATTGCGCGCGTCAACTGGTCATTGATTTCAGATGCTTGCTGATAGGCATACTCCGCTGTGAACGGCTTGACTGGAATCCGGAGAGTTCGCAAGAACTCACTCTCGTCTGTGCAATCCATCGCATATTTGAACCGAGCGGGATTCTTCGATTGCTCAATGACCCTGCCGATGCATCGGTCAAGGCACGCCAATGATTGCATATTTCCCAGGAGTAAGAGTCGGTTTTCAGCCGAAAGTTGAAGCGAGAGGTCAGCTACATGCCGCCTCCAAAAGAGCGGCAGAATGAAGGAGTTTTTTACCGGATCTGTGCTCATGATTGTGGTCCAACCGCCAATTCCTGGGCTATACGATCGTTGGCGTGAACATAACGATGAACCGCACCTCTCTTTCGCCTTGAGGAGATAATCGCGACAGTTCCAGCCCAAGACGATTTCCTCGTCCAAATGCGAACTGGCGAACAAGCACTTCGATCATTCCGTCGGTGCATCCTGCCTGGTCAATCTGCGATCCAGTTTGCTTGAATCGGGCGATCATGGCATCGAGCGTAACTGTACTTTCGCAAGTGATGACTCTGGCGAAATCGCCTTCCATTGGCGCGAACGCGCCTGAAGTCGATCTTAATTGAACCTGGACCAACTGATCTTCTTCGGAGATCCACAAAAAAATGGTGCCCGTGTTTGAAGCAACAATGGCATCGGTGCCGCCCCAGTAAGCCACGCACGGATCGGTAACAGAAAAAAACAATCCGGCGTACAGGTCGTCGACCGTGTTCTGAACCGAGCCAGCTGCCATTGAATATGGCATAGAGGCAGCATTAGAGGTCACAGATCGGGGAGCGAGGGTGGCGACCATTGACGAACGGTACGCCCCAAGTTGTTCGACCGCATCCCACCAGCTCTCGGGAAGCTCATCTTCCAGGTCCTGAGCGAGCATGGTTAGCAACGTGGGACTCAGAAGAATCTTTGAAAGGGAACGGTCGCGTAAGCGGCTTGGCCCCTCGTCAAGAATCGAGTCGTACACAGAATCTTCGACTCGTAAAGTGGAGGCAAGCAGTCCGACTTTAGTCTTTACAATCATGCCGAAAAGCTCAGAGCGACTTTCCCGATCGAGAACGGCCGCCGCTATCGCTGCTGCGGTATCTTCTACATCAGCCATGGCCTGGTTGCTAACGGCAATCAGAAGTTTGGGCAGATCCGGAATCAGGCTGTTGATGTACGGCATGACGATGCACTCCGATGAATAAGCAAATCGTTGCAAATCCTGGGTTTAAGTGAATGGAGCGATCCCGCCAACGCAGATACAGTCGAACAAAACGGTGCGCAAACTTCTAAGTCGATACCGCAAAGCGTTGTCCGTCGTCTTTGAAGGTAGGCCTAGAGCATCAGCCGCATCCCCAGGGGAGATACCTTGCTCCAACATGAGTCGTATGACAGGGCGGTATTGGTCGGGTACATGGGCATCGAAACAATGAGAAACTCGTTCCCGAAAGAGCTTGAACGACGGAAAAAGTCGTTCAACTATTTGAAACGATGATGGATGCTTTCCTGAAAAGCGAAACGGAAAATTCCCCTCCGAAACCTCACCTTTGTCGTGAGATTCAACGTTGTACTCGGTGGGGTGATCGCCACGTTCACCACGACGCCGGTAATCGAGAAACTTGTTGTAGCAGCATCTGCGAATCCAAGCCGGGAAGTGTCCAAGTTCTTGGTATTGGGTTTTCGTTTTCCCACGCAAATTCACCCAGCACTCCTGAACAATATCTTCGGCCTCATCGTGTTTCGCTCCAAGGCCCATCAAAAAGCGAATCAAACGCGGCCGCTCTCTTAGGAATGCATCGTCAAAATCTTCGGGAGTCATGGGTAGCCTAAAACAACGCTGAACTTGCTTAGGTGATCTGGAATAGGCAGACGGATGAATCACATTCTGTTCATTTTACTGTGTTTCACAAAAAAATCAACGGTTGAACTGCAAAAGCAGCTCAACCGTCGGGCTTGAGTGTGTGACACACACCAGTTCCATAAAATACAGAAGTACAAGCACTTCCGGCGCGAGTTACGACCAGCCGAGCTGCTTCTTGATCCACTTCCAGCCGTCTTCAAGCATTTTTTCGAGGTAGTGGGCAACCTTCGAGGCGAGGGCGTGAAGGCCGACTTCCTTGAGGAAGGCAATAAAACCGTGTTGCGATTTCATCGCCACCTGAACTTCCTCTCGGACGGCCTTGCGAATGGCTGCCTGGAGTTGCTGAACATCAGCCTGGGTCAAAGTTGTGTCGGACATTGCGACAGATCCTTTCGAACTTTAGGGGGGACAAAGGTCCGGGTCACAGTTGACCCGAATTTTTGAGTGCCGCGAGAACATCTTGCGGCAAAAAGTCACTGAAGTGGAAGTTTTTGAGCGAGTCGAACATCCAGGCTCGCTCGTGCGGGCACGCGGTAATCAGCCCGGTAAACAGTTCTTGAAGGTTCCAGCCGGTTTCAGCGGAATATGGAATCAACGGGATGCTCCTTCCGACGGCCCACGACAGCCGCTGAGATCGGTCCCGAATGATTGCAGTTAGGTTCTCCTGCTGTTTGTGCGATGGAAGATTGATCTTTCTGTTCCAGTCCATTGGCGCAACGAGGTCGCACTGGTTAATCCCAATCACAAGACGGTCGGAACAGAGCGGAGCAAGTTGTCGCAGATAGGTCTGGTCGAGTGCGATAGCCCGGTCCCGAGCGGTTCCCACGTACAGAACGACGTCGCATGTTGACAAATGTCTTTGGTAAAGTTCGAGAAAGTGCGGATCGCGGCGGATGTCCTCTCCCAGGCCTGGTGCGTCTACCACCCGGAGTAAAGCCGCCTCTCCGGTCGCATGCCCTCGGATAACTTTGAGTGACAAATCCACTGCTTCGAAATCCATAGTGCATGCGACGGTATCGCTTGTCGGCCGATTCGTTTTGAACATCTTGTTGATGGTGGTAGACTTACCTTTTCCGGTGAGCCCAATGATCCCAATGGTCGGCGGCGCTTGTTGAAACGCCTGGGAAACCGCCGACTTCATTTGCATCAATTCTTCGGGGCGAAACCCTCTCGTAGTCATGCTGTTGTTCTCCCATCTCACTGAAGGCAGGTTACAGATCCTGTGAGCCCCGTGGCTGACGAGTGCCGGTGATCGACGCCATCGCCACTCGCTCTCTTAACGAACATTCTGTCGCCCGATCTGAAATTGTTTTGCCTCCCTAAAATGTCCAATTCCCTCAGATTTGGCTAACATAACCTGTTTCCAGGAGGATTCTGATGACCAAATAACATAGAAAATTCACTTTTGAGCAGAAGATCGCCATCGTTTGACGGTACCTTAAAGACAAAGAACTGATCTCGTCAATCGCGAAGGAACTATGGATCCAACCGACACAGATCTATCAATGGGTTGCCTTGGCGCTTGAGCAAGTTGAGCGGGCTTTCGAAAAATCGACCAAGTCTGAAAAGGTTTCCCAGCGGGCCGAAGCCAAAGATCAACGAACTCAAAGACCAACGGATCAAGAAGCTCGAAGAGAAGTTGATTCACAAGAATGAGGTGATCGCAGAACTCAGGGAGGAGAACGTCAAGGCAAAAAAGCCAATGGGGACCTTTAGAAGGAGTTTTCCAATGAAGTCATACCGGCCCACGATGTCCGAGACAAAATTGTCGACTACATGAAGTATTGGTTTAGGCGTTCCGGATTGCAATGCAAAGACGTGCTCAAGTCGGCATAATTGCCCACGAGCAAGTACTACACATGGCTCAAACGCTACGGAAAGATCAACGGCCATAACGGCAAAATACCAAGGGACTAGTGGCTAGAATGCAGGGCGTATGGACCGAAGGGTCGTGACCCCCAGCAAGAAAGGCAAAGGCTTCATTCAACCAACGAAAATCCACCAAGAATGGTATATTGATATCAGCTACATCAACACCGGCGGAACGTTTTATTTCCTGATATCGGTGCTCGATGGATTCAGTCGAACCACCGTGCATTGGGAGTTACGTGAAACCTTGAAGGAACTGGATATCGAACTGGTCATAGCCAAAGGGATTGAAAAGCACTCTGGAGTCAAGCCTCGAATCATCATCGACAATGGCTCTCAGTTCATCGCCAATGACTTCAAGGCTTTCGGTCGCGAATATGGTCTGACACATTCCCGAACCAGCCCCTACTACCCGCAGAGCAACGGCAAGTGGGAACGCTGGCATGGATCACTCGCGAGCGAATGCATCCGTCCAGGTCCACCTGCGACTAAGAAGAAAGCCGAGACACGCATTGCGAAGTATGTCAACTACTACAACACCGTCCGATTGCACAGCGCCATTGGATAAGTTACTCCCGCCGACTGCCTCGCAGGGTCCAGAGAGATGATCGGAAAAGAACGTGACTGAAAGCTGGAATCGGCTTGCAAATTGTGTCAAGAGAAACGGGCTGCATCGAAACAAGTTGCCTAGCGGCGTGGAAGCGATTGCAACAAGCGTACCTTCACGAAGGATCAGGCTCTGCAGAGTTGCAACTTGAGCGTCCTGAAGCTCGGCTAGACATTTTTGAGGCCACTCGATTTTTCGATCGACAGTCCGATGGTCTCGGCGATAAATTTGTCGAATCGATCTTTGATCGAGGCGATTCGCGATAGCTTGCGGACCAATGGATCGGATTGCTATACTAGATCGCTCTAAATCCTGGCACTTTACCGCGATAACCTATGAACATCGTTGGCGACGATTACCTAAGGACATCGATTTCACAAGACGGCTACTTCATCAAGCTTGTCTTCAACTCGCGTGCTATTCATTTCTTTCCTTACACCATAGAACACCGCGACGCCTCGCTCCCTTACGGTGGCAAATACTTGACGACAATCAGACTCAACACCTACGATAACGCAGAAAGTAATCTTCAGGCGTAAACC
>Ga0315899_10004560_pt1 | contig 14971 bp, 11 predicted proteins | sample LakEriMetagenome_2_FD_203518 | JGI IMG/M metagenome (GOLD analysis project Ga0315899, IMG submission 203518) | Freshwater fungal communities from buoy surface, Lake Erie, Ohio, United States - Buoy 4 MA112 | ecosystem: Environmental > Aquatic > Freshwater > Lake | place: USA: Lake Erie, Ohio... | reverse complement strand
CCTGCATGATCGCCCAGCGGCAGACCTCCCAACGGCCTGCCCCGTCGCCGGGGCAGGCATGATGGCAGCGGCCGTTCCGGCCGCGTTGACTCGGTTGCCCGCTCCGCAGCCGCCGCTGCCCACGCCGCTGCCCCCGCCGATGCCAAGCGACCCGCTGCCCCTGGCCCGAGGCGCCGGCCCCCATGGCGATCTCCGATCAGAGCGCCCGGGACCGGCCGCCGCCGCCGCTGCCGAGCGCTTTCAGCTGCGCCTGCAGTCGTCCGGCTGGGGTGCGCTGGCGGCGGTGGCGGCGGGCCTGATCGCCCTGGCCCTGGCCCTCTCCGATGCCGGCGCCGTCCCTCTGGAGGCCGGGCTGAGGGCGGCCGGCTGCGGTTTCTTCTACGGCCTGCTCGCCTTCCACCTGCAGCGGGTCGATCCGGACGACGGCCACCTCCAGGCCGGACTGGTGGGGGCGCTGTGCGGCATCCGCAGCCTCAGCGCCGCCTCTCCCCAGCTCACCCTTGCGCCATCGCTGATGATGGAGTGCGCGAGGATCTGGTTGCCGCTCTGGTTGCCCCTGATCGGCAGCGCCCTGCTGGTGTACGGGTTCCAGCGGCTGCTGGCCGCCCGCCACCGCTCCACGCTCACCGCCCCGCGGCCATGAGAACGAGGCCCGGCCGGAATCCGCCCCCATGAGCTGCCGATGAGCCTGCTGCACGCCACCTGGCTCTATCCCCCTGAAGGGGCCGGTGGGAAGTTGCTGCTCTGGGCCGACACCTGGCGGGTGTCCGAACCGGTGCTGCCGGGACCCGGGGTGAGCGACCACCCGCTGGCCCTCGACCTCGACGCGATCGGCGCCTGGCTTGACGACAACGATCTCTGGACCGACGACCTGCGGCCCGCGGAAGCGGTGCTGACCCTGCCGAGCCGCTCCCAGACCGCCCGGGGCAAGGGACGCAGCAGCAGCGGCGCCTGGAGCGGCCTGCCCCTGCAGGCCGGCGAACCGATCCCCAAGGAACCGCTCTGGTGGCCCTGGCGGGTGGATGGCTGGGCCCTGGAGGCTGGCGCCGCCGGCGAGTGGCTCAGCCGGCTGCCGCTTTCGGGCCAGCACCCGGAGCTGGCGGATGAGCTGCGCTGGTGGAGTCACCTGCAGCGCTGGTCTCTCAGCCTGATCGCCCGCGGCCGCTGGCTGCCGCTGGTGGAGGAGGGACAGGCCCGCTGGCTGGCCCTGCTCAACCGCGAGGGCGACCGCCGCCGACTTGAGGAGATGGCCATCCGGCTGCCCCAGGTGGCCACCTGCGCCATCGGCCCGGGCGCGCCGGGGGAGAAGGCCCTGGCCTGTCGCCGTCCCGGCAGCGGCCGGCTGCGGGTGGCCAGCCTGCTGGAGGCCCTGCTGGCGGGCCAGCTGCGGGCGAGCTTCAAGCCCCCGGCCAGCGGCCTCGATCCCCTGCTGGGCGCCTGGCAGCGGGCCCTGGGCCCCGGAGATGGCCGGCTCAACCTCCAGGCGGAGGAAACCGAACGGCTGGAGATCGCCACCCACCACTGGCGCGAGGCGGTGGCAGGCCGGGTGGCGCCAGCCCGGGCCTGCCTGGAGCTGTTCACCCCGCCACCTGACGGGGAGCTGTGGGAGCTGCGCCTCTCGCTCCAGGCCGAGGCCGAACCCAGCCTGCGGCTGGCGGCCGGGACGGTGTGGAGCGCCGGCGAAACCACCCTGCAGATGGGGGAGGTGGAGGTTCCCCAGCCTGGCCAGCTGCTGCTGGAGGGCCTGGGGCGGGCCCTGCAGGTGTTCCAGCCGATCGAGCGGGGCCTCGACACGGCGGCGCCCGAAACCATGCAGCTCACCCCGGCCGAGGCCTTCGTGCTGGTGCGCACCGCCGCCAGCCAGCTACGGGATGTGGGAGTGGGGGTGGTGTTGCCCCCCAGCCTCAGCGGCGGCCTGGCCAGCCGCCTGGGTCTGGCGATCACGGCCGAGCTGCCGAGCAGCTCCCGCGGCTTCAGCCTGGGCGAAAGCCTCGACTGGCGCTGGCAGTTCATGATCGGCGGCGTCACCCTGGGCCTCAGCGATCTGCAGCGCCTCTCGGAGAAGCGCAGCCCGCTGGTGCAACACAAGGGCGCCTGGATCGAGCTGCGCCCCGCCGACCTGCGCAACGCCGAACGGTTCAGCACCGCCAGCCCCGGCCTCAGCCTCGACGACGCCCTGCGTCTGACCGCCTCCGCTGGCGACACCTTCCATCGCCTGCCGGTGCACGACTTCGACCCGGGACCGCGGCTGCAGGCGGTGCTGGAGCAATACCACCAGCAGAAGGCCCCCGATCCGCTGCCCGCCCCCGAGGGCTTCTCGGGTCAGTTGCGGCCTTACCAGGAGCGGGGTCTGGGCTGGCTGGCCTTCCTGCACCGCTTCGACCAGGGGGCCTGCCTAGCCGACGACATGGGCCTGGGCAAAACGATCCAGCTGCTGGCCTTCCTTCAACATCTCAAGGCTGAGCAGGAGCTGCGCCGACCGGTGCTGCTGGTGGCACCCACCTCGGTGCTCACCAATTGGAAGCGGGAGGCGGCGGGTTTCACCCCCGAGCTGGAGGTGCGCGAGCACTACGGCCCCCGCCGTCCGGCCAGCGAGGCAGCCCTGCGCAAGGCCCTGACCGGTGTCGATCTGGTGCTCACCAGCTATGGGCTGCTCCAGCGCGACAGCGAATTGCTGGAGACGATCGACTGGCAGGGGGTGGTGATCGATGAGGCCCAGGCGATCAAGAACCCCGCCGCCAAGCAGAGCCAGGCCGCCCGAGACCTGGGCAGGCCCGCCAAGAGCAGCCGCTTCCGCATCGCCCTCACCGGCACACCGGTGGAGAACCGGGTGAGCGAGCTCTGGGCCCTGATGGACTTCCTCAACCCGCGGGTGCTGGGCGATGAGCCCTTCTTCCGCCAGCGCTACCGCCTGCCGATCGAGCGCTATGGCGACATGAGTTCGCTGCGGGACCTCAAGGCCCGGGTCGGCCCGTTCATCCTGCGGCGCCTGAAGACCGACCGCTCGATCATCTCCGACCTGCCCGAAAAGGTGGAGCTGCGCGAATGGGTGGGCCTCAGCGGCGAGCAGCGCAAGCTCTATGCCAAAACCGTGGAGGAGAGCCTCGATGCCATCGCCCGGGCGCCGCTGGGGCAGAAGCACGGCCAGGTGCTGGCCCTGCTCACCCGCCTCAAGCAGATCTGCAACCATCCCGCCCTGGCCCTCAAGGAGGAGCGGGTGGAGGCGGGCTTCGGGGCGCGCAGCGCCAAGTTGCAGCGGCTTGAGGAGATTCTCGAGGAGGTGATCGAGGCCGGCGACCGGGCCCTGCTGTTCACCCAGTTCGCGGAATGGGGCCACCTGCTCAAGGCCCATCTCGAGCAGCGCTGGCGCCAGGAGGTGCCCTTCCTCTACGGCAACACCAGCAAGAGCGAGCGCCAGGCGATGGTCGATCGCTTCCAGGAGGATCCCCGCGGCCCACAGCTGTTTCTGCTGTCACTCAAAGCGGGGGGTGTGGGTCTGAACCTGACCCGCGCCAGCCATGTGTTCCACATCGACCGCTGGTGGAACCCGGCGGTGGAGAACCAGGCCACCGACCGCGCTTACCGCATCGGCCAGACCAACCGGGTGCTGGTCCACAAGTTCATCACCAGCGGCTCGGTGGAGGAGCGGATCGACCGGATGATCGAAGAGAAATCCAAACTCGCCGCCGACATCGTCGGCAGTGGCGAGGATTGGCTGGGTGGCCTCGATGTGGGCCAGTTGCGGGAACTGGTGGCGCTGAGCGACGAGTGAGGCGCTGGGGACGGAATCCCTCCTACCCTGGAGGCCCTTTCCCGGTCAGGGCCTGACGGCACCGGCCCCGACCCCTGGCCCTCTCCACCGAACCATCCCCGGGCGCCACAGCGCCCGCTCGCCAACAGGCGCCTCGGCGGGTCGACTTCGACCTTGCCCCCTATCGCACCCCGAGCGACATCCTGGGGCTCTGGCAACTGCTCAACACTCTGGGGCCGGTGGCCCTGCTCTGGGGGCTGGTGGGCTGGATCGGCCGCAACTCCGCTGCACTGCCGCTGCCCCTGCCCCTGGCCCTGGCCCCCCTCCTGGCCCTACTGGTGCTGTTCTCGGCCCGCACCTTCTCCCTGATGCACGACTGCGGCCACGAGGCCCTGTTCCGCCAGCGTTGGTTGAACAGAGCGGCCGGCTTCCTGCTCGGCGTGGTCAATGCCATCCCCCAGCACCCCTGGGCCCGCGGCCATGCGTTCCACCACAAGCACAACGGCAACTGGGAGCGCTACCGCGGCCCCTCCGCCCTGATCACCCTGGCCCAGTACCGCCAGTTGGCCCCGCGCCAGCGCTGGCTCTACAGCCTGCTGCGCCAGCCGCTGATGCTTCTTCCGGGCGGCTTCTTCTACCTGGTGATCAAACCGCGGCTGCAGTTGCTGCTCGGCGCTGTCGAGTTCGTCGTGGCCACCACCCGATCCCTGGGCGCCGCCGTGGCTGAGCGCGGCTGGAGGGCCCTGGCCGAGCTACCGGCCCTGGTGCGAGGCCATCGCTCCAGCCATTGGTACACCGCCGGCGAACTGGCCGATCTGGTAGCCAACAACGTGCTGGTGATCACCAGCTGGCTGCTGATGGCCCACTGGCTGGGGGCGGGGCTGTTCTGGAGCTGCTACGCGCTGGTGATGGCCTGCTCGGCGGCGATCTTCATCTGCGTGTTCTTCGTTCAGCACAACTTCGAAGGCAGCTATGCGCACGGCTCAGCCGACTGGAGCTATCTGCGAGGGGCCCTGGAGGGCAGCAGCAACCTGGAGCTGCCGCGCCTGCTGGATTGGTTCTGCGCCGACATCAGCTTCCACAGCATCCACCACCTCTGCGAACGCATCCCCAACTACCGCCTGCGCGCCTGCCACCAACGCAATGCCCACCTGCTGACCGGCTGCCGTCGGCTGAGCCTCGCCGACATCCCAGGCTGCTTCGCCTACATCCTCTGGGATGAACCCGGCCAGCGGCTGGTCACCCTGGCGGAGGCGGAAGGCTGAGGCTTGAGGTGCCTTCGGGGGGTAAGCCCCGCCCCTCACCCCTCCCGCAACCGCACATAGAGATGGGCTCCCTGGCTGCCGGGCACCGTCTTGAGGTCCAGGTCGGTCTGGGCCCGCACCAGGTCACTGAGCTTCTTGAAGCCGAAATTGCGGGCATCGACCCTGCCGCCATGCAGGAGGTCCATGGCATCGATGATCAAGGCCGAATCGGTGGCGTTCTTGCCGCTGGTGTAGCTGAACTGCTGCACCGGCTGGATGGCGTGCACGTGCAGCACATCCTTCCAGCGGCCCAGCTGGGGAGTGGTCCAGTCGCTGTAGGCCCGCTTCACCGTGGCCGTGCCGTAGCTGGCCACCTCCGCCAGCAGCTCGCCCACCACACCGGGCTGGGCATTGTCGGCATCGATCAGCACGGCCAGGCAGTCGCTGTCGGGGGAGGCCATCGCGGGCGCCGGGCGGGGAGGCTTCCATCTTCCGCCGCGACCTTGGATCGGGCCCGCCCCCCTGATTTGGCTCCGACCAAAGGCCAGGGCGATACTGGGGTGATCGCGCGGTGGCCATGAGCCTCTCCCCCTCCGCCATCAGCACCCAGCTGGGCCAGCAGGGCCTGGGGCAGCAGCCCTGGTGGGTGGAACAGTGGATGGAGCTGATCAACGCCTACCGCTTCAAGAAACGGCTGGAGCGGGCCTGGGATTACGCCCGCTCCGGCAATGTGGTGTCGATCCGCTTCGAGGGCCGGCGGGTTCACGCCCGCGTCCAGGGCACCGGCGAAGACCCCTACAAAGTGAAGCTCTGGCTCGATGTGCTCAGTGAGGAGGACTGGGGCTATGTGCTCGAGGCCCTCAGCCAGAAGGCCCGCTGGTCCGCCCAGTTGCTGGCCGGGATCATGCCCCAGGACATCGAGCGCGCCTTCGCAGCCAGCGGCAAGCGCTTGTTTCCGTTCAAGCTCCAGGAGGTGCGCAGCGAGTGCACCTGCCCCGACAAGGCCAACCCCTGCAAACACGTCAGCGCCGTCTATTACCTGATGGGGGATCGCTTCTCGGAGGATCCGTTCGTGCTCTTCCAGCTGCGCGGTCGCACCCGCAGCCAGCTGCTGGCGGAACTGGCTGAACGGCGGCGCCAGGGGGCGGTCAAGGCGGTGGAGTCAGCCCCCCATCCGGTGCACGGGGCCATCGCCGACCCGAACCGCTGGTGGCGCTATGACGCCGCCCTTGATCCCGACCTGGTGGTGATCACCCCGGCTCTGGAGGGCGAGACCGGCCTGGAGGAGGCCGGGCCCCTGCCGCTGGCGGAGGAGCCCCGCTTCCCGGAGGCCCGGAGGGTGTTCCTTGAGCGCCTGCGCAGCCACGGGAGCGAACTGGGCCAGCTGGCGATGGCCCGGGCGATGGCTGCCGGCAGTGGCGAGGCGATCGAGGCGATCGCACCATCCGCTGGGGAAGACAACGCTTGAACCGGCCAAGGACTGCCCGGCCTCAGGGCCAACGGACCAGGCGAGGGGGGCAACCCAGGCGCCGGGGGCCGGGATGTCCACCACTGCCCCATCACCCCCGGCCGCCGTGGCGGCAGGAGCCACCATGCTGACAACGCCACCAACCGACGATCCCCCCTGGCTCCGCAGCCCGGCGCTGGAAACCAGCGGCCTGATCCTCGAGAGCCACCGGCGCGCCTGGGGTCGCCCGCTGCTGGCCCTTCCGGCCACGGCCACCCGCCGACTGGCGGCCCAGGAGCTGTTCAGTGCCGGCACCGTGGTGGCCGCCCACGACGGCGGCGAGGACCCGCGCCTGATCTATGCCAACCGCGCCGCCCTCAGCCTCTGGCGGCGGGACTGGGCGGCGATGGTGGGCCTTCCCTCACGCCTGACCGCCGAACCCTGCGAGCGGGCCGCCCGCGCCAGCGCCCTGGCTGAGGCCCTCGATCAGGGGAGGTCCAGCGGCTACAGCGGCATCCGCGTCGACAGCAGCGGCCGCCGCTTCCGGATCAGCAACGCCCGGATCTGGACCCTCTCGGACGACCAGGGGATGGCCTGCGGTCAGGTCGCCTGCTTCGCCGACTGGTGGTGGCTCTGAGGGCTGGCGACCTGGCCGGAATCAGCTGCTGGGGTTGTGCAGGGTGGCGTCCATGAGGGCGAGGCCGAAGACCGTGATGTAGGGATTGCGGTCGACCCAGCGCACCGTGCCCATGAGCTGGTAGCACTCGCCATCGGGTGGTCCGACCAGCAGGTGGCAGGTCTGGTCCACCTCCACCGACTGGCTGACAGACAGGGCGATCTTCATGCCATCGCGGCTCAGATCGAGGATCTCCCCCACCACCGGCGCGCCGCTGGGCACCTCACCGAACAGGATGCGGGCCAGGGAGAGGTCCTCGATCGGCTTGAAGCGACTGGGGCGGGAGGCCTCATCCAGGCGGGACTGCAGGCTCTCGAGGGCCGCCCGGAAGCCGCTCAGGCCTCCTCCGGCCTCGGCGGTGTTGTCGTCCCCGAAAATGGAGGGTTCCACGGCGCTCGGGGAGGAGAGAGCAGGACCCGGTTGATCAGACGTCAAGAATCGGAGGCCGAATCCGCTACCCCATCATTGTGCAACTCCTTCGATGGAAAAGGAAGCAGCCGGCGTGGGGCGACGCCGATCTGCCAGGATCTGCCTACAGTCCCAGCCTCCCTGATCTGCAGCGGCTGGAGACCCATGGCCCCCACCTCCCTCGCCTCCCCCAGCGACAGCCCAGGCGCCAGTCCGCCCAGACCGGGGATGGTCCCGGCATCTCCACGCCTGAGTCTGCAGGTGGCGGAGATCGCAGCGGACACCAGCACCATCCGCTCGCTCGACTGGGAGCGCAGCCGCTTCGACATCGAATTCGGCCTGCGCAACGGCACCACCTACAACGCCTTTCTGGTCCGCGGCGAAAAAACGGCACTGATTGATAGCAGCCATCTCAAATTCGCCGACACCTGGCTGGTGGCCCTGGAGGAGCTGATCGATCCGGCCACGATCGACTACCTGATCGTGTCCCATACCGAACCCGACCATTCCGGCCTGATTGGCCACCTGCTAGAGCGCAACCCCGAGATCGAGATCGTGGCCTCGAAGGTGGCGATCCAGTTCCTCGAAAACCAGGTGCATCGGCCGTTCCGCAGCCGCGCTGTCAAAAGTGGCGATAGCCTTGAGCTGGGCATCAACCCGGCTAGCGGCATCGACCATCGCTTTGAGTTTCTGAGCGCTCCGAACCTGCACTGGCCCGACACAATCTTCAGTTTCGACCACGGCAGCGGCATCCTCTACACCTGCGATGCCTTCGGTCTGCACTACTGCTCGGAGGAGATATACGACAGCGACCCTGGTGCCATCGCCCCGGACTTCCGCTTCTACTACGACTGCCTGATGGGCCCCAACTCCCGCAGCGTGCTGCAGGCGCTCAAGCGCATGGAGGCCCTACCGCCGATCCAGATGATCGCCGTGGGCCATGGCCCGCTGCTGCGCCATCACCTCGATCTCTGGATGGGCGACTACCGCGACTGGAGCACCGGCCGCAGCAAGGGCGAGGCCTACACCGCCGTCTGTTATCTGAGCCAATACGGCTTCTGCGACCGGATCAGCCAGGCCATCGCCCGTGGCATCGGCAAGGCGGAGGCCCAGGTGCAGCTGGTCGATCTGCGCGCCACCGATGCCCAGGAGCTTGCAGCCCTGGTGGGTGAGGCCAGCGCCGTGGTGGTGCCCACCTGGCCTGCCCAGCCGGATGCGGAGCTGCAGGCCTCGATCGGAACCCTGCTGGCGGCCCTGCATCCGGGCCAGTGGGTGGCCTGCTACGACGCCTACGGCGGCAACGATGAACCGATCGACACCCTGGCCGACCAGCTGCGCAGCCTCGGCCAAAACCAGGCCTTCGAGCCCCTGCGGATCCGCCAGGTTCCCCTGGCGGAGGACTACCAGCGCTGCGAGGAGGCCGGCACCGACCTGGGCCAGCTGCTCACCCGCGACAGGACGATCGCAGCGATGAAGAGCCTCGACGGTGATCTCGACAAGGCCCTTGGCCGCCTCTCCGGAGGCCTGTATGTGGTCACGGCCCGGCAGGGGGAGGGGGAATCGCAGCGCAGCGGCGCCATGGTGGCCAGCTGGGTGAGCCAGGCCAGTTTCGAGCCGCCGGGTCTGACGGTGGCCGTGGCCCGGGACCGGGCGATCGAGGCCCTGCTGCAGGTGGGTGATCGCTTCGTGCTCAACGTGCTGCGGGAGGACAACCACCAGCTGCTGCTGCGCCATTTCCTGCGGCGCTTCCCGCCCGGCGCCGACCGCTTCGCCGGCGTCAGCACCCTCGATGGCGTCGCTGCCGGCGGGCCTGTGCTCGGCGATGCCCTCGCCTACCTCGGTTGTCGCGTCGCCCAGCGTCTCGAGGGCCCAGACCACTGGATCATCTACGCGGTGGTGGAGCAGGGCAACGTGGCCGACACCACCGCCACCACCGCCGTTCACCACCGCAAGGTGGGCAACCACTACTGATGACCAGCTCACCTCCCGCATCACCCCCGGCCTCCGGGTCCGATTCGGCCACCGCCGCCAGCGCTGAACGCTCCGTGGTGGTATTGCCGATCGATCCGGGTCTGATCTGCCTGCGCAGCCTTAGCCCGCGGCGGCTCCGCTTTGAGGTGGAATACGGCCTGGAGCGGGGCACCTGCGTCAACAGCTTCCTGGTGGAGGCCGGCCGCGGCCCCGATGGCCAGCCGTTGCCGCCGGTGCTGATCCACCCCCCCGGCGCCTCCTTCGCCGGCCCCTGGCTGGAGGCCCTGGCCACCCTGGTTCCGGCCGACGCACCCCTCAAGGTGGTGGTGGGCCATGTGAACCCCAACCGGGTGACCCTGTTGCGCCAGATGGCCCAGCGCTGGCCGGCGCTGATGCTGGTGGCCTCCAACCCCGGTGCCCGACTGCTGGGCGAACTCTGGAATCAGCAGCGACCCACTCCCCCAGCCGGCGGTGGCGATCCGGCCAGCACCGTCGCCACCCCAGCGCCGGCCGCCAGCGAACCGCCGCCGCCCCTGCCGCCGATCGATGTGGTGAAACAGGAGGCCAGCCGCGATCTCGCCGGCGGCCACCGCCTCACCCTGATCCCCACACCCACTCCCCGCTGGCCGGCCATGCTGATGGCCTTCGAGCAGCAGACCGGCCTGCTGCTGAGCGGCCGTTTCTTCGCCGCCCACCTCTGCAGCGGAGCCTTCGCCGAGGCCACCCCCAGCGGCAGCGAAGAAGACCGCCGCTACTACTACGACTGCCTGATGGCCCCGATGGCCCGCCAGGTGGAGGCGGTGGTGGATCGGCTCGACGAGCTGCCGATCCGCACGATCGCCCCGGGCAACGGCCCGGCGATCGCCAGCAGCTGGCGCAGCCTCCTGGCCGACTACCGGCGCTGGGGGGAGAGCCAGGGGCGCACCGGTCTGACCGTGACCCTGCTCTACGCCAGTGCCTATGGCAACACCGCCGCCATCGCCGATGCCCTCGCCCAGGGTGTGTCGCGCAGCGGCGTGCGGGTGGAGAGCCTCAACTGCGAGTTCGCCGCCAGCGACCAGCTGATCGCGGCGATCCGGAGCGGCGACGCCCTGCTGATCGGCTCCCCCACCCTCGGCGGTCACGCCCCCACTCCGATCGTCTCCGCCCTCGGCACGGTGCTGGCGGAAGGGGACCGGGAGCGGCCGGTGGGGGTGTTCGGCAGCTTCGGTTGGAGTGGCGAGGCGATCGACCTGCTGGAGAGCAAGCTGCGCGATGGCGGCTTCCGGTTTGCCTTCGAGCCGATCCGGGTCAAGTTCAGCCCCGACCCCGCCACCCTGCGCACCCTGGAGGAGACCGGCCTGGCCCTCGGCCGCCAGCTCCTGGCGGAGCGTCGCCGCAGCCAGCGCCGCCAGGTCGCCGGCGGCCTGGAGGACAACCGCAGCAACCCGGCGATCCAGGCCCTTGGCCGGGTGGTCGGTTCCCTGTGCGTCGTCACCGCACGCAAGGGGGAGGGCGCCGGCACCCTCTCGGGGGCCATGGTGGCCAGCTGGGTGAGCCAGGCCAGCTTCTCGCCGCCGGGCTTCACCGTGGCGGTGGCCCGGGACCGATCGGTGGAGAGCCTGCTGCACGTGGGGGACCGCTTCGCCCTCAACGTGCTGGCCGACGGACGGGAGACCGGGCCGATGCGCCAGTTCCTGCAGCCCTTCCCCCCCGGCGCTGACCGCTTCGCGGGCCTGGATCTCAGCGACACCCCCGGGGGCCAGCCGATCCTGCCGGAGGCCCTGGCCTGGTTGGAGGCCCAGGTGGTATCCCGGATGGAATGCGGCGACCACTGGCTGCTCTACGCCCAGGCCAACCAGGGCGGCCTGCTCGACCCCTCCGGCACCACGGCGGTGCACCAGCGCCGCAGTGGCGCCAATTACTAGCCGGCGCCCTGATCGATCCCGTCCAGCGCGTCAGAACCGAAACGTGGCCCCCGCGCCCACATGATGCACCCAGCCGGCCATGCCGACCTGGGTGTTGTACACCGGTTGCCAGTGGGCGAAGAGCACGGCACGGGAACTGAGCGGATAGGACAGAGCGATCTCGCCGCCCCAGTCGACCCGCCCCCCGAGACCGGAATAACTGCCGGGCTGGTAAAACCGCGGCCCCGCATCCATGGTCAGGTTGAGCAGATCGACGTTGAACCCAAGGCCCAGGCGGGTATCGGTGTAGTTGCCCAGATACGTGCCAGTGGAATCCCAGCCGTTGCGGTTCTCCACCGCCAGAAACAGACCGTCAGCGATGGTCTCGAGCCCATCGCCCAGCGCGAAGTTCAGATCACCATCACCCAGCGCCAGGGTGCCGGCCAGCGCAAGCTCCTGGCGCAGGCCGCGCACATCTTCACCCTTGCTGGTCGTGATCAGGTAGGGCATCCACTCGGCGCTCAGTTCGAGGCGGCGGGTGGGTTGATACACCAATTCCAGCCGACCCTTGATGTCAGTGCGGCGCCAGTTTGAGCCCGGCAGCCCGTGGTGATCGTGCTCCTCCTCGCCGGCAGGTTCCACCTGACCATAGAAGTGCTCAGCTTCACCCCACACGAAAGCCGGACCCAGTTCCATCTCGATGGCGACCACGCCACCGTTGGTCAGTCCCCACTCCAGCACCGTGCCGAATTGGGCATCGATGGCGTAATGGCGGGGCTGGCCCTCGAGGTTGGTCTCGAAGCCGCCGTGGCCTTCGACCGTGATCACGGGCACGATCCGGAACGCGCCGGGGGCCACCTGGCCGGCCTGGCCATCGGCGCCGTGGCCATGGGCCGGGGAACCGGAAACCAGGGTGAGGACCGCCAGAAGGCCGGCGGAGAGCGGCCAACGGGCGAGCCGGCGGGAAACGTGGAGAGCCATGGCAGCGCGGAACGGAGATGGAGGCGGAGTGCGTGCAGTCCAACGCTCCAATCGGCTGGCGTCGGACCAGCCAAGGGAGCAGGGAGGGGGAGGCGAGCCGGAAGGGCCGGGGCGCCAGGTCGGTGGGGCAGGGCCGGGGGAGAGCGCCGACCTCAGGGGATGGCGGCCCAGCGCTGCTCCAACCGCTGGCCTCCGGCCCGATCGCAGCGGCCCCCCTGACCGGTCACGAAGGTGCAGACATTGGCGGTGAAGGTGGCCACATAGCTGGCCTTCGGGGCCAGACCATCGGCGACCAGGGCGACGGGACTGAGCGGCACGCCACTGCGCTGGGAGACCCGCCGCAGGGTCTTGATCGGCGGCAGCCGCTCAGGGAAGATCCGTCGGGCACCCGAGGCCCGCAGGGCGTCACTCACCTGCTGGAGCGCCTGGGGCCGCAGCAGGCCTGCGGTGCTGAAGGATTCGATCACCGCCAGCTCCCGCACCCCGTAACGGCGGGCAAAGCTGCGGAAAGCGCGATGACCGCTGGCTAGAACCCGTGCCTGCATGGGCAGGGTCGCGATCTGGCGGGCGCTCCAGGCATCGAGATCGTTCAACACGGCCGCGGCCCGCTGGCTGCGGGAGCGCAGGCGGTCGTCCTGGCTGGTGAAGGGGGCGAGGCGTTCGGCGATCAGCCGCACCATCGCGGCCCCCTGGCGGGGATCGTGCCAGACATGGGGATCCCGGGCGCCGCCGCCACCCTCAAGAGCGGGACTGCCAGGAACCGCCAGTTCCGCCACCGCGACCTGGGGCCTGCGCCCCTGCACCTTTCCCAGGGCAGGGGTGAGGCCATAGCCATTGACCAGCACCAGATCCGCCTCCGCCAGCAGCTGGCGATCCCTGGGCCGGAGCGCCGCCTGATGGGGATCCTGGCCGGCCGGCACCAGACAGACCACCTGGAGCAACCCGGCCGCCAGGGTGCGGCTGAGATCACAGAGCACACCATCGGCGGCCACCACCGTGGCCGCCCCGGCGGCGCCGGGGGTGAGCAGCAGGCCGGCAGCGATCAGCAGGGCCGGCAGGGGGAGGCCCCGGATGGAACGGGCGCGGCCCAGGGGGAAAGGGCGCCGGCCGGAAGCGGAGCGGGGCGGCGGCTGAATCGGGAGCGGGGGGGAGGGGCAGGAACCGGCGAAGGGCAGCAACAAAGGAGCGGCGGCGAGGAACGGGGGGAGGGCAGCAGCACCGAACCGGCTCACCAGGACAGGCTCACCAGACGGGACGACACCGTTCTGGCCGCCCGCAAGGGGTGATCCAGAACTGGGCCCGGGGAGGGGAAGCCCGACCCGGAACCATCCGAACGATAACCATTATCATCCATGCCGCAATAGGATAGGTGGTAAGAGGTTCGCCTGGGACCTCTGAACCTCTTCGCCCAAGATCACGCCTGCCGCCCCGTGCTTGAGGTTCAAGACGTCAGCTATCGCTATCCGGGCCCGAGCTCGGCCCTGGCCCTCGATCGGCTGACCCTGACCTTGGAGCCCGGCAGCCTCACCGCATTGCTCGGGCCCAACGGCGCCGGCAAGTCCACCCTGCTGCGGTTGCTCCTGGGGCAGCTCACCCCCAGCAGTGGTCGGCTGCGCTGGCGGGGGCTCCCCCTGGCCCCACCGCACCGGCCGCGCCTGGCCCTGCTGCCCCAACGCCATGCCATCCAGTGGGAGGTGCCGATCCGGGTCCGCGATCTGGTGGCCCTCGGCACCCTGGCCCCAGGCCCGGCTGGCCCGCCCCGCTCCAACCCGAGTCTCGCCGTCGAGGAGGTCATGACGATGCTGGGCCTCAATGCCGTGGCCGACGAACGGCTATCGCGGCTCTCGGGCGGCCAGCAACAACGGGCCCTTCTGGGCCGCGTCCTGGTGCAGAACGCCGAACTGCTGCTGCTCGATGAACCCTTCACCTTTCTCGATCCACCGGCCCGTGGGCAGCTGCTGCAGCTGCTGCGCCAACAGGCGGAGCGGGGTCGCATCGTGCTGGTGAGCAGCCACGACTGGGGGACCTCCCTGGGGCAGTACGACCGGGTGCTGCTGCTCGCCACACGGCTGCTGGCCGATGGTCCGGCGGCGGCGGTAATGCCGCTGCTGCTGCAGCCATGACATCCGCCCAGGACGCCATGGCCTGGTGGATCCCACCCCTGGCGATGGCGCTGTTGGCGGGTGCCAGCGCTGGATTGGCCGGCCCGCTGCTGGTGGCGCGGCGACGGGTGCTGCAGACCAACCTGATCGCCCATGCGGTGCTCCCCGGCCTGGCCGTGGCCCTGGCAACGGGCCTCGATCCCCTGCTTGGAGGGCTGGCCGCTGGACTGCTGGCCACCGCGCTGGTGGATCGGTTCAGCAGCCATCGGGCCCCACCGGGCCCCTCCCCGGAGGTGGTGGCCAACACCCTGCTGGCGGCCAGCCTGGGGCTGGCGGTGGTGCTGATCCAGGGCCTGGGCGTGGCGGTGGATCTCAATGACCTGTTGTTCGGCGATCTGCTCACCGCCGGCCGCGACGACCTGCTGCGGGCCGGCCTGGCCCTGGCCCTGCTGCTGCTGCTGCTGGGCTGGCGGCAGCGGGAGCTGGTGTTTCTGGCGGTCGATCC
>Ga0315899_10004557_pt1 | contig 14974 bp, 8 predicted proteins | sample LakEriMetagenome_2_FD_203518 | JGI IMG/M metagenome (GOLD analysis project Ga0315899, IMG submission 203518) | Freshwater fungal communities from buoy surface, Lake Erie, Ohio, United States - Buoy 4 MA112 | ecosystem: Environmental > Aquatic > Freshwater > Lake | place: USA: Lake Erie, Ohio... | reverse complement strand
GCGTCTACCACCTGAACCGATACGTGTGTTCCAGGGATCCAATGGGCAACCCGTTGGAGGTGGTCACATGCGAGGAGCTGGCCATTCATACGTTGCCCCAGAAGGTGCAAGACCTGCTGAAGTCGGAAGACGACGAGCTGAAGGGGATCCTTGATGACAATGACCCCACGCCCAAGAAGGAGGATCAGAAGACCGTCAAGCTCTACACCTACGTCGAGTGGAAAGGGAAGACGGTTCACTGGCATCAGGAGGTGAAGGGGAAGAAGATCCCTGGATCTGAAGGCCGCGCACCGCTTGATGTGAGCCCCTGGCTGCCGCTCCGCATGACCCGCGTGGATGGTCAGCCCTACGGGGTTGGATATGTGGAAGCTGCAGCCATTGCTGACTTGCAAACGGTGGAAGCCTTGTGTCAGGCGATTGCAGAAGGTTCACTGGCTAGCAGCAAAGTGCTGTTTCTTGTCAAACCTTCTGGTGTTACCAAGGCCGCCGACTTGGCCCGTGCGCCAAATGGTTCGTTTGTCACGGGCGATCCAAATGATGTGCTGGCGCTTCAAGTGCAAAAGAGCACTGATCTGGCTGTCGCAATGCAAGGCAAGCAACAGATCGAGGCACGCCTTAGCCAGGCTTTTATGTTGGCCGATGTGCGTGATTCTGAGCGCACTACAGCGGAAGAGGTCCGCTTACAGGCACTTCAGATCGAGAACAGTCTCGGCTCCATTTACAGCATCCTGACCACCGAGTTTCAGGTGCCGTATGTAGCTCGCAAGCTGGACATCCTGATCCGTGAAGGCAAGGTGCCAAAGATGCCGAAGGATCTGGTCAAGCCTGTCATGACCGTTGGCTTAGCGGCTGTGGGTCGAGGTAATGACCTGGAACAGCTGGTGCGGTTCACGACGACCTTGGGTCAGACCATTGGCCCCGAGGGGCTTGCGCAATACGTCAAGCCATCTGAACTTATTAAGCGGTTGGCATACTCAATGGGCATTGACACTCTTGGACTGGTGAAGTCCGAGGAAGAGCTAGCTGCTGAAGCTGAACAACAGCAACAGATGGCCATGCAACAGCAGGCCATGTCGTCACCCATGGCTGACCCGCAGAAGCTGGCAACAGCCGCTGCTACCGCTCAGCAGATGCAAATGGCTGCTGAACAACCCCCTGAAGAACAACCTGCATGACATTCACCGCCGCTAACTCACCTGACACCAGCCCCCGGCTGACGACTCCTGAAGGGATCGACGGCATCGTTGCTCCTGGTCAGGAAGGACTGCTGGAGGAGTTCATTCAAGAGCAAGAGCAGGCCCAGGAGCCTGAGCTACTGCTGGGCAAGTTCAAGTCTCAAGAAGACCTGGCCAGGGCGTATCAGGAGCTTGAGAAGAAACTGGGTCAGCCGAAGCAATCTGACCCAGAGGTGTCTCCCACACCTCAGGGTTACACAGCTGAGCAGGCTGTCGAGATCTATGGCCAGGAAGCTGTCGAGGCATTGGCTGGCAAGGGTCTCAACCTGGCTGAAGTGATGTTCCAGGCCGACAACGGCAAGGACATCAGCGAGCACTACGACACCCTGGCTGAAACGTTCAACGTTTCCCGCCAGGTGGTCGAGAACTACGTCAGCAAAGCCCAGGCCGGCAGTGCTTCGCAACAAGCCGACGCCGGACTGTCCGATTCAGACGCGGCGGAACTGAAGGCTTTGGTGGGCGGCGATCAAGGGTTCCAGGAATTGAGCACCTGGGCCGCTGGCAACTTGGATGCCAAAGAGCTGGCTAGTTACAACGCTGTGGTCGATAGCGGCAACAAGGCGGCTATCGAATGGGCGATCAAAGCCATTGCGGCCAGGCGGTCTGCGCCCGATGCAGTGGTGGAGCCCAAGCTGATTGGCGGTGGCGATGCGCCTGCTGTCAGCCGGTTTGAAAGCCAGCAGCAAGTGCTGGATGCGATGAACAAGCGGAATGATCGCGGCCAGCGTATTTATGACGTGGACGAGGCTTATCGCCAGAAGGTGCAGCAACTGCTAGCCAGATCCGACGTGTTCTAGGTAGCCTCGTTGTAGACACAACCTGAACGGCGGGCCCTTCAAGGAGGACAACCCGAGGCAGTGAAGGAACAGCGGTCTAACCAACCAATTCCATTACTTCCAGAACAATGGCTACTCCTCCTGATGTGGCTCTGAATAGGCTTGGTCAAATTAAGGGCGATGCCGCTACCTGGGGCCCTGGTGCCGCCGGTGTAGACAAGGATCGCGCCCTGATGCTCAAGCTCGGCTCTGCCGAGGTGCTTGATGCTTTTATGACCGCTTGCCTGTTCAAGGGCAAAACTCGTGAGCGGAACATCCGTGGCGGTAAGTCGGTGGCATTCCCCATCACCGGCAAGATGGCTGCCCGCTATCACAAGCCCGGCACCCCGATTCTCGGTGAAGGCAACGATCCTTCCGACCTGAATGAGCGGGTTATTACTCTCGATGCACTGATGATTGCCGATGCGGCGATCTACCAGCTCGACGAGCTGATGACTTACTTCGACGTTCGGCAGATCTACACCACCGAGCTGGGCCGTGCTCTTGCATACGAATACGACAAGCGCGTGGCTCGCATCATTTATGCGGCTGCACTGACCACCACCGAGCCCCTGGCCAAGGACGGCACTGCCAAGCCCAAGGGTCCTGCCAACAACACTGGTCGCATCGGCAACAAGATCACTCTTGGTACTGATTACACCGGCGCCGGCGCCACAAGGCAGGCTAAGGGTGACGCCTTGGTGAACGCCATCTTCGATGCCCGCATTGCCTTCGAGAAGAAGGATGTGCCCATCGACAACATGTACGCTGTATTTGCGCCCGAAGACTATTACGCAATCACTGCATCTTCGCGCGCAATCAATACAGATTTCAACGGTGGTGGTGGCGGTAACGGCACCATTGCTGGCGGCACCACTGCTCGGGTGGCTGGTATCCCCATCTACTCCAGCAACCATGTGCAGCAGCCGGCCTACGCCAACGTGGCCGGCGATGTCAATCCTGATTACGCCCAGGATTTATCGAAGTGCCACGGCTTGATCTTCAACCGTGATGCTGTTGGTGTTCTCACCCTTCTCTCTCCGTCGTTGCAAATGACGGGTCCTGAGTTCCGGGTGCAATACCAATCGGATCTGATGGTTGCCCGCCAAGCACTTGGCATGGGCATCCTGCGGGCTGAATCCGCCTGCGCGATTGTTACTGCCTAGGCTCTGCCTGGAATGCTTCACGGAGGGGGTCAGCTACGGCTGGCCCCTTTTTTTGTCAGCTCTACCATTGGGCTACGCCGTCGTAGCAGTTCATGGGCCTGTCAAACCAGGGGAAGACACCCGGCAGGACCACGCTGCTAGAGGCGGTCAACGTCCTCTTGGAGAACATTGGCGAGCAGCCAGTTGATCAGCTCGACAACGAGCAGATCGGTGATGCCCGCACTGCTGAGCGGACGCTGCTTGAGATCCACAAGGAAGGCCAGACCGAGGGCTGGAGCTGGAATAGCGAGAAGCAGTACCCGTTTGAGAAGGACGTAGCCAGCAAGGAGGTTGTGGTTCCGGCCAACGTGGTGAGCTTCTTCCCCGACCCGTATGCCACGGCTAGGCGCTTCGTGCTTCGTGGCCAGAAGGTGTACGACACCTGGGAGCGGACTACCAAGTACGACGACACCATCACTGAGGTCTATGCCGATGTGGTGTGGCTGCTGCCGTGGGACGAGGTGCCTGAGGTGTTCAACCGATGGGTGACGATCAAGGCCGCACGGGTGTTTTCGGACCGTGTGCTGACCAATGACGCGCTGTTCAAGTACACGGCCTATGACGAGAAGACGGCTAGGGCGGCGCTGGAGTCGATGGAACACAACACCAACGGCTACAACCTGCTGACTGATGGCTACGGCCTGAGTCCGTTCCCCACCTATGTCCCCGGCATGGGCCTGGCAACACGTCGTCTTGGCGCTGGCTTGAGGCTCTGATGGCTGACCTGTATTCGTACACGATCCCGAATCTGATTCAGGGGATCTCGCAGCAGCCTGATGCGCAGCGCGACCCGAGCCAGGCAGAGATCCAAGTCAATGGCATGTCGAGCATTGCCGAGGGCCTGAGGAAGCGGGATAGCAGCCACACGCTGGCCAAGGTGAGCGCGACACCGTTTGGCGATGCGTTCATCCACACGATCCTGCGAGACAACACGGAGGAGTACCTGGCGGTGATCGCCAAGACAGGGATCAAGGTGTTTGATCTGGCCGGTGTTGAGAAGACGGTGGCCGCTCCTGGCGGGTATGGGTATCTGTCCAGCGTGACGGATGCCAGGCAGCAGATCCGTGCGGTGACGATTGCGGACTACACCTTCATCCTCAACACGACCAAGGCCACGGCGATGAACCCGGCAGTGGCGCCTGTCACTGCCAGGCCCACTGCTCATGAAGCACTGGTGTGGGTGAAGGCCGCGAACTATGGGCAAAAATATTCGGTCAACGTCAACGGCACCAATGTTGAAGTGACCACTGCTGTGGCTCCTGTGGTGAGCAATGGCACCAATGTGACGGAGAACCGGATCAGCAGTGCTGAGATTGCAGAGCAGATCAAGACGGGCTTTTCCTCCCTGACGGGTGTGACCATCACCCGCTCGGGTTCGGTGTTGTGGCTGCAGTCAGCCAATCCGATCACGGTGGCAGCCAGTGATGCCAGGGCCAACGCTGACATCACAGCAATCCTGGGTCAGGTTCAAGCATTCACCGAGCTGCCCACCATTGCCCCGGCTGGGTATGCGGTGGAGATCGTTGGCGATCCGGGCAATAACTTCGACGGTTACTACGTTGAGTTCAAGCCGAAGAGCGGCAGCTTCGGTGAAGGGGTGTGGGCGGAGACCGTTAGCCCTGGCGTGGAGTACAAGGTCGATGAGACGACCATGCCGCACCTGCTGATCCGCCTGCCGGATGGCACGTTCTGGTACGGGCCAGCGGATGGCAGCACGGCTGGCGGGGTGAAAGTTCCGTCCTGGGGGCAGCGAACCACGGGTGACTACATCACAGCAGCGGACCCGAGTTTCATCGGTAATGCCATCAATGATGTCTTCATCTATAAGAACCGACTGGGGTTCCTAGCTGATGAGAACGTCATCCTCAGTCGTGTGCGTGAGTTCTTCGAGTTCTTCCCGGAGACTGTCACGACAGTGCTGGACACTGATCCTATTGATGTTGTGGCTAGCAATAACAGGGTGTCCGTACTGCGGTATGCGGTGCCGTACCAGGACGAGCTGATTCTGTTCAGTGCTCAGTACCAGTTCCGGTTCAACGCAGCGGAGACGGTGCTGACACCGAAGACCGCACAGATCACTGTGCTCACTCAGTTCGACGTTGATGTGAGCGTCAGGCCGCAGCAGGCGGGTGGGGGCATCGTCTTCTGTCAGAGCAATGGCCAGTGGACGCAGATGCGCGAGTTCAGCATCCGTGGCTCAGGTACGGCGCTGACTGCTGACGCGCAAGACATCACTGGGTACGTCTCGGCCTACATCCCTGGCGAGGTGTTCAAGCTGACTGTGAACGACACCAGCAATGCCCTGTTTGCCATCAGCGGCAAGGAGGGATACAAGGATCGGATCTACGTCTACAAGTATTTCTTCCGCAATACGGGCCAGGGTGCTGAGCGTGCCCAGTCCAGCTGGAGCCACTGGCAGTTCAACGGTGCTGACGAGGTGCTGCAGGTTATCTGTCTGCGGGAGTCGCTGTACTGCCTGATGCGGTACGGCGACGAGGTGTTTCTGGAGGTGGTCCCAGTCATGGACCGCATGGCTGAAGTGGCTGGCGGGCCGTATCCGTTGCTGTTGGATCGACGAGTGAGCACAACCATCGCAACGCAACCAGCGATGCGAATGGCGCGTGGCACCTTTGATCCGGCAACGCGAACGACCACATGGACACTGCCCTATGCAGCTAAGGCATTAACGCAAATCTGGTCGGCCTACAGCTACGTGCCAGGCACACGCCCTGGCGGGGTGTTGCTGGGTGAGACGGCAAGCGGCACCACGATCAAGGCAAGGGGTGACTGGTCGGCTGCGGATGTTTTCGCCGGTGAGCCGTACAACTTCCTGTACCGCTTCAGCCGGTTCAAGGTGATGCGAGACATCGGCGGCGGCAAGGCTGCAGCCAATGTCATGAGAACGCAAGTGCGGCAAGCCAAGCTCCGGTATCACGAGACTGGTTTCTTCCAGGTGCTGGTGATGCCCGAGCACCGTTCAGCTTCGCTTTACACCTATGACGGTGCAGTGAGCGGCGTTCGTGGTGCAGTGATCGGCACTGCGAAGACTTTTGACCCGGATACGCCCCGGTATTACGAGGGTGTGTTCAACATTCCGGTCATGAGCCGTGGCGAGCGGTGCATGGTCGAGATTCACAGCAACACCCCTCACCCATGCAAGTTCAGCACTTGTGAGTGGGTCGGGCTGGTGACGGGTAAGGCGAGGTCAATGCAATGAGGTGGATTCCAGCCGATGAAGAAGTGGCTTTTGTTGTGGGCTTTGCTTTGCGTGAGCAGGACCGGCAAGAGGTCAAGCTCAGTCATGGCGTGGACGGGTTGGAGGCTGTGCTCGATAGCTACATCCAGAGCGACATATGCCAAGCCATCGAAGGAGACAACGGCAATCCTGTGGCGCTGACGGGTGTGTGCGGTGATCGGATCTGGCTGCTGGGTACAGACGAACTGACGGCCACCAAGAGTCACCGCTGGCAGTTGTGCCTACATGGCAGAGAATGGGTTGAGTATTGCCTTGAGGCAGTGGGCGGACCAATCGGCAACCATGTGTATGCCAAGAACAGATGCTCAATCAAATGGTTGCAGCACCTTGGCTTCACGGTTGAGCATCCCGAGCCGTTTGGCCCTAGCGCCGCGTTGTTCTGTCCGTTCTGGAGGTCGGCCTGATGATCATTGATCCCGTATCGCTTGCCGTTGCCGGCGTTTCGACTGTTACTGGCCTCTTCCAGAGCGCCGCTGCTGATCGAGCCAGGCAGCAGGATCAGGTCAATCAAGTTGCCTTCCAAAACGCCACTGGCCAGTTCAACAAATGGCAGGCTGGTTTTAACCAGAAGACCACTACGCTCAATAACCAATACGGCTATTGGCGCGAGACAGTTAATCACAACCAGTCTCTTGCTTATACATCTCAGCTTCGTAATTACGAGTTAGCGAAGGAGCTTGCTCAAGCTCAGCGGGTCATGGAGACCCGTGTTGGCGCGGGCACGAACTATGTGCTGCAGTCTGAAGCGATTCAGCAGCAACTCCAGGAGCGCGGGATGCAGGAAGCTGTTGCGGTGCAGCAGTACCGCTACCGGGCGCTGCAGTCTTCTGCTGCTTATCAAGCAGCTGCGCAGGAGGGCAACACGATGGATCGCTTTGTCGCAGGATTCGCCCGCCAGGTGGGTGACTTTGAGACGTTGCAGGCGATCAACCAGCAGTTTCAGAACAGGCAGTATCGCCGTGAGCAGTTGTCTGCGATGACGACCTATCTCAACCAGTACAACAGCCAGCAGTTCTACGAGCCGACTGAATACATGGATCCTGTGGCACCGTTCCCGCCACTGCCGACAATGTTGATGCCTGCGGGACCTTCGATGACGGGTGCTGCGCCAGCAAGCCAGATGGGGCTCAACGCCGCCACGAGTGTGCTGGGAGGCGTCAACGCCTACCTGTCGTCTGCTGCTGCCATCAAGCAGCTAGGAGGCTGACACCATGCGTACCGAGACACAACTACCTCAGGGTCAGCTCAACCCAGCCGCCAGGCCGGTTGATGCGTTCATCCAGCCCGTCAACTACCAAGTCGCGCAGCCTTCCCAGCTGCCGATGCTTGGCAGCACTGGGCAAGTCCAAACGATTCAAACGGGTGGCACGCCCAATGTGCAGGGCTACAACAATGCAGCCTTGTTGGCAGAGTCGCTAGCGCCATTCAGCAAGGAGCTGAACAAGACCGTGCAGTCCGCCGGGTTGGCTTACGCCGGCTGGCAGATGCGGAAGGGCGAGGCCGAGTTCATGGAGGCGTATCGCCGCGCCCAGGTCAATGTTGATGGTGCGACCGAAGTAGGGGAGAGCCAGTTCGCCAAGGCATCTCGTGAGGTGTATGCCAAGGACAAGGATGCCGGCTGGGGGATGTGGCTGGCCAACCCATACCGGGAGATGGGTGCGCAGCGGGCCAGGAGTCGTCTGGCTGGACAGGAAGTCCAGTACAGGATGGACGGCATCCAGGGGCAGATCGGCGCTGCTGATTACGAGAGCCCAGATCAAGGATTTGGGAAGCTGCAATCATTGCGTGCTGGCCTGATCTCTCAGATCACGAAGGCGTGGGGCGTTGATGAGAACAGCGCCGGCTTCCAGAAGTACGCAGCGCCGGCGATTGAGAAGGCGTCTGAGCGTGCTGGCACGCAGCTTGCGGAAGATCGGCGGAAGTATTTCGACGAGATGAAGCCCAAGCAGCTGGCAGAGCTGCTGCGCAACGAGATCTTTGTCGAGGAGACGAACAAGCGGTTTGAGTACAAGGGCAAGGAATACGTCAGTGGCGTGGACGCAGACTCTTTGTACTGGCAGGCGTGGGGGCTCAGGCAGAACGATCTGGCTCGGGATTTCCTGAGCAAGGCTGGCCCTGGCGGCATGGCAAGCAAGTGGGCCAGAGAGGCTTACGGGATCTTGCGGGCCGATGCCAACTTCAAGGATGACGCCGAAATGCTGAAACGGCTGGGCAGGATCCAGTCGTCCGAGCCATTGCGCGGTCCCGATGGGAAGCCGGTGAACGGCCCCGACGGGCTGCCGGTCTATCTCAGCTGGGATCAGCTGTATCGGCAGGACAACATTGACAGCCAGATCAAGTATCAGCAGGCGGGTTACAGCCTTCGTTCAGCGCAGGCTGCTGACGTTGGCAACCGCGCAGTAGCAGAGATGGACCTTGCGGCAGGCACGTCACTGCCAGGGCCCGAGCGTGAGGCCGCTGGGCTGCAAGCATTGAATACGTTCATGGCGCAAGAGGAGGCAAGGCTTGGCAGAAAGCTCACTGCCGTGGAAGTCTTCGAGATCAAGAAGAAGTGGAATGACGCCAACAAGCTCAATTCCGACCTTGTGGCTACACGTGTGCAGCCGGATGTCGAGATTGCGTATCTGAGTGAGCTGGAGCAGAAGTTTGGCACTGGCTTCAATGCTGCAGCAGAACGCAAGCGGGTGCAGCAGATCGCTGCAGAGATGGCGCAGTCTGACCCCAAGCGTGCGCAACAGTTTCAGGCGACTGCCTTCACTCAGATTGAACAAAAGGAGAAGGAGGTTAAGGACTTCAGCGGGTATTCGTCAGCCCGCGACAAGGTGATTGGCGACAACATCAACGCTCGTCTGCGCCGGAACTACGACTACCTGACGGGCCCAGCTGACCCCAAGGCTGACCGTGAGGAGTCGGAGCGCCGTCAACGGGGGGCCTACACCCCTCACGTCAACGAAAGGATCCGGGAGAAGGAGGCCCAGCTGGGACGGAAGTTGAATGACTCGGAGGTGCGATCTGTCACCCAGACGGCAATCGACGAGTACGGCAAAAACGACAAGGATGCGTTGCAGTACCTGTTCCCTGGCAGTCGGGCGTATCCCAACTCTCGTTCGGTCGATCCCTACAGCACCATTCGTCCCACTCCACTTGGTCCCGATGGCAAGCCCAAGGGGCCAGAGCCGCCAAAGGGACCAGACGGCAAGCCGCTGCAGCTTTACAGCACCAGCCAGTTGGATGACATTCCGAACCGTCGCGTGCTGTTGCGTCAGTTCAGGGAGTTGCCGGTGATGTCGCTTGGTTCATTGCGTGACCTTGTGTTTGACGGCATTGCTGGTAAGCCGTTCCCGGCGAGGTTTGAGCGTGCATGGCGTGATGCAGGCGCTCGCAATGCGGCTGAGTTTCTGGAGGAACAGCTGGGGTCGTATCAGAACTACACCCCAGAGTGGAGCCAGCAGGAGTGGAAGAAGCTGCAGCAGCGGTTGCAGTCTTCTGCTGCAAGACAGAACGCTGCAGTGGCTTATTCAACGCTGACGCCGATGCCTGCCTTGGCGAGCCTTGCGTCGTGGTCGTTCAACACCCTGACGGGTACGGCCCCTGCTTCTGCCGCCACCCTGGGAGGTGGTGGTACGCGCCCTTTTACGGGTAGCCCTGCAGGTGACGTGGGGCGTTTCCGTAAGGCCATCCTGCAGAAGGAGTCAGGAGGTAACTACGGCGCGGTGAACCCCGACTCGGGGGCCCTGGGGGTGGGGCAGGTGATGCCTTACAACGTCGGCCCTTGGACTCAGAGGTACCTGGGGCGCAAGTTGACACCACAGCAGTTCCTGGCTGATCGCAATGCCCAGGACACGGTGGTGAATGGCCGCTTCAACGACATGCTGGCCGACCAGAGAAAGGCTGGCTACTCGGGTGAGCAAATGATCCGCCGGGCTGCAGCGGTTTGGTATTCCGGGCAGGCTGGGCTTTGGAACAACACCAAGCCGCAGTACACCAAGGGGCGAAGGTATCCCTCTATCGCTGAGTACACAAAGGCGATCTGGGATGCCTATCGCGCTGGCGCGTGATACACCCCCGGACAACTCACGCCTGATGCGTTGGAATGGGTGAAGACATGGGTTGACTGGTAATGGCTGATCAGCGTCGGGGGTTGAGCCACAACGAGGCAACCCCTGTCGTGAGGGATAAGCCCAAGTCCACAGCGAAGCCAGGTGGAAACCAGCCACCGCAGAGACCGTGGTGGTGGTATGTGACGCCAGCTGGCATTGCCAACGAGGCGGAGTATCGGCGCAAGCAGATGCAGCGGGTCAATAAGGGCTACACCCGTGTAGGGAACATGGGGGTGCTGCCGCTTTATCGCGGACCCAACGGGCAGCTGACAACCAGTATTCCCACTCAGCGTGATGTAGTGCTGGGTGCAGCGAAGGTTCCCGGCAATGTGGTGAACCTTGGCGTCAACCTTGCTCAGCGGGCGACCAATGGTTGGAAACCTGCTGACCCCAAAGCCACTTCTGTGGGGCGTGCAGTTGAAAGTGCGCAGCGTGGTCTGACCAGTGTGATGCAGATGCCGCAAGTTGAGCAGCGGCAACCAGAGGATCTGTTCTGGCAGGACATGGGCGAGCAGTTCACTGCTGGTGCCCTTGGTGGTGCTGTTGCTGGCGGACTGGTAAAGGCCACTGCCTTCACCAATGGTGCCTTCGCCAACATGGCGCCCTGGGCGCAGCGAGCATTGCGTTGGACGGCTGGTGTTGGCACAGAGTCGTTTGTTGCGACACCGCTGACCAACAACCTCAACGGCAACGTGGCAAATGCGTTTGGGGACAAGGCTCCCCTAGCGGTGCAGCCAACGGATGACCCGCTGTCGGCCACGTTCAAATCGCTTCTCCCCAATGCCGGGGCTGAGATCTTTACGGCTGGTCTGTTCCTTGGTGGAACAGAAGGGTTGGGAGCTGTTGGCCGGCGATTGCGGCAAGGGCGTGATGTGGGCGAGGTCAGTCAGGCCCGGCAGTGGACGGTTGATAACGGTCTGCAGGTTGATGCCGATGGGAAGTACGACTTCCCCCAGCAACCTGCCAAGCCTGAACCTGCCCCGGAGCCCGTTGCAGCACCTGCTCCAGAACCTGCAGCAGCACCTGCTCCAACTACCAGGGCAGAGGCTGAGGCGCAGCTGCTTGGCACAGAGGAGCCCGCTGCTGCTCCCGAAGCGGCCCCAATCCCAACTCAGGAGATGGCGCCAGGTGGCGCTGTCACCGAAGGCAAATTGCCAGAGGCTGATCCAGACCTTGATCCTTGGTATGACCCAGCTCTGCCTGAGGTCGATACAGCTGTACGGGCTGTACAGCGCCTGGACGACGAGCAGCTGACTGCTGCAGCGACAGGCGCCGGCCCTGTACTGCCTGACCTTGATGCGCGTCTCACCAATCAGCAGGCCACCTTCCAGCCACAGGAAGGACTGACTCCAGATCTGGTGGCTGCTCCAGCAGGCCGACTGGCGACCCCGATGGTGCCTTACGAGGCGCAATGGCAGCAGCTACCAAACAACACGCTGATCAGCCTTGCTTCTCCTGCGAATAACCCCGAGCTGTTCGCCCAGGTGCGTCAGCTGACGGGACGCGACTTTGAGCAGTTCACCCGGCAGGACGTGCTTGAAGGACTGGGTGGGCTGCAGGCCGCTGGCACCACCGTGATTCCCAACCGTGCGATCAATGGAGCGCAGCTGTTCCGCACAGATGACATCGGTGTTGACCCTGCTCGCTTCCAGTTCAAGGACAACGTGAACGCAGAGGGCCAGCAGAAAGGCAACTCGCTGGAGGGTGTGGATCGGTGGAACACGGATGCCGAGGGTGCGATCCAGGTGTGGAACGACCCAGCCGACGGTGTGACCTATGTGGTGAATGGCCACAACCGTGTGGCCAAGGCGAAGGAGCTGGGCATCCCATCACTGCGCGGGGAGGAGCTGCTGGCGCAGACACCCGAGCAGGCCAGGGCCCAGGGCGCAATCAGCAACATCGCATCGGGTGGTGGCACACCGTTTGACGCAGCAAAGGTCATTCGTGAACTGGGGATCCAGGATGCAGCCGGACTAGAGGCAGTTGGCATCCCGCTTCAGTCGGGCCTTGGCACACAAGGTCTGGCATTGAGCAAGTTGCCGGACAACCTGTTCCAACAGGCAGTCAATGGCGAGCTGCCCATGGGACGGGCGTTGGCATTGGGCGGCAGTGGGCTTGACCCAGCAGACATGATTCGCGTTGCGCAGCTAGGCGTTCAAAGGAATGTCAGCGAGCGTGGTTTTGCTGAGCTGGTGCAGATGGCATCCTCAGCGCCGAAGGTGGCTGACTCATCCCAGGGCGGCATCCCTGGGATGGACGAATGGCTACAGGATTCATCGGTACTGGAGAAGGCTGAACTGTCAGCCAAGGTCCGAGCTGAGCTGATCAGCAACAAAAACCTGTTCGGGAAGGTTGGCAAGAACAAGGCAGCGCAGAAGCTGGCCGACAAGGGCGCCACTCAGGTCAACCAGGAACAGGTGCTCACTGCTGCTGACGTGGCTCGGGGGGTGCTGGATGAGTTTGATCGGGACAAGTACCTGGCTGGCACGCCAATCAGCGAGCTGCTGAACCAGGGCGCAGCTGAGATTGCAGCTGGTGCCAAGCCTGCTGTGGTGATGAAGCGGATCATGCAGCAGTTGGAGGCAGCAGCTGAACAGGCTCCGCCAGCGCCTTTGGCGAAGCCTGAGGCTGCGGTTGAAGAGCCTGTTGTCGAGCCTGCTGGTCTGACGCCAGAGCAGCGCGTCGAGCTGCAGAAGCAGGTTGTGCAGCGTGCCATCGAAAACGGTGAAGTCCGCCCTAGCGAGACCCCAATCCCTGAACTGCCGGAGGGCCCACGCAACCTGTCGGATCCTGTTCAGACGCTGGAAGACGAGGTGCGTCTAGCTGGTGAGTACGGCATGGCTGATGCCATCCACGCCCAGGCGGAGCTTGATGCCAAGCGTCTGCAGATGGGTTGGGACTCAATGACGTTGGACGAGAAGAAGGCCAACGGCCTGATGGATGGCTGGGATACCCGTGACGACATCAGCGCAGAGGAGACATGGCCCGAAGGGTGGCAGGTGATTGACGCGAATCCACGTGCGACGCGGAATCTGACCACGGAGGACGTGCGGGCACGTCAGGCATTGACTGAGGCGGCCACTGAGGTTGTTGAGCGCGTCACGGGCTGGGGGAATCTCTCGGTCGCGGACGAGCAGATCTGGGAGGTGATCCCGCCTGAGCACGGTGGCGATGGAGTCAGGACTGGCCTGGTCAATGGCTACTACAACCAGTGGACCGACTTGGTTCATGTGGCGGGGCTGATGCAGCGGCCTGCTGAGCGCATCATTGAGACCGCTTATCACGAGTCGTGGCACCGGATTCAGTACACCTTGCTTACGCAGAAGGACATGGAAGTATTTGATTCCGTTTTCGGCAAGGCAAGAGTCTCGGATTACGCCGGCTTGCGTGGGGCCAGGGGTAAGGCGTCTATGGAAAGACAGGCGTATGCGTTCCAGGCGTATGCGGGGGCTCGGGAGCAAGGGTTTGCGCCAGCGTCGGAGGAGATTCGGATGCAGGTTGTCGACATGCTCGACAACCAGTTCCCAAGGAAGAGTGGCGAGTCATGGGGTGGCACGTTGAGAGGCGAGGCTGCGGTACGGATTTTCCAGGGGTTCGACCGCTTGATGGATTTCGTTGAGCGCATCAACAACGCTGTTCGTGGACGTGGGTTTGAAAGCGTTGAGAGCCTGTACGAGAAGGCGTTCCGGGGCGAGCTGGCTCACAGCCGAGCACTGGATTACGCAGCGAAGCAGGCCACGCCAGACCAGAAGGCACGCTTAGCCAAGATTGCCGAGTGGAAAGGCGACAACAAAAAGGCTGTGTACGAAGTGAGTCAGATGATTGCGGGCATTGACGAGCAGATCAATGCACTTAAAGCTCAAGCCATTTCTGGAGGCTGCTGAACCATGGCCAACTGCGACGAGATCTTCCAACAGGTTCAAGCGTTAGAGCAGAAGAAGAAAGGGCTGCAGGGGTCCCTGGCGCCTTTGATGGAGGTGGATGAGCCCGACTCGGTTGAGCGGTTTGTCTTCAGGGGTAAAGACGGTCAGAAATACGAGGCCAGCTTTGACGAGCTATGGCAGCAGCTCAGCAAGGATCCGATGGCCACTCGGGCATTTGCCGAGATGGCAGCCGAGAACCGGCTGAAACCAGTTGGCGCTGAAGGTCAATTCGAGAACTTTTCTCAACTGGTGGATCGGATGGGGACCGAAAGCGCCGCCGAGCTGGGTGCCCTGTTGACGCACTTCACTGGCGACTGGGCCAGGGTCAACCCCAAGGACTTCTACCGAACGATTGCCGTATCTGACCCGGAGCAGTTCAAGTCTCGTCTTACCCAGGCGTTTGACGAGGCAGGCATTGCCATCCAGGACGACCGGATCGG
>Ga0315899_10004555_pt1 | contig 14975 bp, 6 predicted proteins | sample LakEriMetagenome_2_FD_203518 | JGI IMG/M metagenome (GOLD analysis project Ga0315899, IMG submission 203518) | Freshwater fungal communities from buoy surface, Lake Erie, Ohio, United States - Buoy 4 MA112 | ecosystem: Environmental > Aquatic > Freshwater > Lake | place: USA: Lake Erie, Ohio... | reverse complement strand
TGATGGATGCGGGGACGGGAGTGCTAGTGGAGAAGGGGAGTGTGGCGGGAGTGCCGGGGAGTGGTTATGTGAGTGCGAGATTCGGGGGATCGCCGTGGCACACCTTTGTGTTCTGGCGTCGCGGGTGGTGTGCGCTGTCGTGGCGTCGGGGGGGGGCGGGTGGGGGAGACAATGTGGTGTTTGGTGCGGGCGGGACGATTGGCGCGGGGAGACCGGTGGGTGAGGTGGTGGTGCTGACGGGTGGGGCGGGGACGAGATTGCTGGTGGTGTCGGAGGACGGGAGTACGGCGGCGGTGCTGGCGTTTGATGGGGTGAATGCGACGCAGGTGATGGAACTGACGGCGGGAGAGGGTGAGGGTTTCAGCGGTGCGGTGGCGCGGGAAGGCGGAGGGTTCACGATGCTGAGCGGTGTGGCAGGGAGCGGTGTTAGTTCGGTGTGGCGGGATTGGAATCCAGAAGGCGGCGGTTACGTGGCGGGTGGGAGCGGAGGATTGCCGGGAGTGAGGGCGGCTGGGGTGCGGGCGAATGTGTTTTTGTTTGCGGGCGAGCCGTTTGTGGTGGCGAATCCCGGGTTGGCGGCGGCATTGAACGCGCCGGAATGGGCGTCGTCGGTGCAGTTTTCCGGGAATCCGTCGGCATTGAGTGTGACGGCGGAGGTTTACGGGACGGCGGCGACGGGACTGGGGGCGGGGGCGGTTAAGTCGTTAGGGAATGCACCTGCGGGGACGGCGTTTGCGCTGGCGAATCAGATTCGGCCGGACATGTCCCTGTCGTCGTATCGCGGGGTGCTGGGGCCTGCGGGGCTGGAGGTGAAGGTATCGCCGCCATCGGGGAAGTATGCGGCGGCGGTGGTGCCGGTGTTTACGGGGACGCCGGGGAATGCGCAGATTTTTGCGAGGGTGGGGAATGGTCCGTGGACGGCGGCGTTGGGGTTCAAGCCTCGGCTGACGAGTGCGGCGACGGTGCAGTACTATGCGCAGATGCCGGGGAGCCAGCGGAAGACAGCGGTGCAGACGGCTAGTTACAGTTTCACGGTGCCCGCCGGATTGGTCGACAGCGATGGGGATGGGGTGCCGGACTTTGTGGAGGCGACCCTTCCGGCGAATGCTGTGATGGATCCGCAGAGTGGCGGAGATCCTGATCTGGATGGGTTCAGTGATCTGGAAGAATGGCTGGCGGGGACGGATCCGCAGGATGGGATGAAGAAGCCTGCGGCGCACGTGGCGCATGCGGGATCGTTCACGGTGCGGGGCGTGCCGCGGCCGGTGGATGGGACGAGTGGGTTGCGGACGGTGGCGACGGCGGGGATGACGGCGGAAGTTTGGACCACGGACGGGACGCGACTGGGGGGCGGGGCGACGGCGTTGGGTGTGCCTGGGTATGCGATTCCGGCATTGAATATCGGGGGGCTGGCGACGTTAGCGCCGCTGGCGGCGGTGGTGGGGCAGAGTGTTTACGGAGTGACGACGGCGGACCCTGACAAGATGCGGGGTCGGGAGCTGGCCGGGCTGGTGCCGGTGCCTCGGTTGCCGGTGCCGAAGGTGGCTTATGTGCCGGGGAACGGGACGACGGCGCAGGAAGTGGCGGCGTGGAAGGCGGCGGCGCTGGCGGCGCGGAATGCGAGCCAACCGGTGGTGGTGCCGGTGGATCTGACGGAGCATCATGTGCTGACGGCGCTGGTGTTCGAGCGGTGGTTGAATGGCGTGGCGGTAGCGCGGGGGTTGCCGGAGGTGGAGGCTGGGAACGTGACGGTGTTTCCGTTGCGGGCTGGTGAGGCGGGGGGAAGGGCGTTGAGTGCGGAGGAGATGAGCGGATTGCGGGTGCGGGTGGATGAGGCGCGGCCGGGATGGGATCTGGCGGGAGTGCACGGCGTGCTGAGGGCGGCACTGTTGCCGCCGGGGGATGTGGCGGTGGCGGGGTTGCGGGCGGTGGCGACGGATGTGTGGCGGATCAGCAGCCTGCTGGGGACCGGGGAGAATGCGGCGGATTATCAACCGCCGCTGGATGTGCTGCGGGGATTTGTGAGGGACGGGAGCCTGCCTGCGGCGTATGCGGCGGCGACGACGGTGACGGGAGCGGAGCGGGCGGCGGCGTACGGGTGCATTGCGGGGTTGCTGGCGGGGTTGACCCCGCGGCCGGTGGTGACGCAGACCCTTGAGGTGACGGCGCAGACCTTTGGAGGGACGTGTCCGCTGCTGAAGCGGGTGGGGCAGGCCGGGCAGGTGAGTCTGGTGGCGGCGGAGGGAGTGCCCTATCAATTGCCGGAGAGTTTCACGCTGGGGGTTGGGTCGCGGCTGGTGGTGACTGGGTACACGGACATCGTGGATCCGGAATGTCCGGGAGATGAAGTGGAGGTGATTGCGCTGCGGGTGACGCATCTGCCGGTGCCGGTGACGGAGGACAAGGATGGCAACCTGCTGCCTGACGCTTGGGATTGCTTCTTTTTTGCGGGTGGCGGGGAACCGCTGGGGGACAGTGATGGCGACGGGTTTTCGAATCTGCAGGAATTGCTGGACGGAACTGATCCGCAGGTGGCGCAGAGCAAGGGGACGGAGGCGGTGGATCTGGGGCCGCCGGCGATTGAGCCCGGGGTGATTAACGGTGGGGATCTGAAACTGGCGTGGGAGTATCCTGCGGCGTATGCGGGGATGGTGAAGTTCACGATTCAGTGCAGTGACGGCGTGAACGGGTGGGTTGACCTGATGGAAGTGCCGACGGGTCCGGGCGGACAATTTGAGGTGAGCCTGCCGCTGCCGCCGGATCCGAGCAAGTTTTACCGGGCGGTGATGAGTCTAGCGGATTGAGGTGCGAACTGAATTTCAACGAAACGATGAACATGAGAAGCTATATCAAGAGTGCGGTGCTGGCGGTGCTGCTGGCGTGGATTCCGGAGCGAGCGGCGGCGCAGGTGGTGCCTTCGATTGACAGCCTGACGGTGACGAACCCGGTGAATGACCTGATTGCGTCGGACGCATTGAATGGGAATGAAGGTTATGACCGAGATGCGATCAAGGTGGCGTCGGTGGTGGATTTCAATCATACGAGCGGCAGTTTTGATTTCCAGTTGTGGTATGAATTGATCGATGAGGCTGGTGATGCAGTGGACCTGCGGGTAGGCGGGGCGACGGTGACGCGGGTGACGGTGGCGCGGAATGCCGTGAATGCGGATGCGTTCAACGTGGCTGGGAGTGTCAGTCTGACGCCGGCGGTGCTGCTGGCTCCGGGCCGGGAGTACCGCGTGCGGCTGACGTGCTGGAGGCGAGTGACTGGGGGCGGTGCCTTTGCGGATACGTTAGTGACGGCGACGTCATTGCCGCGGGTGTGGCGGCATTTCATGAGCACGAATAGTGCGGACAGTTCGTTCAATGTGGTGCCGACGATGGAAGCGGTGACGTGGTCGCAGGTGTGGGCGGCGGCGAGCACGGCGGACCGGGACAAGTTTCTGGTGAATGCGGAGTGGCGTGCGGACCGGTATGACGGGTATCTGGCGGATCCGACGGACGGTGAGAACATCACGTTCCGGCTGAATGTGGAATTGAGGGAAGAGGGGTCGGTGACGCCGGTGGTGCTGGAGCAGAGCAGCTTTACGATGGTGGTGCCGATGGAGTCGCATGAGTTTCCTGCCGAGGGGCCGCGGATTCCAAAGAAGTACGAGACGATCACGCAGCTGGCGATTCGGCCGGTGGTGATTCTGAAGTCGGCGACGAAGCGTTATCACGTGAAGGTGACGATTGGGCATGTTACGAGTCCCGGGGGTGGGTTGCCGGTGGCGGCGAACAGTGTGGAGCGGGTGCCGCAGCGGTTGCTGCATTTCAGTGGGGTGATGCGGTTCGGGGCGTTTGCGGGATTTTTCGATGAAGTGGTGTTTCCGGGGCCGGTGGCTGGGGCGCTGACGGGGAGCGGGATTGCGGCGACGGGGTTGCGGGTGAGTGGGCAGAGTGGGGTGCTGACGGGATTGGGAGGGTTTACGTGGGGGAACGGGAGTGCCTTGAATGTGGTGCTGGAGGATGATGGGGACGCGCTGCTAGCGTCGGGGAGCGTGCCGGTGACGGAGCCGCTGGGGGTTTACGGGACGAGTGGCGGGATGCGGTTTGAACGGCGGAATCTGGTGATGAGCGCGAGTGGAGCGACGGCGGATGTGGCATTGGTGCTGCCGTCGGGGCTGGGGGTGACGACGAATGCGGATCCCGGGGCGACGCGGATCTGGGACAGTGAGATTGTGTTTGGCGGGACGGGGATGGCGGCGGGGTATATGCCGGTGGGGCCGGGGCTGTTCCGGGTGACGAATTTCTGGGTTTGTGAGGAATCGAAGCCTGTGTGGATGCAGGCGAGCCGGGTGGATTGGGTGGTGGGGCAGCCGCGGCTGACGTTCACGTCGACGGAGACGGCTGGATATGTGAGGCGGGCGGAGACCGATGCGCTGCTGGCGGACGTGGAGGTGGCCGGGGGGGAGCGATTGAAGCGCGGGAACGACATGGTGTTCTGGAAGACGGAGACGGTGACGGGGAATGTGGTGATTGATGCGGATGCGGCGGGGACGGCGAAGCTGACGGTGCAACTGGGGATAGCGGGCGGGTATGCGCGGACGCATTTTCCGTATGATTCGACGGTGAGGTTCAACAGTGCGGTGATGAAGATTGCGGGGGATGCGGTGGATACTGCGCAGAGTGTGATGACCGGGCTGCAGGACATCCAAGTGCCGTATGCGCAGGATTGCGGTGGTGAGGATTGCCCGGCGGCGGATCTGCCTGCTGCGTTGCTAGTGTTTGATGCGGGTGCGGGGCAGCCGCTGCGGTTCACGGCGGACGGGGGTGTGCAGGCAGCGGGGACGCTGGCGGCGAATGCGAAGCTGCAGTGGGGGCGGATTGCGGCGTTAGGAAAGTTTGCACATGAGACGAGCCTGTTCAGTCAGACTGGGCTGCATTTTCCGGGATGTTTTCTGAGTGGGGGCGGCGCGGTGAGCGGGGCGAAGGGGCCGGGATGGATGCTGCACAGCGGGTTCAATCGGGCGACGGGAACGATGGTGCGGCCGGGGACGGCGGCGTTCGAGGAAGGGACGGGGGATTATGCCGGATTGAATTTCCGGACCAGCGGCGGGAGTTTCACGGGTCGGTCGGTGCTGGCTGGGGTGAGTACGGGGTCGTATAATCTTAGTCACCGGTGTCAGTATGTGACGCGGCGGGCGGGGGTGTCGGGGATTCATGAGGCGTACACTGGGAGTTTTCCACCGGGGGCGGAGTTGGGCGGGTATCCGCTGCTGTTTGATGATTTTGGGATTCAGCTGAGGTACAGCCGGGTGACGGATTCGAGGACGAAGGGGAGCCTTGAGGTTCCGGAGCCGTCAGGGTTTTCGCTGGAGTTCGAGAAGTTGTTCTTCACGTGTCTGGGTGCGCCGTCGGGGATGGAATTGAGTCCTGCGGCGGTGGCGGAGGACCGGACCCTTGCGTATTGGCAGGCGGATTTCCGGATTCGGCAGGCGGCGTTTCTGCCGATGGCGGGGGCTGCGTGCGACCCGACGGAGATCCGGTTGTCGGCGACGGTGGAGGCTTGGTCGTCGGAGATTGCGGCACCGCTTTATGGAACGTTAGGGTTTCTGCCGAGCGGGCAGCTGCAGACGGGAGAGAATGAGGCAACCGATCCTCCGGTGGTATCGCGATTGAAGCTGCCGCCGAATCTGGACATGGCTGGGCCTGGCGAGGAACGATGGACGGCGACGACGGTGGGGGATGCGTATTTCAACCATGCGGCGGCGGCGCCGGGGGAGGTGGGGTGGCTGAATATTGCTGCGAAGCTGAATCTGCCGTTCTTCGAGGATGCGCCGGTGCACTTGCAGACGGGAGCGAAGAAGAATGACGCGGGGGCGGTGCTGCATCTGATGGGAGGGTTTCAGGACAAGGCGAAGTGTTTCACGATCGGGCAGGAGCATTACTTCACGCAGCAGCCGTTTGACGTGGGGCACCGCGGGTATGCGACGGGGGTGACGGTGGCGCAGTACCGTGAAGGGTTTACGGGGGATGATGATAGGTTCCGGATGCATGCGCAGACCCGGTGGCTTGACGTGGTGGATCTGGATTATCCGATGATGTGGAAGGCTGGGTCGCGGAGTTTCAAGGATTTCAAGGAGAAGACGAGCAGCCTGCTGGTGTTGTCGGTGCAGCATCGTTGCCGGACATTGACTGCGGAGAATGCGGATCTTGATTTCGGGGCGAAGGCTGGATTGAACAAGTTGAGCCTGACGAGTCTGGCGTCGGATCAGGTTAGCGAGCTGCTGGGGACCCTTGATAAACTGATAAATGAGAATGTGCTGATGGCTGGGCGGGAGGCGATTGAGGAACTGCTGGAGCCGACGATGCGGCGGTTGTTTGCGGTGCCGCTGGATGCGAAGATGGACGCGCAGGCGGAGGAACTGCTGGTGGAATTGTTTTCGGATCAGTACTGGGATCCTGGGACGAAGACGTTCAAGCAGGGCGTGGACAAGGCGGTTATCGCCGGGTTGCTGGCGGAGGGGAAGACTGGGTTGCTGAAGGGATTCAAGGACGTGGCGGGAACGGGGACTGGGGTGCTGGGGCTGTTGAAGGAAGTGAAGTTGAGAATCGAGAGCGCGCGGGATCACATTATAGAGTTCCGGAAGTATTCTGCGCCTGGGGTGGGGAACAAGTTCGAGAGCATTGCGACGACGGCGAAGCGGATGGCTGCGAAGGTGTCGAAGAAGCTGGAGGATCCGGTGTATGCGGAGGACATTGATGCGCTGATTGCAGCGGCGCGGCCGGTGCTGGCGGAGCTTGATGTGCTGGCGGAGAAGGCGGAGAAGGTTTGTGTGGCGCTGCTGAATGGGCTGGAGGGGAATGGTGCGCTGGCGACGGAGATCAAGAGTGTGCTGGCGGGGGCTGGGGTGGAACTGGAAGGAGCGGTGGGGCAAGTGGCTGGCGATGTGAGTTCGCTGCTGAAGCCTTACAAGGCCGGGCTGGACATGCCGAGTCATCCTGCGGAAGTGGACAAGCTGCGTCGGAAGATCCGCGAGGCGATGGCGGACCGGTTTTTCTCGACGGGGATTTCGGCGTCGGTGCAGAAGATATTGAAGCAGCGGCTGTATGATGTGGAGCAGCAGATGAGGCAGGTGATGGACGGCGTGTTCGAGCAGGCGGACACGGCGGCGCGCGAGCTGATTGCGACGGTGTTAGGCGGAGTGGACGAGAAACTGACGGAGTTCATGGGCGGGGCTGCGAAAGTGATGGCCGGGGCGGAACTGAAGGGGAAGGCGCACATCCGGGGGGATTCGCTGACGGATCTGAGGCTGGATCTGAAGGTGGAGTTCAAGGCGGCGGAGGCGATGAAGGCGCATGTGTTTCTGGAGATCCGGGAGTTGAATTCCGAGAACACGCCAGGTGGTTGCCTGCCGAAGGGCGAGACTGGGACGGAGGTGACGCTGGGGGCGAAGGAAGTGTCGCTGGAGTGGGCGTATCCGGGATTGACGGTGGGTTTCGACACCCGGTTTCAGTTTGCGGGTGATGGCACGCTGACGGGGCTGGGGGGATCGATTGAGATTCTGGGCGAGATCAAGTTCGGCGATCAGTTCATCATTACCGAGATGGGATGTGCGATGATGTTCGGGCAGGACGAGAATTACTTCAGTGCGGAAGTGGCGATGCAGGTGGGGAAAGGGTTCAAGGCGAAGGGCGGGGTGTTTTTCGGGAAGACGTGTTCGCTGGCACCGTTCTTCTGGGATCAGAGCATCAAGGAGGCGCTAGGGGAGGCTCCGTTCACGGGGGCGTATGTTTACGGCGAGGTGCACATGGCGCTGAATCAGCTGATCGGGATTCCGAGCACGTGTCTGTTCAATCTGAGTGTGGGCGCGGGGACGGGGATTGGGTACTTCACGGAAGGGCCGACGTGGATTGGGAAGATGTATCTTTCGGTCGAGGGGGAAGTGCTGTGTATTGTGTCGGTGACCGGAGAGATCTCGCTTGTGGGGGTGAAGAACCCGCAGGGATTGAATCTGGTGGGGAAGGGACGGCTGGCTGCGGAACTGGGGTGGTGCCCGCTTTGTATCAGCGTCGAGAAGACGGCGACCCTGACATACAAGAACCGGAAGTGGAGCAAGAAGGTGGAATGAGATGCTGGCTGGATGCGGGAGGCTTGCGGCTTGCGCGGTTGGAGCGGTGCGGGCATGATGGCCGGGATGTTTCCGGCGACGCAATGGACCGAACTGGCGCGAGCGACCCTGCATGGCGATGCGGCGGGGCGCGCGGCGCTGGAGTCGTTGTGCCGCGCGTACTGGGAGCCGGTGCGGCGGGCGATTCTGGCGAAGGGCTGGGAGCGGGACGATGCCGAGGATCTGGCGCAGGGATTCTTTCTGGACTTCATGGAGCGCGGCGTGCTGAACCGGGCGGATCGGGAGCGCGGGAAGTTCCGGACCTTTCTGCAGGGCGTGCTGAATCACTGGCTGATCGACGAGTTGCGGCGGCGGCAGGCGGCGCGGCGGGGTGGGGGAGTGGAGGCGGTGTCGTTGGAGGAATTGGGGGAAGGCATGGAGCCGGAGATGGAGGGCGGGCAGGTGGAGGTGTTCGATGTGGCGTGGGCGGAGGCGGTGATGCAGGTGGCGCTGGCGCTGGTGATGGGGGAATTGGCGGGGCGGCATGGGGACGAGCGGGCGGGAGTGCTGGGGGCGTTTTTGGGGGCTGGCGGGGAAGTGGTGAGTTACGAAGAGGGAGGGCGGCGGGTGGGGTTGACGCTGGCGGCGTTCAAGTCGGAGGTGTTGACGTGGCGGCGGCGATTGCGGGAGTGCCTGCGAGCGGAGGTGAGGCGGACGGTGGGGGCGCCGCACGAGATCGACGAGGAGATGGAGTATTTGAGGCGGTTGCTGGAGGGGAAGTGAGGGTATGAATGAGGCTGCGACGAGCGTGGGGGAGCGAGAGTGTCTGGATTGCGGGCGGCGATTGCCGGCCGGGCATTCGGGCGGGATTTGTATGACGTGTTTGTGGGGCGAGGGGGAGACGAGTGCGGGTGGTGGCGGTGGCGAGGGTGTGCGAGTGGTTGGTGGGGGAGGAGTGGCGGCGTTGCGGGTGCCGGGGCATGATGTGAGGGCGGAGATTGCGCGCGGGGGAATGGGGATTGTGTATCTGGCGTGGGAGCGCGGGCCTGGGCGGGAGGTGGCGTTGAAGATGCTGCGGCCGCAGCTGGGGGACGATGCGGACATGCGAGTGCGGTTCCGTCAGGAGGCGAGGACGTTAGCAGGATTGGAGCATCCGGCGATTCTGCCGGTGTACCGTGTTGATGAGACGGAGGATTTGCCGTTTTACACGATGAAGTTAGCGTCGGGCGGGACGCTGGCGGCGCGGCGCGGGGATTATGCGGGGAAGTGGCGGGAGATTGCTGAGCTGGTGGTGCGGCTTGGGGATGCGCTGGATTATGCGCACCGGCACGGCGTGCTGCATCGGGACATCAAGCCAGCGAACGTGCTGTTTGACGAGATGGGGGCGCCGTATCTGAGTGATTTCGGTCTGGTGAAGCTGCTGGACGGTGCGGAGAGCCTGACGATGACGCGGGATTTTCTGGGGACCCCGCATTATTCGGCTCCGGAGGTGGCGGAGGCGAATGCGGCGCAGGCGACGGTGGCGAGTGATGTGTGGAGTCTGGGGGCGGTGTTTTATGAATTGCTGGCGGGGAGAGTGCCGTTTGATGCGGCTGGGGTGCCGGCATTGCTGCGGAAGATTGTGGAGGAGGCGCTGCCGGGGCTGCCGGTGGAAGTGCCGCGGGACCTTGCGGTGATAGCGGGCAAGAGCCTGGCGAAGGATCCGAGGCAGCGGTATGCGAGTGCGGCGGGGTTTGCGGCGGATCTGAGGCGGTGGCTGGAGCATCGTCCGATTCTGGCGCGTCCTGCGAGCGGGGCGGAGCGGGCGTGGCGGTGGGCGCGGAGGAATCCGGCGCTTGGGTTGTTAGCGGTGTCGCTGGTGGCGGCGTTGGTGTTGCTTGCGGGGACGTCGTGGCGGGCGGCGCGGACTGACCGGAGACTGCTGACCGAGTCGAGGGAGCGGGAGACCGCGTTGCAGGCGGCGGAGGAGGCGAGCCGGAAGGGAGAGGGGGCGGCGACGTATGCGGGGATCAGGGCGAGATTGCGGACCGGGCCGTGGGATGCGCGGGAAGAGTTGCTGGCGGCGGCGGGGGCGTCGCCGGGGCTTGCGGGGAAGGTGGAGTCGCTGGAATTGAAGGCGAGCCTGCTGGCGTTGCCTCAGTTTGTGGAGGAGGGGGTGCTGGCGTATGACAGCCGAGGGCATGCGGGTCGGCCTGATGCGGATTTCCGGTATTTTCCGACGAGAGAGCGGGACCATACGGCGATCCGGGAGACGGCGACTGGGAAAGTGGTGAGGAAAGTGCCTTCGTTGTCGAAGACGAGCCTGCTGAGTGGGCCGTTAGGGAAGGACGGGCGGCTGCTGCTGATTACGAAGGAACGCGAGGCGGAGTTGTGGGATACGGAGAAGGGGGAAGTGGTGCACCGGATGCCGCCGCTGTATGTGTGGAATTTCTTCTCGGCGGATGGTCGTTGGTTTACGGGGTACGAGCGGGAGAGACAGCAGATTCTTGTGTGTGATCTGGAGGCAACGCCGGTGGAGCATCGGTACCTTGAGTCGGTGGGGAAGGGGTGGTGTCCGCAGGCGATTTCCGGGGATGGGCGGTACATTCTGGCGGCGGTGCATGAGACCGGGTTCGGGCTGAAGCTGGTGGAGACGGCGAGCGGGAAGGTTGTCAGGGAGTATGTGCTGGCGAGCACGTATTTTGTGCATGCGGCGGCGTTCAGTCCTGACAACAAGCGGATATTTGCGGCGATGATTGACGGGCGGGTGGCGGCGTGGAGGGTGGATGATGGGAGGCCGCTGTGGGTGGTGACGGCGCATTCGGGGGCGGCGGACACGATTCTGGCGTTTGACGGCGGGAAGCATGTGCTGACGCAGGGTCGGGACGGCTTGACGAAAGTGTTTGAGGCGGTGACCGGGCGGGAGGTGGCGCAGATGAACTGGCCGGGGCACAATGTGGTGGTGTCGGGGGATGGGACGAAGCTGGGGATTTCGCGGAACGATCGAGGTGGGCGGGTGATCTGCCGGTTTGTGCCATCGGAGGCGGTGGCGTCGGCGCGGTTGGTTCCTAGTCCGGCGGTGAACACGTATTTCCGCGGGGTGCCTGGAGTGGTGGCTTGGCCGGACCGGGGGAGGTTTTCGGTGACGGCGGGGCATGGGATTCACACGTTTGAGGCGGACGGATGTGTGCCGGTGACATCGATCGATTGCGGGCGGTTGCGGAGTCTGGCGGTGGATCCGGCGGGAGGGGTGGCGATGCGGGCGGTGGCGGGGAAGGTGGCGGCGCTGCCGATCGGGTTGGGGGTTGGGGTGGGGGTGATGGAGCGGTTGGTGGCGGGGGCTGGAGTTTTTGGGAAGCTACTGCCGGTACCGGGGGTGGACTGGAACGATCCGAGGTATGTGGTGGGGACGGGATTCGAGGGGGATCCGGTGGTGGCGATGCATCCGAGGCGGCGGGAGATGGCGGTGGTTGGAACGAGGCAACTGGCGCTGCTGGAAGGGCAGGTGGGTGAGGGGAGAGAGTGGAAGAAGCGGATGTGCCTGGAGCAGGCGGTGGAGGTTCCGAAGCTGGTGCGGTACAGTGATGACGGGGAGCGGTTGCTGGTGGGCGGGGTGGACAAAGGGAAGCCGCTGGTGCGGGTGTTTCCGAATGGGGGGCCGGAAGGGGAGCGTTGGCGGGATGTGCCGATGGCGAAGGTGTTTGCGGATGCGGCGTTTGTGCCTGGGGGTGCGAACGTGCTAGTGGCGGGTGACGGGCTGGTGCGGTGCTGGGATGTGGATGGTGGGCGGGAATTATGGCGGGTGGGGGCGGAGGTGCCAGCGGCGGACGTGCGGGTGGCGGCGAGCCCGGACGGGAAGTATGTAGCGCTGGTGCTGACGCCGGAGGCGGTGGCGATTCATGCGCCGGGGAGCGGGGAGGTGCTGGGGAATCTGCGGCATCCGCTGGGCGGGGCGGTGACGGCGTTAGGATTCAGTGCGGATGGGCGTCTGCTGGGCGTGCTGGCGGGATTGCGGTTCCATGTGTGGAACCTAGCGGTGCTGGAGGCGGAGGGGGCGCTGCGGAGGGGCGTGAGAAGTGAGAAGTGAGAAGTGTGAAGTGAGAGGTGAGAGGTGAGAGGTGAGAGGTGAGATTGGCGGGTTGGGAGGGGGGAGGGGATTTGAGATTTGAGATTTGAGATTTGAAATGGGCGGGTTCGGAGAGGGGGCGTGTTGGGAGAGGGCGTGTTGGGAGGGAGGCGGGTGGGCGTGCTCCGCACGCGGAGAGATCTGTGATGGCTCACAGCAGTCCAGAGCCTTCGGCTGCTTGTTCGGAGAGGGTGGCGTCCCTACAGGACGCTGGATTCTGTTATTGGTGTTGACCTGGGGCGATTGCCCCAGGCTGGTATAGGTTGTCCCTTTGGGACAAGTGGATGATGGCGGGAAGCGAGGGTGGGGATTTGAGATTTGAGATTTGAAATGGGCGGGTTGGGAGAGGGGGCGGGTTCGGAGAGGCTTGCAGGCGTGCTCCGCACGCGGAGAGAGCTGTGATGGCTCACAGCAGTCCTGAGCCTGCGGCTGCTGGTTCGGAGGGGTGGCGTCCCTGCAGGACGCTAGATTCTGTTATTGGTGTTGACCTGGGGCGATTGCCACAGGCTGGTATAGGTTGTCCCTTTGGGACAAGTGGATGATGGCGGGAAGCGAGTACAGAGCGTCAGTGCCCGGGGCTTGTTCGGAGAGGGCTTGGACGGAGGGGGTGTGTCAGGTGCTGTAGACTTCGGCGACTTCTGGGGGGACAAGTTTTTTCCAGCGTTCGTCGCCTTCGTTGAGCATGCGGCGGATGTCGGTGGTCCAGAATTGGAGGACGTCGCGGTTGGCGCTGCCGGCGATGCTGATGATGCGTTCGTTTTCTGTGAGGTAGGCGAAGAGACTGCGGAGGTTTTCGGGGATTTCGGCGCGGGAGACTGGTTTAACGAGGCCGGTTTCGCGATCGAGGACAGGATAGACGTAGAGGCGGAGCTGGTGTTTGAAGAGACGGCCGAAGTTTTCGAGGATGCCGCCGGGGAGGTCGTCGTACCATTTTTCCTGGAAGAGTTTTTCGAAGACATCGACGCTGAGGACGAGGCCGACTGGTTCCTGGGTGTAGCGGCTGAGGTAGGAGCCGAGGCGGTGGAAGGCTCCGAAGCGGGAGATGAGGACGGATTTGCCTAGCCGTTGGAGGGCGGTGGCGCGTTTGAGGAAGTCCTCGTGGGTGACTTCGCCGACTGGGGAGAAGAGATTGTTCATGGAGAACTCCATGAGTTCGACCCATGGGGTGTCCGGGGAGGCGAGTTGCTTGCGGAATTCGACGGCGGCGCTGGCGAGCATGTCGGTGTGGACGAGCGTGGCCGGGTTGAAGCTACCGCGGAGGACGAGGACGGGTTTTTTGTAGAGCCGTTCGCTGACCTGCATGACCTCGCCTTCGGCGGTGAAGAAGGCGGCGTCGGTGAGACCGCTTTCGACGAGCTGGAGGGCGACCTCGCGGTTGTCGACCTGGGCGAAGTCGGGGCCGTGGAATTTGAGCATGTCGACCTCGACCGAGCCTGGGCGGAGTTCTTCGGTGAGGGATTCGATGAACGTGCGGAGCGAGTGGCGGTGGTAGAGGGCGGCGTAGACGAGATTGACGCCGAGGACGCCGAGGGCGCGCTGCTGTTCGAGATTGGTGTCGTCGGTGAGACGGACGTGGAGGAGGATTTCGTTGGCTTCGCCGAGTGGTCGGGTCTGGAGGCGGATGCCGAGCCAGCCGTGGCATTCGGAGGTGGCGGAGTCCGAGTAGGCGCGGGCGCGGACGGTATTGCAGAAGGCGAAGAACGTGGTGGTGGGGCCGCGTTTGGGGGAGAGCCGTTCGACGAGGATGTCGAATTCGTGGGCGAGCATGGCCTGGAGACGTTCCCGGGAGACGTAGCGCGGGCCTGCGCCGTAGATGGAATCGCTCATGGTCATGTCGTAGGCGGACATGGTTTTGGCGATGGTGCCTGAGGCGCCGCCGACTTTGAAGAACCACGCGGCGGTTTCCTGACCGGCTCCGATTTCGGCGAAGGTGCCGTATTTGGAGGTGTCGAGGTTGAGCTGGAGGGCTTTGTCGCGGGTGGAGAAGGAGGGCGATCGGGCCATGATGGCGGAGGCTAAAGACGATTGCGTGAAAAGCGAGTGCAGAGGAGGGCGGTGTGGATGCAGAGGAGATTCAGCCGGATTCGTGCCATCGCGAGGGGATGGCTGGTGGGTGTGGTACTGTTGGGGGTACGAACGGGGGTGGCGGCAGCGTTGCCGAATGTGGTGGTGATTTTCTGTGATGATTTGGGGTATGGGGATCTTGGGGTGTACGGGGCGAAGGGGTGGCGGACGCCGAATCTGGATCGGATGGCGGCGGAGGGGCGGAAGTTCACGAGGTTTTACGTGAGCAGTGCGGTGTGTTCGGCGAGTCGGGCGGCTTTGATGACGGGGAGTGCGCACAGTCGGGTGGGGGTGCACGGGGCGTTCGGGCCTGGGGATCGGCGGGGATTGGCGGCGGAGGAGACGACGATGGCGGAGATGTTGAGGGCGAAGGGGTATGCGACGGCGATTTTCGGGAAGTGGCATTTGGGGAGACCGGAGGGAATGCTGCCGCTGGCGCAGGGTTTTGATGAGTATTTCGGGCTGCCGTATTCCGGTGACATGTGGCCGAAGCATCCGGAGACCCCGAAGGCGTATCCGCCGCTGCCGTTGCTGGAGGGGACGAAGGTGTTGCGGACTCTGGACGATCAGAGCGATCTGACGGCGGAGATCACGGCGCGGGCGGTGCGGTTCATCGGGGAGGCGAAGGAGAGACCGTTTTTGTTGTATGTGCCGCATCCGCAGCCGCATGTGCCGTTGTATTGCAGCGAGCGGTTCCGGGGGAAGTCGGGGGGT
>Ga0315899_10004554_pt1 | contig 14976 bp, 16 predicted proteins | sample LakEriMetagenome_2_FD_203518 | JGI IMG/M metagenome (GOLD analysis project Ga0315899, IMG submission 203518) | Freshwater fungal communities from buoy surface, Lake Erie, Ohio, United States - Buoy 4 MA112 | ecosystem: Environmental > Aquatic > Freshwater > Lake | place: USA: Lake Erie, Ohio... | reverse complement strand
TGGGATGCAATTAGTGATTCAAGTGAAACTTGGACTCCAATTGCTGATAATAGTGAATCTTGGCAAATTGCCGCATGAGGTGAAAAATGGCTGATACAACCACCACGAATCTATTGCTTACCAAACCAGAAGTTGGTGCATCCACCGACACCTGGGGTACAAAGATCAATACCGATCTGGACAGCATTGACGCATTGTTTGATGCTGGTCCATTTTTGAAAGTTAGTAAAGGTGGAACTGGCGCAGGCACAGCAGCCAATGCGCGTACAGCCCTCGGTTTGGTGATTGGAACAAATGTCCAGGCTTGGGATGCTGATCTCGATACTTGGGCTGGCAAGACTGCCCCAAGTGGCACTGTTGTTGGAACGACTGACACTCAGACGCTGACAAATAAAACAGTCGAAGCTGGCACATTCACCAACGGCTATACCGAAGAGGTGAATACGGCCAACACATCCACGGCCTACACAATTAGCCTGGCTGATGGTTCTTTCCAAGTTTTAACCCTGACAGGCAATGCAACGATTACCATGCCAACGGCCACGGCTGGAAGGTCTTTTATTCTTTTGCTGAAGCAAGATGGCACAGGCTCACGCACAGTTACTTGGTCTACTGTTTATTGGCCAGGCGGTACTGCACCAACAATCACCAGCACAGCATCCAAGCAAGATATTTATTCATTCTTTGCTGATGGTTCAAAATGGTATGGCACGACAGTTGGTCAGAACTTTACCTACTAAGGACTGAATAATGTTTGCAGCAGGTAAAACAGCAGCAGTCTCTGGCGCAGGGCCAGACGCACAGTTCAACTACGTCACCATGCTATTGCATGGCGATGGGACTAATGGCGCACAGAACAATACATTTGTAGACAGCAGTACAAACAACTTTTCTATCACCCGCAACGGCAATACAACCCAAGGCTCTTTCTCGCCTTATGGGTCTAATTGGTCTAATTATTTTAATGCTTCAAGTAGTTATTTAACTGCGCCAGCGGCAAGCATTGCTGACTTTGGAACTGGTGATTTTATTGTTGAGGCTTGGTTTAACTGTGCAAGCACAACTGGAAATCAAAAGATTTTTGATAACTATAATGGCAATAATAATCCGAATCCCACACTTCTTTTAAACATTGGTGGTGCTGGAAAAGTCTCATGGTATGCAGGACAAACCGCAGTTATAAATAGTTCATCAACATTTTCAGTTGGCGTTTGGAATTATGTTGTTGTGTCAAGAGTATCAAGCACAACAAAAATGTTTTTGAATGGCACAGAAGTTGGTTCTGTTTCAGACACTAGAACTTATGCCGCTGGATATACAAATGTTGGTATTGGTGCAGAGGCTAATGGAGGCGGCTCTGCATTTAATGGTTACATTTCAAATCTACGAGTTGTTAAAGGCTCTGGCGTTACTTCAAGCACTATCCCTACAACCCCCTCAACTGCAATTACCAATACAGTATTGCTAACTTGTCAGTCAAACCGATTTATTGACAACAGTAGTAACGCATACACAATAACCGCCAACGGCACACCAAGCGTTCAACGCTTCAACCCATTTGGTACTTCTACCGCCTACTCCACAAGCGTGATTGGTGGGTCGGGGATTTTTGCATCTGGGAATTGGCTTGATGTGGCTGCAAATTCTGCTTTTTCTTTTACTGGTAACTTTACTGTTGAATGTTGGGTATATCAAACATCAAGAGGCAACAATGGCGTTGTTACTGAAATTGGTTTATACACAGATGGAGTAATGATTAGGCTTGGAACAATCGGTGGAATCTATGACGCAGTTTATGTAAATAATGTCAGCATTGGTGGCATTTCAACTTATGTCCCATTAAATTCATGGAATCACATTGCGGTAGTAAGAAGCGGAACAAGCATTACTGTTTATGTAAATGGAACATCCAGAGCAACAGGCACATTTTCTGGAACTGTTAACGGGGCTGTGGGCGGTACAAGAATTGGCGCACCTTTGCACACCGCTGGAACAGACCAACCCTTTAGTGGTTATATAACTGACTTTCGCATTGTCAAAGGGACTGCGGTTTACACAACTACATTTACTCCACCTACTGCACCATTAACAGCAATTACAAACACATCCTTGCTGAACGTAATGACCAACGCAGCAATCTTTGATAACGCCATGATGAACGACTTAGAAACTGTGGGCAATGCACAGATTTCTACAAGCGTGAAGAAGTATGGTTCTGGCTCAATCTATTTTGATGGGACTGGTGATTGGTTGGCTACTCCTGCTAGGCCATCACTTGCATTTGGAATTGCACCATTTACTTTGGAAGCATGGGTTTATCCAACTACACTTTTTGGAACAAAACCAATTCTTGAAAGCCGTTCTTCTGCAGGTTCATCCGCAGGATATGCTTGGCTTGTTAATTCTTCTGGGTATCTTAATGTTTATACAAACGGCGCATTTTTAGGTGCATCATCTTCTGCTTTAACGGCAAATGTATGGACTCATGTTGCACTTGTTAGAACTGGTACAGGAACAAACCAAACAACATATTACATAAATGGTGTCGCTTCTGGAACAATTACGATGTCAGGAAATTTTACTGATGCGATTACTTTAGAAACAAAAGTTGGTGGCTCAACTTCATCTGGAGAAGTGTGGGTTGGTTACATGGATGACCTACGCATCACTAATGGATATGCTAGATATACAGGCAACTTTACACCGCCAACAGCGGCATTCTCAAACACAGGCCCAACTTAAGGAACTATCATGCAAATTGCAATCTTAACTAGCCCAATTACAGTTGGCGATTATCGTGAACTGTTTAGCAATACATCGTTTAACTCAAGTGGCCCAAGCGATGAATTCTTGACTGCCAACAATGCTAAGAAGGTCAATGCTTTCAAAGCCCATGACAGTCTTACTCAAAAGTTGGTTTCATGCTCTGCCTATGACGATGGTGCATTTGTTTCTGTCGTTCAAGTGGCAGAGATGAGTGCTGAAGAAATACAGGCAGCCAAAGATTCTGCAATGTCTCAACTGAGAGCCACACGCAATACTTTATTGCTTGCTTGCGACTGGACTCAGATTGCTGATTGCACCATTCCTAAGAAGGCTGAGTGGGCTACATACCGCCAGACATTGAGAGACTTTCCATCGACTGTTTCTGATGCAAGATCGACTATCACTTGGCCTCATAATCCTGATTGGGTTGAGCCAACCATCTAAGATGAATCATGGATGCCGATGTTGACAAAAGGCTTGCTGTGCATGAAGCCATCTGTGCCGAGCGATATAGCAGTATCGCCAACACTTTAAAAGATGGCGACAGGCGCATGACCAAGATTGAATACTTGCTTTATGCAGCAATCTTGGCCGTTTTACTTGGCCCAGGTGTGGCTGCCGAATTCATCAAAAAGATATTCGGATTATGAAAGACTGGGCCGTAGCAATCACTGCTGCGGCTCTTTTGGTCGTCACTATCATTTGGTGCTTTTTTGTCATCATTTCGTTTTGGCCATGATCTATGCTCTGGTCCTATTGGCAGCAACCACAGAATATCGATGCACCAGGTGGGCATGGACTGGTGATGTCTACAATCGGAGGGTTGTTTGTCTCAAGTGGGAAAAGGTTGAGCGAAAATGATCATCGATCCAATCAGCGCGCTAGAAGGTCTACAAAGCGCCATCAGCATGGTCAAGAAGGCCAGCAAGGTTGCCAATGACTTAGGCGGCCTAGCACCCATGCTGGGCAAGATGTTTGATGCCAAGTCCACCGCGACCAGGGCGCTGCTTGATGCCAAGAAAAACAAAAAAGGCTCAAACATGGGGGTGGCCCTCCAAATCGAGATGGCCTTGGAGCAGAGTAGAGCTTTCGAGGAAGAATTGAAACTCCTTTTCATGCAGACTGGCAAGATTGATGTCTTCAATAAGATTAAAGCTCGGCAGGCCCAAATGGACTTGGATGATGCAAGAGAACTTAGGGCTTTAGAAAAAGCAGAAAAAGCCGCCAAAGAAAAAGAACAAGAGATGAATGAGCTGGCCATGATCATTGGCGGTGTGGCTTTTGTCTTGTTTCTGGTGGCAATTGGCATCAATGAATTGATGGACTTCTGTGCCACAACCAGAAGGTGCGGTCGGTGAATGAGTATCAGAAGACCTTTGACCTATGCCTCAAGATATTCGTTTACGGATGTGTGGCTTTATACGCCCTTGGCTTTCTCAAATTTTTGCCAGATGACTTGTCGGACCGGATCGTTAATTTACTGCTGGGTAGAATAGGATTAGGCAAATGAGATATTTATTGCTGCTATTGCTTTTGACTGGCTGCGAAGAGAAATATCGCTATAAGTGCCAGAATCCTGACCACTTTCATGCGACAGAGTGCCAAAAGCCTAGATGTCTGTTTACCCAGACTTGCCCAGAATACTTGGTAGCACCTATCTTGGATAAAAAGATTGGTGATGTCCAGCCACAAGAGGAAGCCAAAAAATGAAACTTTCTGAAGTTAAAAGCACAGAGGAAACAATTGAGCTTTTAAAAGTTTATGGATGGCTTTTTGCTGTGGTTATTGTCATGCTTGTCTTTGGCTTCACAGTGTTTGCAATGCTCTATTCTGTCATTTTCATAACACAGCCAATCAAATCTATGGCCCCGATAGACAGTGCTTTCACCAAGCTCCTCAATGATGTGGTGCTTTTATTGGTCGGAAGTATCAGCACATTGATTGGAATGTTTGCCATCAATAAAGGCGCTAAATCATTTGCTGAAAGGATGAATCCAACACCCCCCATGGGCCAGCCAATGTGCCAGCCTATGCAGGGCGGCTATGGCCAACAGTACGGCTACAGCAATAACCACGGCTTCACTGCCAGCACCAACGGCATCCCAAGCCAGCCATTTGGTGCGATGCCAACATGGACCAATCCAGAGCTTGATGAGTCTTGGACACCTGGGCCACCACCCACAACGCCACCGGACCATCTTGAGGATGACCATGAGCGCATTCAACTGGCAGCTGCCAGACAGGAGTCAGAATAATGCTGCCAATACCCTTACCCTGGCTCATTGTGGGTGTCTTGGTCTCATTATTCGGCTCATACCGAGTGGGCCACCACTATGGGTGGCTAGAGCGAGACAATGACATGAAGATTGCCATTGCCCAAAAGAATGATGAAGCCAGAGCCAAAGAGAAAGAGCTTGGCGAGAAACTGCAAGATCAGGAAACGAAACTCAGAAAGGCCCAAGATGATGTCAAGAAAAAACAGTCTGCTATGCATGAGCTTGCTAGGACTGGTCGGCTGCGCCTCCCAGCCCCAAGTTGTCCACAAGTCAATGCAAGTGCCAGCGCTGCCGCTGGAGATACACAACCCAGCCAGCCCGATGCAAGCGAATCTGAGCGACAGACTATTGCAGCTCTTATCGACATCGCAGCCGAAGGAGACAAAGCCATTGTCAAGCTCAACGCCTGCGTCAACGCCTACAACGAAGTGAGGGTTTTAGTCAATGGTCAATAGTGAACAGCTGGCCAAACTGCACATTGGCCCAGAGTGGGTGGATGCCCTCAACGAGACTTTCCAGCGCTTTGACATTTCAACGCCACTGAGACAGGCTGCCTTTATTGGCCAGTGTGGCCATGAGTGCGGCAATTTCAGAATCTTGGAAGAGAACTTAAATTACAGGGCAGAGGCTTTGCAAAAGCTCTGGCCCAAGCGCTTTGACGCTGCCAAGGCCCAAGCCTGCGCCAGAAACCCCAAGCTCATTGCAAACACTGTTTACAGCTCACGCATGGGTAACAGGGATGAGGCCAGTGGGGATGGGTATCGTTTCCGAGGCCGTGGGTGCATTCAGCTCACAGGCTCTGCAAACTACCACCACGCTGGCAAGGCTTTGGGTGTGGACCTGATCATGCAGCCAGAGCTGGTGGCCACGCCCCAGTATGCAGCGCTCACTGCTGGATGGTTTTGGGACACCCACAAGCTCAACCAGTATGCGGATGCCCAAGACTATCGGACCATGACCAAAAAGATCAATGGTGGGTTTATCGGGCTTGACGACCGCATTAAACACATCAACCATGCGCTGTCTGTCCTGACATAATTAGCCATGGCCAGTCAGACACAACAACTTGAGAATCCAGCACCACCTACCCTTGGTTATCCGACCGAGGTGTATGAGCGCAGGCATTTCAACGAGAACAATGGTTCTTTGACGATTTACTTCAAAAAGCTGGCTGCTGTGCTTGGTTCATTATTTGGACCAAGGGGTGGTCGGTTTATGAATAACCCCTATGGGGCTTTTCAAGACTCGACTGACCAGGTGGCTGCCAACACCACCACGGCCTATGCTGTCACATTCAACACCACAGACTTTAGCAATGGCGTGACTATTGCCAGCGGGTCAAGATTGACTGTGGCCGATGCTGGAATTTGGAACTGTCAGTTTTCTATTCAAATTAAAAACACGACCAATGACGGCCAAGATGCTGAAATCTGGTTTAGAAAAAATGGCACAAACATTGACAACTCAAACAGCCGTTTTCACTTACCACCCAGAAAATCATCAGGTGATCCATCTCACTTGATTGCTGCCATGAATTTCTTTGCAAGCATGAACAGCACAGACTATCTTGAGATAATGTGGCGGGTGAGCGATGTTGGTGTCTCCATTGAGCATTACGCTGCTGGAACAAGCCCCACACGGCCAGCCACTCCATCGGCCATTGTCACAATGAGCTTTGTGTCCAACATTACATAATTGTCATCATGTACATACCAATCAAATTACCGCCAGGGGTTTACAGAAACGGCACTGAATACCAGGCAGCTGGGCGCTGGTATGACGCTAACCTTGTTCGCTGGTATGAAAACACATTGAGACCTATCAATGGATGGCGCACCAGGTCAAGCAGTCAGATGACTGGCTCATGCCGAGGCATCATCACTTGGCGCGATAACAGTGGCAACCGATACATTGGCGCTGGAACACACTCCAAGCTCTATGCCATGAATGAGGCTGGGACACTCAAAGACATTACGCCAACGGGTTTCACCAGTGGCTATGCAAACTCCACAACCCTGACGGGCTATGGATACAGCACCTATGGCACATTTGCCTATGGCATTGCAAGGCCAGATACTGGCACACCCATCCCTGCCACCACCTGGTCACTTGATACTTGGGGTGAGTATTTGATTGCTTGCTCCAGCACCGATGGCAAGCTCTATGAGTGGCAATTGGGTTTTGCAACGCCTACATTGGCCGCAGCCATTACCAATGCACCGACTGGCAACAAGGCGGTTTTAGTCACCCAAGAGCGCATTATCTTTGCCCTTGGCGCTGGTGGAAACCCAAGAAAAGTACAGTGGTGCGATCAGGAAGACAACACCCAATGGACACCAGCTGGTGACAACTTGGCAGGCGACTATGACTTGGCAAGTCCTGGCACATTGATCGCTGGCAAGCGGGTCAAGGGTGTCAATCTACTGTTTACAGATGTGGATGTCCACACAGCGCAGTATGTTGGCGCTCCATTTGTCTATGGCTTTGAGAAGGCTGGCTCTGGCTGCGGTCTCATTTCGGCCCAAGCTGTGGCGGCCATTGACACTGCTGCCATTTGGATGTCACGCGCAGGCTTTTGGATATATGACGGCTATGTCAAGCCACTGCCAAGCGATGTGTCAGATTACATATTTGACAATATCAACTATGCCCAGGCATCAAAGATTTATGCGGTCCATGTCAGTAAGTTTGGCGAAATCTGGTGGTATTACCCAAGTGCAGCCAGTAATGAGAATGACAGCTATGTCACTTTCAACTACCGCGAAAACCACTGGAACATTGGCACGATGGCCAGACTTGCTGGTGTTGATGCCGGAGTGTTTACTTATCCCTTGATGGTTTCCAGCAATGGCTACATTTACGAGCATGAAGTTGGCTTTAACTATGATAGCGCCAGCGTCTATGCCGAGTCTGGCCCAGTGCAGATTGGCAATGGCGACAACATCATGTCTGTGCGCCAAGTTGTGCCAGACGAGCAAACCTTGGGTGAGGCTGTGGTCTCATTTAAGACCCGAAACTACCCGACAGGGACTCAGTCCACATTTGGGCCATACACGGCAGCAAACCCAACTTCAGTGAGGTTTTCTGGTCGTCAGGTCAATATGAAGGTGACTGGGGACACATTGGCTGACTGGCGCATTGGCACAATGAGACTTGATGCTGTCCCAGCTGGTAAGAGATGAGCGACCAAGAGCATTTGGAAAGGCTGCGCCAACAAGTGGAGGCGGCATTAGAATACTCTGGAGGCACACATAATTTTGATGATATTGCCGAGATGGTGGAAAACCACAGATTACAGCTGTGGCCAGCCAAGGACTCGGTGGTATTGACAGAGATCATTGTCTATCCCAGGCTCAAGAATTTGCATTATTTTCTGGCTGGTGGCGACCTAGATGAACTCTCACGGATGAGACCATTGATCGAATCCTGGGGCAAATCTGTTGGATGCACCAGGGTGACTTTGGCAGGCCGAAGAGGCTGGGCAAAGACATTTTTGAAAGACGAAGGTTACAGCCCACAATGGGCTGTGCTTGCAAAGGACTTATAGGGGAAAGACTATGGCAACAAGAGCAGAAGTATTAGCAGCGTATGCAGCCAATCCAAAGGCTGAATTAAGGCCCAATGAAGAGGCAATCCAATTTTGGATGAAAAATGATCTTGGCCAATTCAATACATTAGTCGATCAGGTTCGTGCGGCTAATCCTACACTTGCAACGCAGATTGATAGAGATCGCGCAGCTGCTGTCACAACTGGTGGCGGTGGTACTGGTAGCAATGTTGTCACTAATAACAATGTTGTCACAGGCGGTGGCGGTGGTGCTGTTGACAATACTGCGCGTTATCGTCAATTGGTTTTGGATGCCTATGCAAACATTGGCCGCAGAGGAATTGGCACTGCTGCAAATCAAGCTGACCAGGCTGGTGTTGACTTCTGGACCAATGCATTGATCAATGGCACATTGACACCAGACACGTTTGGTGCTTCATTTAATAAAGCCGTCAATGCTTATGTCGCTCAAAACCCTACTGATTTAATAACTCAAAATGTGAATGCTTACAGGCCATTTGCAAATACTGGCCTGTTGTCTCAGTCGCAAATGCAGCCCCAGTCTATGGGCGCTCAAGCAATGCCAAACTATCAGCCACAAAGCCTGGCGCAGAATTTCCAGAACTACATGGGCATTCCCATTGGCGCTCAGTACAACCCTGCCGTGACAGCTGGTGGCGTATCACCTTATTCGCAGATCAGGGCAATAAGTCCCCAGATGGTGAATCCTTATGCGGGCACTGTGGCCAACACTGCCATGGGTGGCTACAACCCAATGCTTTATGAAAATATCAGGGCGGCTAATGCAGCAGCGGCTGCAAGGGCAGCAAGTGGCGAAATAGGCAATACAGGTATGTATGACATTGGCGGTGGTGTTGGCGGTGAGGGTGGTGGCGGTGATGGCGGTGGAACAGGCGCAGGCGCTGGCACTGGCAACGCTATGGCCAAAGGTGGTTATGTCCATGGCGGTTTGATGTTTGGCGCTAATCCACCTGGTCCAGATGATGGTGCTGTCAACCTTGATATTGGCGAATATGTCATCAAAAAATCTTCTGTCGATAAATACGGCAAAGGTCTTTTGGACATGATCAATGAAGGCAAAGTGCCAGCCAAGAAAATGAAATCTTTACTCGGATAAGGTGGCGATATGTCAAAAGGTGGAACAACAACCTCAACAAGCTCCATTGATCCACAGATCAAAGAAGCATTCTTGGCCAACTTTCAGCAGGCCCAAGGGGTCGCTGGCGCATTGCCAACTCAGCAGATTGCTGGCTTTAATCCAATGTACCAGGCAGGCGAGGAGGCTCTGGTTAACACCGGCCTTGCTGGCCCAGGCATTACTGGCACAGACTTGGCCGCGCAAATGGCGGCTTATGGCGGTGTTTATCAGCCCAATCAACTTACAGCGCAGCAGACCAATCTTGGGATGACTGGACCAGGCTCAATTGCCAGTTACATGAATCCCTATACAGAAGCAGTGCGCAAAAACGCATTGGCTGATTTGGAGTCATCTAGGCAAGCTGCAATTCAGCAAACTGGTGAGCGCGCCACAGCCGCCCGTGCATTTGGTGGATCACGCCAAGGTGTGGCCGAGGCTCTGACTAACCAAGGGTTTGCCAAGCAGGCTGCCACACTTGGGACAACTCTGAACGAGCAGGCATTCAATCAAGCCATGGCCATGCAGCAGGCTGACATTGCCCGCAGATCAGCAGCCGACATTGCCAATCAGCAAGCGGGCTTGCAAGGCGCTCAATTGCGACTAGGTGGTGCAAGCCAGCTAGGCAATTTGGCTGCACAGCAACAAGCATTGCGTCTTGGTGGCGCTCAAGCTGTCATGGGTGCTGGCGGTGCGCGTCAGGCTTTGGACCAGCAACAAATGGATGCCATTCGCAACATTGGCCTCCAGCGTCTGGGCGTGGTCCAGTCTTCACTCGGTGCGCAGCCTGCCAACCTTGGCCAGATTGCGACAACTCCATACAGCCAGAATGTGGGTGCTGGAGCGCTTGGCGGTGCTTTAGCTGGCGCAAAATTAGGAAGTGTTGTTCCAGGTGTTGGCACGGCAATAGGTGCTGGCATTGGTGGTTTGCTTGGCCTTTTAGGTTAAGGGGTAAAAAATGGCTGAATTAAATTTTGATGGGCTACTGGGCAATTTGTTTGGTGGCGGTGGTGACAGTGAGCTTGAAAAGCTATTGACCGCCAAACAAAAAGAGCAATTAGGTTTGCAGTCAACAATGGCCGCAGCTGCTGCATTGCTCCAGGCAAGCGGTCGAAGCCCCCAGCGTATTGGCCTTGGCCAAGCTATAGGCTCTGCCTTGCAAGCCGGCCAAGGTGCTTATGAGAAAGGCATGACTGGCGCTTTTGGCAATCTGGTGACAGCGGCCAAGCTCAAAGAAATGCAGCGAGACGCTAATCGTCAAACGGCATTTACTAATTTGTTTTCTAATGCCACGCCTACTGGCCTGACTCCAGCCCAAGCCAGTCTTGCAGCGCCAGTTGAAACTGCTGGCCGAGTCGGCCCAACGCCTGATCGTGCTGCATTGATGAGTGCTGCACCAGCGCCACAACAAGGTGGCCCATTTTCGTTTTTAAGTCAAACGCAACGTGCGCTATTGTCTGGAATGAAGCCAGAGCAGGGTTTGCCCGAGATTTTGAAGATGTCTCAAGCTGCTGAAGAATATGGCCCTCCAACACCTGTGGTGATGAATGGCAAGACTGTCATGGTCCAGTACAACAAGCAAGGCCAACCACGCATTGCTCAAGGTGTCATGCCATACGAGGCCCAGTCACCTGACATTCGTGCTGTGGAGTACATCAGCGGCACTCCATTGGCTGGAACTGGTGCAGCAGGCATTGGTCAAGTTGGCGAGTATCGCAAACAGATTGCACCAACAACAAAAGTCGATGTGAAGCTACCGCCTGGACCATCTCAATTTATGGCTGGTGTTGGAACTGAAACAGCCAGAGTATTGGGAGAATTAACAGCAGGCGCAAGGTCTGCCAATGACACATTGATCAATGTAGAAAAAATGCTGCCTGCGCTTGATAAGGCTATCCTTGGACCAGCTGCTGATTACAGAACTGCCATGCTCAGAATCGGTCAACAACTAGGTGTTGCTGGCGCTGACGCAAATGAGCAATTAGCAAACACCAGAATTGTGGTCCAAGGCTTGGCCCAGCAAGAACTTGATGCTGCGGCCCAAATGCGTGGCCAAGGTTCATTGACAGAAGGCGAGCGTGGAATTCTTAGACGCGCAGCTGCTGGTGATCAAACACTAAGCGCTGCCGAAATTAGACAAGCGCTAGCATCAGCACAGAAAACAGCTAGATATCGCCTAACAGCGCAAGAAGATTATTTAAATCGAGCAAGAAAGTTGCCTGGCTTTGAACAGTTTGCACCTATGTACCAAGTCACGCCTTATGGCGGCGGTGGCGCTGGCGGTGGTGGTAATCCATTGTTAGATGCTGTTAACAGACAACTTCAATTGCGTTCTTCTGGAGGTCCACAATGAGTGATGCATTAGAAGGTTTCACAACCGAAGAGCTGCTCAAGATTAAGGCTGGAGATGTCTCCGGCTTATCTAATGAAAAACTGCAAATTCTTCAAGGCATTTTGTCTCAAAGTCTAGACATTGATCGCCCTGCCCCAGCGCCTGCATTGTCCCAACCATTGCCACAAGCGCCAACCCAACGCCTGCGCTCTATTGCGCAGGGCGTGACCCTTGGCTCTGCCGACGAGATGGAAGCGCGTTTGCGCGCATCAGTTACTGGCGAAGACTACGGCAAAGTGCTTTCTGAAATTCAAGGCAAGATGAAGGCTTATCAGGCCCAGTCACCTTTTGAAGCATTGGGATATGAGGCATTGGGCGGTGTTGGATCAGCGGCTGCACTCACTGCGGCCACTGGTGGCACGGCAGCGCCACTGACTGGTCCACGCATGGCGGCCAGTGTTGCACCACTGGTCAGGGCATTGGCCGGCACATCAGCGCTTGGTGGCGCTCAAGGCGGTGTTACAGGATTTATGACTGGCGAAGGCGACTTTGCAGCCCGTGCGGCCAGAGTGCCAAGCTCAACCATGATGGGCGCATCCATTGCGCCAGTGGTCCAGGCTGGATTCATGGGCGCTGGGAAACTCACAGACATGGCGCTAGACGCTGCCAGACGCATGACTGGTGGCCGCGGTGGCAAAGCGGCAGAGGCTGAAATTCAGCGTCTGGCTGGAGAGACAGGCCTCACCACAGATGAGATTGTTCAGCGCATTGCCAATGGCGAAATCTTGGCTGAAAACCAAACATTACTGCAAGCTGTGCGTGGCCTGTACACCCAAGGCGGCAAGGCATCGACAACGATTCAAGGCGCTTTATCTACACGCCCAGATGTGTTACGCAAAGAAGCCCTGACAGATATGCAGCAGAAGCTGGTCAGCGGCCTTAACCCCAACTTTGTTGGACCACGCCCACAGAATGAAAATGTTTTGCGCTTCTATCGATCAACCAATGACGAAGCAAGAGCATTGGAAAACAAAGCCTACAAAGACGCTTATGGCACTGGCGGCATCATTGGCCAAGACTTATTGGTAAGTCTTAAAGACGCACTGCAACGATCACCAACGGCCATTGCCGACATCAACGCAATCTACACGGCCCAGACAGGCAAAAAGCCATTTTTCTCTTTTGACAAAGATGGCAACATTGTGTTTGCCAAAGCGCCAACACTGGAAGATGCTGAAGTTGTCAGGCGAGGCATTCAAACTTCAATTGACTCTGCCTTTACAAGTGGCAAGGGCGGTGTTGGAGCAGCTCTTAAACCCGTTGAGGGCGCTTTGAGAGAGGCCATTGATTCATCATCACCAAGATTGGCTGCAACCCGTGCTGAAGCATCACAGCTTAGAAGCGCCAGGGATGCATTCAAAGAAGGCCGCACCATCTTTAGCAAGAGCGCAGACGAAGTCCAAATAATGATGGAAGACATGGCAAGCAACCCTGGTGCGGTCAATGCGTTTAGGGCTGGCGCTATGGATGCCATTCGCAATCAGATGGGGTCAGGTCGCGCCAAGTCCATGATGGGTGTGCTGGCCAGTCCTGAGACCAAACAAGGCGCTATCTTGCGCACTATTTATCCTGGTGACGAGCTTGATGGCATCTTGACCCGCATTGGCACAGCTGCTCAGTCGCAGACTGCTAAGAACAGGGTTCTTGGCGGGTCGGATACAGCGTCATCAATAATGCAGGCAGCGCGTACTGGCTCAACACTTACTGCTGACGATCTGGCCAGCGCGGCCACTGGAAGCCCCATGGCTGCATTCCGAGTGGTCAGCAAGATGCTGGGTGAATCAAACAAGGGAATGTCAGAACAGGACCGCCAGCGAGTGGCCCAGATTCTGATCTCAGAAGACCCAGAGATTGTGCGCAAAGCATTGCGTGATGAAAGCGGCATGGCCAGATTGCAGCAGGCCGTGGCGGCTGGTGCGAGAATGCTTGAAAGGACTGTGCCTTATGGTGCAAGCTACATTGGTGCAACAGCGCCAAGACCTATCTACGGCCAATAAGGAATAACCATGGCAGGCTTGCTGGACTATTTGGAAGGTATTGGCGAAACTGGCGCAACCCTTGGCACTGGACTTTTGTCTGGTGTTGTTGGCGCTCCATATGGCCTATTTAAAGGCATTACCAGTGGCCGCTATGGCAGCCCAGAAGCTGTGCGCATTGCCGAAGAAGAAGCCAAGAAATTCATGGAGCGCAACACCTATGTCCCAAGGGGCAAGGTGGCCCAAGAGGCTTTGCAAAAGGCTGCGCAGCTCATGGAAGCAAGCAAGCTGCCACCAATAATTCCAGAGGCTATTGCTTTGGGGTCAATCCCTCGCCAGGCTTATCTGGCCCAAGCCGAGCGTAGGGGCATGGACCTTGAACGGGCCATGGCGCCAAGAGTCGAAAGAATGCTTGAGCGCGGTGGTGCTGGTGCGGGTTTGCTTAGTGATCTGGCGCAAGGGACTACAAGTCAAATGGCAGAAAATGTTGGCAGAGTAAAAGCCATTGATGTATTGTTTCCTGGCAAAACGCAATCATCATTGACATCAGCAGAAAAATCTGCACTTACAAAATACAAAAAGTCGCTAGATGTCCCTGCTGTCATGCGCAGAGAACGATTGGCAATTGAAGGTGGTGGCAACATAGTGGAGCCAACACCAGGCGAATCATTTAGGCAAGGACTTGGCATTGAGCCTACATATTTAATGAACAAATATGTGGTTCCTGTATCGTCTGATTGGTCTGGTGGTGGAGAAACAATTACACAAGCCGCTGGCGTTCCATTAGTAAGGCCAGTGAAAAAACAAGCAGGTACGAAATATGGCTTGCTTGAGCAAAATATTGAAGAGGGTGTTGACTGGGC
>Ga0315899_10004553_pt1 | contig 14978 bp, 11 predicted proteins | sample LakEriMetagenome_2_FD_203518 | JGI IMG/M metagenome (GOLD analysis project Ga0315899, IMG submission 203518) | Freshwater fungal communities from buoy surface, Lake Erie, Ohio, United States - Buoy 4 MA112 | ecosystem: Environmental > Aquatic > Freshwater > Lake | place: USA: Lake Erie, Ohio... | reverse complement strand
GCACCTAAGTGCTCATCGGATATAAGAAACACAATCCGATAAAGATATTGAAGAGAGCAAAGCCATTTAGTTCAACGACACCGATCACGGGGCGGCGACGCGAGAGTTTCAATGATAGGTTTGCCCGACTTCGCCGCTCCCGTGCATCGGATTGTTCGTCGGTTATTGCGGTTTCCAATTCGTATGGAGGTTGAGGTCCGCGTCGCACACGTACAGTAAGGTCACAATTTATGGAAGTGCGCGAATGCCGCCGCTTCCAATTCACCATCGCCTGTGATTTTGTTACCGGATTCATCCCGAAGGTCAAAGCACTGCTGGGCCTCGCCGATCATCGCCGCGCCGTCAAGTCCGAGTAGCAGAGTATAGAATGCATCAGTCAGCGCGCCGTCCAAGATCTGGCGAAGGGCGACAAGCGTGGGATCGTCGAGGTTCATGTTTCGAATCTCAATGCCAACTTGGGTGTCAGCGCTCTTGTCGAAGTAAGACGCAAGCAGCGCGTCCTTCTCAGCGCGACACTGCCGGGCAAATTCATTTGCATTCATCGATGGCACACGGAGGTGGTGAGTTTTAGTCCGACGAACGACGGCGGTAACCGCGTCGTGGGGTTTGAGTTGGAAGTGCAGAGTAACAGTCGTACCACGACTGCGGTTCACCGCATTGTTCGTCCACGATGCAGTTACGGTTTGCAGTCTCTATTTTACGCGATCATTGCGATTGTGCGCAACAAGATTGCGGCAATGATAATACCAATTGCGAATAGATAATTTCCCCTCCAAATCTGGAGTGAACTGAAAGCTAGCAACACGGCTTGTGCCAGACCAATTAGTCCGCCAACGAGCATCTTAGTACCGTGACCGCCCCACCAACCATCCGGCGCATTACCATCTATTGCCGCGTAAGCTACGAACGCCAAAAGAATTATCGCATAAATACCGCCTACCAAGGCAATAAGGGAGAAAAATGCGGTTGGGATAATTCGCCATCTAAATCGTACAGCGCTACCTACTGAATGTGAATTCGATTGAGGCTCGTAAGGATTAGGAGTGTTCATTAGGTTCCGGAGACGAACGGCACCGTTCACCTAGCCGCCGGTGAGAGGTATCCATTTCGAAAACGCACCTTCGGCGGCTTAGGTGCAACGGCTTGTTATCCGGGTTTTGAGTCACATTATCCAGCAAGTACCGATGTCGAATGATGCAACCCGATTCCCATCCGCGCGAATTCGACCGGGAATTCCGGGAAACCGCAAATACGCAACACCGTCCCAGTCAAATTTCTCAGGCTCGACGCCACAGCGACCTGTAATTTCGTCAATTGTGGCACCCGAAGCAATCAAGCCTGAGACCAGTTCGTGCTTCTGAAGCCCAAGTTCGACGCGATCAAGCCATTTTTCATACCAAGTTCCAAATGTGTCGCAACGCATAAGGCTATCGCCAGGTCCCGCATTTACCCACATGGTTCCAGGCTGCGGTCCATTGATTTCGATCGACCAATCAATTGCACATCCGGAGGTCGCAATCGTGAGCAATCCAGGCAATTCCCACATAGGATCATCATCATCGTCGGGCCAAGATGTGGTTTCCGTAAGGTGAAAAGGCATTCTCACATTGGCAGCGTCGATTTCGAAAAAGTTGAAGACTCCGTAATCCGGCCCAGCACCGCCAGCGCCAAACGTCGTCAAGAATGAGCGAAACTCCGGCGGAAGTTGGACGCAATTTTCAGTTTCAAATGCACAGATGCGTTCTTCGGGCACGGGGTGGAAGATCTCGTACTTGTGCAAGTTGCTGCCAAAAACCAGTTTGTGACTTGAGTCGATTCGCGCCAACCGAAAGATACGTTGTCGAGCGTGGAACCAGAACTCAACGTCTTTGCTCATGAATCTTGTACCGGATAACATATTGTATACGGAATTTACCATAATCCCGCTGAGGCACAGTTTACCATATTCCGGCGAGAAGTTGCAACCTTGCTCGAACGAACAACCAAGTATTCTCTTGGTCTCACCTGTCCTAAACCCCCTCTGTCGGACGCCCCGCCTCCAGGATATATTGATTTTGCCTTTTCTGGATTATCTTGAATTTGCCTTTTCCAGGATATATGGAATTCCATTTTGCACGACTCAGAACCTAATCCACCGTCAAAAAACGCTAGCTTAATCAACCAAGTTCGACGGCTCGCACGAACCCTACACATTGCTAAACGGACCGAAGAAGCCTACGTCGGCTGGATCACCCGATTCCTCGTCTTCCACCGTGATCAACGCGGCGAATGGGTCCACCCCCTCCAATTGGGGAGTCCGGAAATCAATGAGTTCCTCTCCCATCTTGCAGTCGATCGAAAAGTCGCTGCCAGCACCCAGAACCAAGCCCTCTCGGCCTTGCTCTTCCTCTACTCGAAAATCCTCAAAGTGGATATTCAACTCGATGCGGTTCGGGCAAAGAAGCCTTCAAAACTGCCCGTGGTTCTCTCCCTCTCCGAGGTCGCTCGCATCCTGGATCTCGTCCAACCTAAACCCAAAAAGCTGATATGCAGCTTGCTCTACGGCTGCGGACTGCGGGTCATGGAGGCCTGCCGATTGCGATTTAAAGATGTCGATTTCGATCGGAAACAGATCATCATTCGGGAAGCAAAAGGGGAAAAGGATCGAGTTGTTCCACTGCCACAGAAATTGGTTTCCGAGCTGAAGTATCAAATGGAACTGGTCAAGAAGCTCCATGAACAAGACTTGATCGTCGGAGCTGGCTGGGTTTGGCTGCCGTACGCGCTCGCGGTAAAGTACCCTGAAGCAGGACGCGAGCTGGGGTGGCAGTACCTCTTTCCGGCCAAGAATCTCTCGTACGATTCGCACCCACGGGAAGCTGTCGAAGGGATTCCTGACGAACACGTTATCGAAGGGGATCGTTCTCAACTAAGACGACATCACGTAAACGAGAACTCGGTGCAAGCGGCCTTGAAAGCAGCTGTTGAGCGAGCCGAGATTCTCAAAAAAGTATCTTGTCACACGCTTCGGCATAGCTTTGCCACGCATCTTCTCGAATCAGGCAAAGACATCCGAACGATTCAACAATTGCTTGGTCATGCAGATGTTTCAACCACCATGATCTATACGCATGTGAGCAAGCTCGGCGCGAGCGGCGTGGAGAGTCCGCTGGATCGGTTGTAAGCATTGAAGATTGGCGATTGTTGATTGAAGATTGGAAGAAAGAATGTGGCAATCTTGAGTTGAAAACACATCCAATCTCTTGGCGAGATCGGCTACGGGGGACGGAAAGGATAGCCACAAGAAACACAAGGGGACACAAAAGGAAGGATGATTCATGCCGAGGGGATGGATTGAGGTTATCAATTTATACTTTTGTGGGTTCTTGTGACTTTTGTGGCTGAGGGATTTGGATTTAGGACTTGTGGCGACGCGCGCTTTAGCCATGTTGCATCCCGGTTGACGATTCTGAAGCATTAGAGATTTGAACGTTTATCGCTTAAGGACAAACGCAACTTTAGGAACGTATCACTGGTTCGCGCGGGAGAGGACGGGGTTAGGAAAGGGCAATCCCTCCACTTGCGCTTTCGGGCTGGTATTGGGGAGTGAAGGCCTCGTAGCCTCGTCCACTACGGGAAGGTCTCGTTGCCTCGTCCACTACGGGAAGGTCTCGTTGCCTCGTCCACTACGGGGAGGATCGGTTTGGGAGTTTTGTAGATACTTCGTTCCCGTCGGTGTCCGTTGTTCGTAAACACCAATTCACGTGGGGCCCAAGGAAACTTGATACGGTCGTTTCGTTATCAATAAAGAACAGGCGTCTGTATTTTTTAAACGACTTACATCCATTCTAAAGGGATGCCCCTCAGTGGATGTTAAATTGGTTTTAGTGAATCGGATTGGCGATGTCAAAAAAATTTAAGATCCTTGGGCTGGAAAACATGTTTCAAAGATTTGACCACGAATGTTTCGAATGACACGAATGAAAACCGAGCAGCCGGAGGGATAGCCACAAAAAGCACAAGGGAACACAAAGGGTTGATGGTGCATGCCGAGGGCATGGAATGAGGTAATCTATTTCTTCTTTTTGTGGGTTCTTGTGTTTCTTGTGGCTAAATGATTGTTTGTTTTAGAAAAGGTTTAGTGACGAAGTAGTAGCAGCTGGTAAAACTGCGAGAAACTGCGATTGCCAGGCTTTTCATTCGTGGTCTTCGTGTCATTCGTGGTAGTAAAAATGGATTGAGATAGAGGGCGTTCTTGCTTCGGGAGACAGTCCAATCTCTTGGCGAGATAGGCTACAAGGATTGATGATTGGCGATTGATTATTGGCGATTGGAAATAAGCAAGTGGCAATCTTGAGTTGAAAACGCATCCAATCTCTGGCGAGATCGGCTACGGAAGAGGTCCAAACTCTGGCGAGATCGGCTACAGGAAGCGGAAAGGAGAGCCACAAAAGACACAAGAGCACACAAAAAGGTTTGGAGTTGAATGTTATTCGCTTAAGGCCAAACGCAAGCGAAGAGGCGTTTCATTGGTTCGCGCGGAGTAGGCCGGTGTTAAAACAGAGCAATCCCTACACTTGCGCTTTTTGAAGTTGCGATTTCGGGCTGGTATGGGGAGCGGAACGGGCCTGGAGACCCGTTCTACGAATAGTGCGGGCCCTCGCTTACGCGTTCGGGTTGGGATGGGTTGACGCTTAGTCAATCTCTTCGAATTTGGGGAGATCGTCTTCGGGAGATTCTGCTGCCTCTCGGTCTAGTCCCCATTGCTGAAGTCGACGTATCAGTCTGGCTCGCGAAACATTGAGAAGCTTGGAAGCCGCGGATCGATTCCCCTTGGCATACTCGAGAGCACCTAGAATTAAATGCTTTTCGGTTTCTTCCAAGACGCTGTCTAAATCGATAACGTTAAACTGCTTGGCCTCCTCAAGCTCAGAATGGGATGTCCTCAGAGAAATTGGTAGATGTGAAGCTCGAAGCGGTTCCGCCTTGGCTTCTCGAAAAGCATGGACCATGGCATTCGCAAACTCGGAGAGATCCCCTTTCCATGGATAGGCTTCGAGGGCGTCAAAGTACTCGGGGGTCGATTGATACTCCGTAGCGATATGCTTGGAATCGTCACGCAATTCGGTCGTCAATTCTTTTTGCGTTTGGACAAACCACGCATTCACTAACTCCTTGAGATCTTCTTTACGGTCCGACAATGACGGAATGTTTACGAGGAAGCTAGCAACACGATTCCAAAGCTCCGTTTGCATCGGTGAACTGCTCAGACTTGCCATGGGCACTGTGGCACTCTCAACAGTGGCATACAAATCAATCGATGAGCTCTTGGCCAAGAAACTCGTTAGCGATGGAGCTAAATCCATGGGCAATTTATCGAGATCTTTGAGTATCACCCCGAGACCTATTGCTGCTGTGACACGACGTTCCGATATGAGCTCCAACATACCGGAAAGCAAACTGTAGTCCATCAGTTTGCAATCGATGGTAACTGGAGGATTTAAAGTAGAAGCCCCTTTGTGTTTTAATCTGCTTTTGTGAATGTAAATCGCAAGCTGCTCTCGGAATGCCCCTTCGTTCCCCGTGATAACGACAGGGAATTCATGCTTGCCAGCCAGCTGAACCTGCCTCCTGAGAAACTGCGTTTGGGCAGATGAGCCGACTAAGAACCATGGACTTTCGATACCCGATTGCGAATAAAGCTCTTGGATCATTTGGCGGATCGCAAGCCCGTTCCAATCGATTTGTCGAATCGACTCTGCATTTAACTCGGGAACGATTATGACCATAACGGTCGCACGTCCACTGGTATTGGTTAGCTCGATGGGTAGAAGAATACGAATCGCTGATCCATTGAGGTCAGCTGCCAAGTGCACTTTCAATCGGTTCCAGTCGAGAGGAAGCCCAAGCCGTGAGCTCAAATCGGTGGCAGCAGAAGCGATGGGGCTGCAGTCTATTCCGATAAGTTCTTCGGAATCGATCGAAAAATAAACCCCAACAGCCTCGTTAGCAAACACAACGATGTCATCTTCGCTCAGCACGTAAATGGGTAAAGGCGAGCTACCAATTAGCCGTGCGATTTGCCGACGCGATGTCGGCTTGGGACTTTCCTCATTGGACATTCAGATTGCTTTCGTTACACGAGATCTGGCTCTGGATGAACCCATGGCTCACGATAAGGTCGCCTCAGAAGCTTGGTCGCTTCTTCATCTCCTATGACAACATGCTTCGTAGGATCCCATCGCAATGTTCTGCCTAGTCCCATCGACATATTAGCCAAAATACAGGCTGCGGTGGAGATATGGCCTTGTTCAATATCTGCAATAGGTTTTGAACGATTCTCGATCGCGGATAGGAAATCCAGCATGTGGCCGCGGATTGCCGGTGCAACGTGTTGTTCTAGGTCTTTTTCGGTCTTATCTTCTGGGTATTGCTCAAGCTCCATCACGACGTCTTGATGAATCTTTTTCCCACCCGATCGCGGGATGAAGTCATATTTTTGAACGCTTAGTTTTAAAGTTCCTTTTTCGCCGTAAAGCGTTGCTCCCCATGGATATTCCGGATCTGGTGCATCACCCCAGGTTCTATGAGTCCACACGACGTTTAGCTCTGGGAATTCAAAGGTCGCTGTTTGCGTGTCCGTGATATTTGCTTTCGATGCTTTATCGACCAAAATTCCTCCGTGAGAAGAGACACTAGTTGGCCAACCAAGTCCGAGCATCCAGCGAACGGTATCGAGCATATGGATACACATATCGCCCATGATGCCGTTTCCGTATTCCATGAATGCCCGCCAGCTGCGCGGATGGCATAGTTTGTTATACGGACGCATCGGAGCAGGACCTGTCCACATTTCGTAATCGAGGTGTGCAGGCGGAGCTGTGTCAGGTGGATTATCACGAGCTCTCATGTGATAATAGCAGTAAACCTCGGCGTGGGAGATCTTGCCAAGCAACCCTTCATCGATCACTTTCTTCTTCGCGTCAATGAGGTGGGGCGTGCTTCTGCGCTGCGTTCCCACTTGAACAACACGACCATATTTGCGAGCCGCCGTCAACATCGCTTGCCCCTCGATAATATCAACGCTAATCGGCTTTTGCACCCAGACGTCCATCCCCAACTTGAGAGCTTCAATGGTCGGCAGAGCATGCCAGTGGTCGGGAGTTGCGACCAAGACAATGTCGAGATCTTTCTCTTGCAGCATCTGGCGATAGTCGCCGTACTCACGAGGCCTCTTGCCTGATTTTTGTCGTTCGGAAACCATCTTGGCTGCGTCGGAAAGCATGTTTTTGTCGACGTCACATAGAGACACAACCTCGACCGGTGCAACTTGCAATAAGCGAAAGAGGTCGCATTTCCCATACCAACCGGTGCCGATTAACCCAACTCGCTTGGCAGGTTGATCCAGTAGTGATGCGATGGTTTCGCGATGATTCGCGAGGGCTAATGAGCCTGCGAATGCAGAGCCCGCTAAGAAATTTCTACGATCCATAACTGATCTCCAGGGAGAGGAATTCAAAGTTGATTACGATTTTCTTCAAAGAGTTAATACAAAGGAGTAAGCAAATTTTACTTTTCTGAAGTCAGCTCTTTGATCTGAATATTGCGATAGAGGGCTTCGGTCGGTGGGCCTGAGTGGATCTGAAGCCCGATGATTCCAGAGCGTTCTATTTTGGGATCTTTCTCGGTGTAATCGACTGAAAGATTCCCGTTAAGATAAAGTTCGATTTTGTCCCCTTTGGCTACGATGCGCAATTCGTTCCATTCACCTTTCTTCGTCCACTCCGTGGACTTTTCTGCAGGAGCATCAGCGAGCATTTTGTTGCGGCGTGATTCATCGTAAAGGCATCCCCAAACGCTACGGTTCCAGGCTGTACCAACGTCGCATTGATAACCACTTACTTCGGTGGTTTTGGGCAATCGCTTTGTTCGAAATTGCACACCCGCGTTGTCCCCGACCCCTCGCAATTTTGCCTCGAATCTAAGCTCAAAATCGGAATACGATTTTTTAGTGCACAGAAACTCATTGTGGGGAATGTCGCTTTTGAGATTGCCTGCAACAATCGCACCATCCTCCACTCGGAAGTACTCGAGGTTTCCCTCCCAGCCATCCAGAGTTTTCCCATCAAAGAGCCAGCTGAAACCTGGCTGCAATTTGGCCTTTTCCCCATCAACGGCAGATGCTCGATTCGTCACTCCTCCCATAAGGGTCATGAGCACCAACAAAACGGACGATAGTTTCACCCTTAAAGCTCGGGGCACAAAATGAGATCTTTCTCGACTGTCGGAATCCATCTCGATTTGGTTGTGTTCTAACAGAGTTTGCATGGCTGAGTTTCTCGTAGAATGAAAGGAAGGGCAATCGTCAAGAGTAATCAATCGGAACGTTATTTGGAAATATCCGAAGCCAATTGGGCAATATGTTTAAGCACGGAAGGCAATTGGAAAATGCCGGAATAATGATCGGCTTCCATTTCGATGTGATGGGACTCGGGAAGCTTCGCAGCTTCGGCAAACAGCTTAGAATTTCTGGGTGGGACGACATCATCGAACTTGCCCGAGTAGAGCCATGTTCGATTCGCGTTGACGCGGTGGGCCAAGTTTAAAGGCTCGACGCAATCCAAGCACATGCGGATACCTTCGTCATCGAGACCTTGTGCGACCATCTGATCTCTAAACTTTTGTGCATCCTTTTTGCCTTGGGTCACAACACTGTAAAGATCACCTCCTGCCAGCAGCACGACAACGGAATGAAATCGATCGTCGATTCCAGCTGTTGTCGCTGCGACGAAACCGCCAAGACTGGTTCCTTGTAATGAGATTCTTGTTCGATCAACTTCGGGCAGGATCGCAACCGCATCGTAAGCTCGCCTGACATCGGCAATCGATTGTTTGAGGGCCCGTGCGACATCTTCACCTTCGGTTTGGGGCGATCGACGAACGCCATAGTGTGGCAGATGGATCATGAAGGCGTGGATCCCCTGATTGGCGATCCCTTTGGCGATCAATTTTCCCACCGTCATGCCACGTCCCGATTCGTGAACGACAATTACCGCCGGAAGGGAAGCTGACTCTTTGGCTTTCGATCCAGTTGCCTTGTACCATTGCAACGCAACTTGATCATTCTTTTCGTTCCCCGTTTCTATAGCGGACGGAAAGCGAACAAAGGTTTCGTCATCAATACTTTCGATCGACACATCAAAAGGTTGCGGCTTCCAGAGTAGCTCATCTAGACTCTTTTGAGCCCGCTCATCGTTATCATTCGCAACAGAGGGGATCGAATCGAGTGCAACCAATTTGGCAGGCCCATCTTCTTTTGCTGAAGAGGACTTTGTTTGGCTTGCAAGAGACTTCGATTTGTTCTCAACTTCGGGGACTTGTTGTAGTAGTCCTGCCAAATCGAGCTTTGTGTAAGGCCGATCGGCTGCCGGATTTTTGTGATCTGCATTGGCGACGTGAAGGATAAGATCCTCGGGAACGAACAGAACATTGTGGAGATTAGAGGACATGGCGACCGGTCTACACATAAGCTGTTGTCCTATGCTGGCATCGATCTTACCATAGGAGTTTTTGACTCGATTTCTTAATTCTTCGAGACGACTACCAGCAGATAAAACGACGGCATCTGGAATTCCATCCCCTAGTAGCGGGTGGGCTTGTCCAGGATTCACGAACTCAATCTTCTCTGGTGTTGCTGCTACTCCAACTGCAGAACGATTCTTTCCGTCCGCGAAGACATAGTAGTATTCGCACGTGCGAGGATTATCAGCCCAAAGGGATTTAACCTCGTCGAGAGTAGAACACTCCTCTAGAGCCCGACGCATGAGGGTAGCCATAGGAACGCCATCCCACTGCCCTTCGCCGCGTCCTCCCATTTCGCCCAATGAAATCTTGGCCCCATTCATACCGCTTACACTTCCGATAAATCCACCATAGCCAACATTGGCAAAGGGGAGGTAATCGTCAGGTGCGACAATAAAGGTGGTGGCGGCATCTTGGAGTCCGATGGTTGTCATGTAGTCAAGAACGCGACCGTGGTAGAGTTTGCCTCCTTCGGTTGCTGAACCGAAGACCGCGAAACCTGAACAGTGAAACAATTCAGGAAACACATTCACCACCTCGAGCAACTTGCCATCGATCCCTAGTGAGGCTGCCAAGGCTCTGGTTTCGCGTTTGTGCCGCTCGGGTATGTAGGGCGATAGGCGCTGGTAGGCATTTTCCAATTCACTGCGAAACCATTTGCCTGTTGCGATCGTCTGGACAGCGCCGAAACCATAAATGACCGAATCGATGCACCGAACGGTTTCATCTTTGAGCAGTTTGCCATGCGCTGTTCCAATTTCTTCAGGGCTACCCCAGAGCAAGGCAACACGCTGTCCATCTATGGATAGTAGCTTACCATTTTCGACTGTTTGTTCTTTGATTCTAGGTTTGGTCAATTTCGGTGACGGGGCTAGCACCTCAAATGCCCGGCGCAACCCTCGAGCGAGCGTTTTCTCAAGTTCGTTGCGATCGATCGAGTTTATTTGTAGAGCACCGAATTTAGCGTCCAACCACGATTGGTCGATTGCGTCCGGAATCGCAAGATCTTTGCTTAAATCTCCAACCGACAGCCAGCCCTTACCATCATTGGAAGAGAAGTCCAATTTGGGACCATTAAAAGCGAATCGGCTTCCATCTGGCAGCACCCAAGCACCCTTCGATACATCAGACTCCTCAGTCTGATGCTTTAGTCCGCTAAGAAAAAGTAGTGCTCCCGCAAAATCGACCGGTGCATCGGCTTGTTTAATCAATGGCTTTATACCGTATACGATGGAACCGTCACTGACTAGTCGATTGAGTGAGTCGTTGGGAGCGACATGATCGATCTCGTCGACGGAGCCCGTTCCGAGCCAAACACGATTGTGCTTAGGAAGCACTAGAGCGGTTGAGAGACGGTTTCGAACAATACCGAATTCGTATTCGGGATGCTTGAGGTGAAGATAGAAACGTTCATCATCTTGCCGTGCGAACGTAACCTCGATCGATTGCGGTTTACCGCTAATCTTTACATTCATTTCGCCGCGAACGGAAAACGCTGACTGTTTCAGGAGCAAGCATTCCAACCACGGTTTGATCTGTTCAGCCAAAAGCACATCCGGTTCCGCCGCAGGAGTCGAATTGCCGGAGATGGTCGAGTTCGTGGAGATCGCGAAGCTTGCGGTACTGCAAGCGACAGGGAGGCAGAAAGCTAGTAGCTGTAGGGCAAACAACCAAACGAGACGGATTCTTGCGATATTCATGATTAGTTCCGGGAGAGGCCGCCAAACAAAATCGAAACGAAAGAAAAATCGAGACGAGTGAGGAAGGAATAAGAGACAGATCGAGCAGTTACTCGACGAGTCATTTCTCTTATCACGGCATCTTACCATAGGCGGCTACCGGAAAAAACACCACTCCGAGCCTGCAAAGTCGCTGTGCAACATGTCAAATTCCACCGAAAAACAGACCAACGCCTTTGCACTCGGTGGAGCTAGGTCGCCCTTTTACCAGGCAACAAATCCACCATTGGGAATCGACTTAATTGGGTATTTAATCACAATAGGGAAGAACAATTCCGCACCAACTTTCGCTTGTATTGCAGGCAAACGGGGTAGCGGAAAATCACAAGCTGCAGCGTAAGGGCTTGTTGCTTTAATCGAAATTGGATGTTTCGCGAACGTAAAATGGGCACTCCTGCCCGTTTAATGGCGCAGAAGTCGGTCAAGAGTGACCAACCTACCAATTAAAGCAATAGGCCCATAAGCAATGGGCAGAATGACAGGGGATTCCCTCGCTTACGCGTCGGGTTATGATCGACGTCATCTCCAAGTTGCGGCAATAGTCAGCTATTCACTTTGGTTTGAAAGATCTTTGTCAGTTCTATGTTATCCAAGGCAAGCAATTTTCTACGTTTGACTGTGTGCTTGCTTTTTCTCGCGGCACTAGGTTGCAGTCCCGAAAAACCGCAGGCTAAACAGACTGATTCGCATACCTTGCCCAACGAAGAATTTCAAGAGGTCAAGATCGTTGACCGATTGGGACGCACTATAAGACTGGATCGACCACCTGTACGAATCGTTTCCCTTTCCCCGTCCGCCACGGAGATGATCTTTGCAGTCGCGGCAGGCGAACGACTGGTAGGAGCAACGCAATATTGCAATTATCCCTCGGCAGCGATTTCTATCACACGGGTCAGTTCAGGCACGATCGAAGGTGTCAATCGTGAGTCCATTCTTAACTTGAAACCTGACGTCATATTTTTCAAAGCGGATCACCACCAGTCTTTGATCGAAACGTTTGAGAAGTTCGGTATTCCTATGGTAGGTGTTGGTGCAGAGAGCATTGAAGAGATGTTTCAAGAGGCACAGGACATCGGAAACTTTCTAGGTACCCAGGCTGCCGCCGAACAACTTGTTACCCAGATGCGCTCTGAATTGGAGAAGCAAACGAATCGAGTAGCGTCCATTTCGAGAGAAGAGAGTAAGCGGGTTTTTTACGAGGTCTGGGACCAACCCCTTATGACCGTCGGACCTCGGTCCTTTATCGGCGAATTGATTTGCATTGCGAAAGGTAAAAACATCTTCGACGACGCCACGCAAGGATATCCGCAGATTAGCTCAGAGTTGGTCGTTGATCGGGACCCGCAAGTTATCATTCGCCCTGGTTCCGAAGCAAACGCTGCAGACGTTGAAAAGATCTTAAATCGCAAAGGCTGGGAAGGGATTACTGCCATTAGAGACAAACGGGTTCATACTATTGATGGCGATCAGATTTCGCGATGTGGGCCGAGGCTTTTGCAAGTACTACCGAGTTTGATTGATGCGATTTATCCGGAGCTAAAGCCGTAATGATCGCGTCCCGACTTAAACATCCTATTTTCCTTTTGTGGCTTGCGTTCGGGTTGCTGTTAATCTCCCTGGTATTCGGCATTTCCATGGGAGCTGTTCGCATTCCTTTTTTCACAACAGTAGGGTGGTTGTTAGGAATGGATAACGGGCTCAGCGATTCGCAGCGTGCCATTCTTTACGAGTTGCGGATGCCTCGCGTTTTGACGGCTATAATCGTTGGTAGCTCGCTCGCGGCGGCCGGCGTCGGTTTCCAAGGTCTATTTCGTAACGTGTTGGCCGAGCCATACATCATCGGTGCCTCAAGTGGTGCGGCGCTCGGCGTTGCTATTGTGATTGTGTTGAATGTGAATGCCATGTTCATGGGAGTTGGCGCTCCCGCGTTGGCGGCTCTATTAGGTTCGGTTGGCATTGTCTCATTAGTATTTTTAGTCGGTGCATTGGGACGCGGGAGCTCGCAGCTGAGTTTATTGCTATCGGGGGTGGCCATCAGTTCGTTAGCCAACGCTGCTGTCTCTTTGCTATTGTTTTTGAACAATCAAAAAGCAATGGTCATTGTGTCTTGGTTAATGGGATCGATATCGAGCTCCACATGGTCATCGACTGCCATTTCGGGGGCTATCGGGGGCTTGGGAGTGGCCATACTCTGGTCTCGTTCACGTGCATTGGATGCCTATATGCTAGGCGATACAGCCTCGACGTCACTGGGGCTCGACCTACTTCGATTTAGATTGTGGATGATCGCCGGAGGCAGCTTGGCAACAGCAGCAGCGGTTTCCTCGGCAGGTATTGTGGGGTTTGTGGGCTTGGTCGCACCGCAGATTGCCAGGATGCTAGTTGGCCCTAAGCATTCTTATCTGATCCCAATGAGCGTTTTTTGTGGCGGAATTGTGATGTTGCTAGCGGATGTATTCGCGCGATCACTCAATGCAAGTCTTGAGCTTCCTGTCGGAGTACTCACGGCTCTATTGGGCGGCCCCTTTTTCTTTGCATTGTTAATGACTCGCAGCAGTAGCAGAGCCCTATCGTGAGCCACCTCAACATCGATCATCTGACCTTTTCATATCCTAACCGCGAGGTGCTTCGAGAGGTGAGCCTGGAGTTCAAGCCAGGTGAGTTGATTGTTTTGCTAGGTGCCAATGGATCAGGTAAAACCAGTTTGCTCAAGTGTATTGCCAAACAGTTGAAGCCAACCCACGGTAAGGTCTTCTTGGATTCGAGTGATTTGCACGTTTTGGATCGATTGAGCCTTGCCAAACATGTGGCCTTGATGCCACAGTTTGAGCAACGGGATGCACCCATGTTAGTCCAGGACGTCGTGGCCCTGGGTAGAAGCCCCCATCTAGGCTGGCTTACGCCTTTAGGGGCCAGTGATTATGCAATAGTAGAACAAGCCATGCAAATGACAGGGACGTGGGAGTTGAAAGATCGAAATGTACAGGAACTATCGGGTGGCGAATGGAGGCGAATGATTCTAGCCAGATCGATTGCGCAGGATGCAAGTGTGTTGTTATTGGATGAGCCAACGGCAGGTTTGGATCTCAAGTATCAATACGAATGTTTGGAGCGAGTGCGGACAATTGTCAAGGACAAGAACTTAATCGGTGTCGTAACCATGCATGATTTGAATCAAGCGGCGTTGTTCGCTGATCGGATCGCATTGCTCGCGAGTCACCAAGTCCTCGGCTTTGGAACCGCTTCAGAGATTCTTAAAGAGTCGATGATCGAATGTGCATTTGGAGTCAAAGTATCCATTTTGAAACACCCTTCTCGCGACATCCCTCTCATCGTTCCCATCGCAGCTAAGGAGTAGTTTGCCTTTAAAGGGCCAACGAACTGGCAAGATAATAGGGGCAAGAATATATTGTATTCTCTTCATTTTCATGCCCACATCTTCTTGCCTTAATCATTTAGAAAAACTCCCGAATTCGCCTACGATCTCGCGATGGTAAAACACTCTCTTGCCATCTTCTGCCCTGGCTGAAAGGATAAACTATGCGATACCGCATCTTCGCGCATGTTGTCGGGCGATCCCGCTCCGCGACTGCGGCCAAAGTACTTCTTAAAGTTCCACACCAAATCGCACCACATCCCATCCGCGATCCCAAGCTTGCTCAATATCGCTGTGGCAGA
>Ga0315899_10004549_pt1 | contig 14982 bp, 16 predicted proteins | sample LakEriMetagenome_2_FD_203518 | JGI IMG/M metagenome (GOLD analysis project Ga0315899, IMG submission 203518) | Freshwater fungal communities from buoy surface, Lake Erie, Ohio, United States - Buoy 4 MA112 | ecosystem: Environmental > Aquatic > Freshwater > Lake | place: USA: Lake Erie, Ohio... | reverse complement strand
TTGCACCCCATTGGAGAGATGGCAGAGCGGTCGAATGCGGCGGTCTTGAAAACCGTTGACTGTTACAGGTCCGGGGGTTCGAATCCCTCTCTCTCCGCTGGATTTCATCACTGAAATACGCTAAAGCCCTGATTATCAATGATAATCAGGGTTTTTTGTTTTGAAAAAGTGGCTTTGAAAACGACTTTAAACGCCATAAAACGACACATTTATTTTGCAACTTGTGACGTGATTCAAAAAAACCCTAATTACGTCACAGTATGTCGCTCAATGTCGCGTCCTGTCTCGTTTTGACGTTTTTCAACTCGAGTTTTGTCATCAAATTTGTTCTCAAAATGGGGGGCCATTAAAGAAAAAAAACATGTCGTCAAAAACCACTTTCAGATTGATGTTTTACATCAACAGATCCCGTCCCACAAAAAATGGAGACTGCCCCATCAACATGCGTATTACCATCAACGGTGAATCGCTAGCTATGTTCACAAAAAGGTATGTGCAACCCGATGTTTGGGATGGCAAACTAGGATTGTGTAAAGGAAAATCAGCAGAAGCAAATGAAGTGAATCGTTACATCGAGGCTTTCAAGGCAAATGTTTACAACAAGTACGCTGAACTAAACTCAACTTTTGGACAAGCAACGCCAGAACTCATGCGTGATGCCATTTTGTGTGTTAACACTGGAAAATCTAAAACGCTTTGTGACGCTTGGGAAGATCACACACATGACTTGAAATTACTTGTTGGAAAAGAAACTTCGCAGGCAAACTATCAAAAGTACTGCACGTCTTTAAAATGGATGAAGCAATTCCTTATGGAAGAGTATAAAATGCATGATGTACCCATGCAATTAATCAATCATCACATGGTGAGAAAATTTGAAGTGTATCTGCTCACCAAAAGAATGTGTAATCACAACACTACTATTAAGTATCTACAAAACTTTAAACGGATTGTAATGATTGGGTTCAAAAACGGCTGGGTTAAAATCAATCCCTTTGCTGAATATAAATTGACCTTGCGTGAAGTTGACCGTCCGTATCTCACAGAGAAGGAATTGCAGAATATTATGAATTTAGAAATCTCGATTCCGCGTCTGGAGATTGTTCGTGACCTCTTTGTTTTTTCCTGCTTCAGTGGGCTTGCCTATATTGATTTATTTCAGCTAAAGGCCTCAGAACTCGAATTTGCTTCTAACGGTATTTTGTGGATTCGTACACGGCGACAAAAAACAAAAGTCAAGGCACAAATCCCACTTTTAGCTGAAGCCACATTTATCATTGAGAAATATTGTGACTTAACAGTTTTGAAAGCGGAAGAAAGAGTGTTCCCTGTACTCAGTAATCAAAAAACAAATGCTTACCTCAAAGAAATCCAAACGCTTGTAGGGCTTGAAAAAATATTAACCTTTCATGTGGCTCGACATACGTTTGCAACTACCGTAACGATGATGAATGGTGTGCCAATAGAATCTGTTTCTAGAATGTTGGGGCATAAGGATATTAAATCAACACAGCATTATGCCAGAATAGTAGATACGAAAATTGGAAACGATATGATGGATTTGGCCAACAGAATTGGATCCCGTCTTTCTTTTCCAGCTGGGTATAAATAGTTATGTCAAAAATGTTCTGGATGTATATAAAATGACAACGGAATGAATGATGCCTCTTTTAAAGTGCGAGCTTACGGCTATGGTGAGCTCGCACAATTATATTTTCCCAATATTTCAAAAAAGAGTGCCAGTGCTCAGCTCCGAAGGTGGATTAAAATGAGTAAGACGGTTATGCCGTTGCTGCTAAATCTTGGTTATAAATCAGGAAATCGATTATTTACCCCAGCGCATGTGAAGGTTATTGTAGATGAGTTTGGGGAGCCTTGAAATTCTTAATTCGCGAAATCTGCCAGTTTTTTGGAAAGATGTTAATACTGAAAAAACGCTGTATTTGAACCCCGTTGGTCGCTTTGATTTGTCCCCACTTCGTTGGAGTAATTCGTCCCCATTAAAACATTCAATTTGGTCCATGTTTAACTCAGAAGTTAACACATATAGTTGTTGCATAAATAGGGAGTCAATTTCAATCCGACGAAGAGGGGTTGGTTTGTCCGATTATTCCCGTGGTATTAGCGTTGTTTTATAAAGCAAAAATAAGCCATTTGGTTATAAGACGCGATTTGTGGGATTGGTTGCGCAACCTTTGTATTTATATTTTAAACCCTATTTTTACTGAAATCCCTGTGTTTATATCCCCATTGAAATACGGTTGGGTATAAAGTTTCACACCCACAAGGAGTTTATCCGTAATGAGAGATGATCTTTCAATTACAAAATTAAGCCCATAAGTGCTTCTAGTGTCAATCTGATATTCAGTATAAATCCACTTCCCATTAATTAATGTCTGCGAGTAAATATAGGCATCGGAAACAGAATATTCCGTTAATCCAGTCCCAATTCTAAAATCAGTCCTTTTGTTGTTTTTGAACGGCGAAAGGTAAATGTTTAGGTTTCCTTGAGTAAATGAGGTGGTTTCAAAAAGACCATAGTTGCTTCGGCCTAAATTGATTGATAATGAACTCGTTAAGTAGTTGTTTATTTTGTAGTTGAGTTCATTTTCATACACAACAGTTACCATGTCGCCTGTCCCCAAAAGAGAAACTCCCCAACCAACTCTAAAATCAAGTTTTTCTATTTTTTCTTGTCCTTTGGCTGTGAGTGAAAAGAAGATGGCTGTAATTAGTAAAATTGTTTTAGTTCTCATCAATTTTAGTTTTAAATGTTGTCATTTCGAATTTAACGAGCAATCATGAGATTTATTGTTCTTTGGTCGAATTTCTGAGAGCGGTGCATTTGTGAATTCTGAAATGTAAAGTATATTTGTCATTAGGAAAAGCAAGCTTGTCATAATGCAAAACGAAAAATTCAATAAACAACCGAAGTTGCTGGGTGTTCACTTCAAGAAAATAGGAATTGTGGTGATGGTTTTATCCATGGTTCCTGGGCTCATCTTTAAAATGATGCACATCGCACTGATGGAGAGTCAAAAAGATCTGTTTAAATCATTCTCATACAGCGGTTTTTTACTGGGATTGTTACTTATTGCTTTCTCGCGCGACAAAGTGGAAGACGAATTGACCATTCATATCAGATTAAAGGCGATGCAAGAAATGTTCATGTTTGCGGTGATTTACGTGATGATTAAACCCCTGATTGTATGGGTGTTACAGTCTCCATTTATTGATGTTTCAGGTCAACAGTTGGTTACCCTTATGTTGGTGGGGTATTTGATTAGCTACTATCTCAAAAAGTTGTATCGTTAATGAACAATACACTCAAGGTTGAGAGAGCCAAGTTGAATATCACACAGCAGCAACTGGCCGATAAAGTGGGGGTTTCACGTCAGACAATCAACTCCATAGAAGCTGAGCGTTACATTCCATCAACAGCCCTAGCCATCAAAATTTCGGATGTTTTTAAAACGAGCGTCAATGAAATTTTCACCCTCGAAGAGGATGATTGAATTCCCTTTAAAATCCTTGGGAAATCCCTATGTTGAAATTCAATGAGCGATTGTAAAGAGGGATGGATCTGGTATCGGCCTGCATGTTGCCTAGTCCGTGGTTGTAGCGAAAGCCAAGTGATACATTGGCATTGTTTCCGATGGGAGACTCTACGCCCATGCCACCGCAAAATCCATAATCGAAAAGATTCCTAAATTGTGTGATGTCAACCATCATAAATGTAATGCCTTCACTGGTCGACTGTCGCTCGGTAGACGTTGCGCGTGTTAAGTATCCTCCATAGGCACCGGCATCAATGAAAAATTTGGTACTTTTTCCGAATTGAGTCCTAATCATTAGGGGTGCGGTGATGTAGTTGTTAGCCACACTCACATTCATGGATCCAACACTAACGCCATTGACATCGGTGATCGGGAAGGCGCCACGGTAGCCACCTTTGCGTTCATAGTTTAATTGCGTTCTCACAGATATCCATCGGTCTGCGTTGTATTGGGCTGAGAAGCCGGCGCAATATCCCACGGTGGGGGTGAATAGAAAATCAACGTTTTGGCTGTGGATTGTTGTTACAGAGGGTCCGACTTCAAATCCCATTTGCCATTTGCTGGTTTGGGCAGCTGTTGATAACGTAGCGAAGATTGCGATTAGGCCGAGCGTGTATTTTTTGAGGGTTTTCATCTTGGGTTATTGTTGGATAATACTATGAAAGTAACGGGTAAAAAATTGAAATCATGTGCATTGTGGAAAAAACGCTGAAATTGACCCCCTTTCGTCGGAGTAAATTGACCACCCCTCCGTCGGAACCACTCACCCCCAAAAATACCCAATGTTACCATTGTTTAACGCCTAAGTCAGCATCATTAATTTGCCTCTACAGAGGGGGTCAATTTCAGTCCGATGAAGAGGGATCAATTTGTCCGATTATTCCAGTTGACGTCATTAAGTGAGTCTCGTTACTATGGCGAATCTTAAAATAATCAAGTAAAACGATACCACCTAACTTAGGTGATATTAATGAGTAATTTACTCTAACAACAGCACAGTGCCGTTGTAAACATTCGATTTCAAATTGCCATTCAAATCGGTGTATTGGGTGTAAATAAGGTAAACATAATAGCCACTCATACAGCGCAAACCTTTGTAATATCCGTCCCAACCGTTGGTACTGGCATCGCCTTCAAATAGCTTTTCTCCCCAACGGTTGTATATGAGCATTTGATATTGGGTATTTTTCAAAAACTGGGGTTTAAATCTTTGATTTACATCAATTTTCGATGTTGGATAAAATACATTCGGAACAAAAGTTCTTCCGTCATAATAATTTGGCAAAATCTTACAAACCGAATCCTTGCAACCAATTGAATTTTCAATTAACAAACAAGCAATCGCTTCCTTATTGGGCGATGCAATTTTCAATATTGGATTTTCCCCCTTCCATTTTTGATCAATCTGCCATTGGTATTTCACAATATTCAATCCAAGGCTGTTATCGGTTAAGGTAACCGAATCAGTGGCCAGATCATAATCCATAGTGAACTGCGCATTGATAGAAACCGGATTCACAAAAACGCTATCGGCCACAGTTCCACAAGTATCTGAATATAATGCTTTGTACCATTCGGCTATAACACAAGGCCTAAATTTCACAGCCCCCTTGCCCATATTATAATTCCATACAACATTCGAATAATTGGCGTTGCTATCATTTAATTGTGCTTCGAGCCTAAGTGTATCGCCTATACAAATGGGCGATGGCTTAACGATTTTGATAGCCGGGGTTATATGATTAACAATATTTACCTTAAACGTATCAGGAATGGTGCAGAATATATTCTTTATCAATGCATTCGCTTTGACATTGCCCGCTGCAAAAGTTCTCACAAACGAAGTGTCGTAACTATCTTCCCACCAACAAGACACGGTAGAATCTACGCTCACATATTTGTTGCGCAAATTAATTGTAGTGGTTGTCAAACCACAAATTAGGGTATCCAACAAATCTACCTTGCCCAATCCATTGGTTTTAACAACATCAAAAACATCGGCATCATACCATTGATCACAATCATCCTTGGCTTGGACCACATATTTATTGGTGGTATTTACTTGAATGGATTGGCTGTTAGCGTTCACCGGACGCCAATTATATTCATAGGTTTCAGAATCATGACACCAAAGCGTAAGTGTTTGTCCTCTACAGAGTTTATGGGTAAAATTCAAGGTGTTATGATCCACTTTTCTCTCCACCACTTCTGCCGTTAACGGATAGGTGATGTTACACGTTTTTACCTCGCATAGATATCTGCCTGGCGTAGTGGTTTTTACTGATAAATTAGAACCCCAAGAAGCAGGATTTACCCATCTCACTTCAGATAATTTGGGTGCTACAACAATGATACTGGCTTCTTGTCCAGGACAAATCCCATCGTCAGGAGCTACCAAAATATCGGGTTTAAACGTACCTAACACTTCAATTCTATTGGTGTTATATATACATTCCCCAGTGTCCTTTATTGTACAGTAATAATATCCTGGCTCCTTTGCGGTAATACTTTTTGTATTTTCACCCGTGGGATACCAAGAATATTCTTTTGCGTTTCCGGCGGTTAATTTCACAGTGCCACCCGGACAAATTTGAGCAGGATTTATGGATGAAGTAATATAAACGATCGGGTTATTGGGCACCGTTTTATAGGTCCATACATAACATTCTTTTCCATCCGTTGTATCAGCAAATGCATAAACCGAAATGTTTTTCGAATTCCCTGAAACTTTAATTTTCCAGGGCGATAAATATGTTATTCGGGGTGTATCTGGCAGTCCCCGAACCGACCATTGATATTTAAGAAACCCTGAATCCACTGAAAAAATCCTATCCTCACTTCTACAATTGCTGAGGGTACCGGTTATACTGGTTTTGCGTTTCGACAAAATGATTTTTCTGCTTAAAGAAAAATCGTACACTTCACAGCCCAACTTTACTGAACCTACCGCTGATATCTTTCCAGTATCTGGAATGGAGATTTTAAAAGAAGTTTGCGGGGTGGTAATCGCATTTGCACCATTGATTTTAATCGTCACCCACATTTCTGGGTATCGATAGAATCCCGTTTTTTTATCCAAAACACGGATTTTAAACGTCTCAAATGGGGAATTTGTTCCCTTACAAAATCGGGTCAATGTATCTTCAAAAAAGTACACCAATGAATCATCTTTACCCAATCCATCCTTTTCAATATTCAATGAAGTACTTTCCAAACATTGATTATTTTTCTCAATAACTAAATCAACAGTAGCCTTTTTACTGATACAAATACTTGGTTTACGAATCGTATCAAGATTATTCGCTTCATATATCCACTTGGTTTCTGAATTATACTGATTGGCAGAATCCAACTTGTATTTATAATCACGTACCAACCAATAATACTTCAATCCTTTGGTGTTTGATGCAGTTAAGCAAATAGAATCATTTTTACACAACACTACATTATCGGGATATTTTACCCGGTCGTAATTAATTACCGCATATTGTTGTGGTATTACTACATGCGTTTTGCTCAGGGTATCGCGATAACATTTATCTTCTGATTCGATTATCAGTTGATGATAGGTGGTTTTATCGAATGAGTAATTCTTTAAGGTATTTAAAGTAATGGGCGTACCATTTAACCAATAATTCAAGTGACTACCGAATGAAGAGTTGATATCTTCAAATTCTTTGATCCATGCATACCTCAAATTTCCCCTGTAACAATTGGTATCTGATTGTTTTGTTACATCCGACAACCATTTCGCATCCTCCGAAAACGGTTTATCGCGATACCAAGTACGGCTGAAATTATTCATCAACTGCGATTTGTCGTCAATAATATCGGTTACAAAGCCATTGTAGTTCGACATTCCCGGATAGTACAATGACATCATTTTCCGATAAGGGCCAGGAGCATATCCCTGATAATAATCTTTACGTTCAAAATAATTACCCCAAATATTCAAGGTGACCGCAACATTGGAATCCGACGCTAACTGCAAATCATTCTTAAAGTTTCCGCAAACAACTGGCTTGTTTTTCCAAAAAACCAAATGATTGGCAAAATCCTGTTGGGTGCCTCCAATTTGCCGCTGGTACAAATTCGTTAAATCTGGTTTATAGGCAGCAATGAAAATATCACCATACCCGATATTCTTGAAACTCCAAGACGTGTTTTTCTTGTTCAATCCGGTAAACATGCAATCGAAATGCCCGGCGATGTAAATTTGATCCGAGGGGTCTAACATCAGCGCAGTTAAACTGCATTCATTTTTTGAACCTTCTGTAGTATAGGTTTGCAATACGCCAAACGTATCCAAAAACAAGATTCCCACTTGGTTATATTCTGCACTGGAATTGATTTTGGTGGTTTTGCCTTTAGATTTTACGTACAAAACAGATTGGTAATGTAAACCACATACGATCTTGTTACTTTTTGTGAATTCGAGTCCGTTCATTGCCACACCCGCGCCACTAAAAGAAGTAACCCAACTGGTATGCGCGTTAAAATTTGTTTTAAAAACAATACATCGTGCATTGCTTTGTTGTGGATAATAATAATCACCTAATTGAACGGTATCAGCGACAACAGCGCTAATAATGGCATTCCCTCTTGCATCCGCACACAATGCTGTTGGGTAATCATTCCCCGGACCACCAAAGGTTTGGGCTTTCACCACCACACCGGAGCTGTTGATGAGTAATAAAAAAATATCTTTGTTTTTGGCTGTTTGACCTGGATTTTTGGTACTTCGAAATTGAAAGCTACCCACTCCTAAACTATCCGAAAAATAGCCTGCTGCTATGAGGTTGCCATTACCATCTGGACAAAGGAGGTTGCAATGAAATTTGTCGTTGGCCTGAATAAACAATCGCCAAGAAACCCTGAGCGCACTATCAATTGCAGTAACAAACAAGCCCTTTTTACTGGCAGGTTGGAAACTAGTAGTATTTTCGGAATAACCACCGGCATAGGATCCACTGTAACAAGTAAGGTTGTTTCCGAGAGTACACGCGTCACCATTTATGTTGGCCCCTAAACCTCCCAAAACCACACTTTTCAAATACAATCCAGTATCATTGTATTTGGCAACAAACAACTTATGACTGCCATAGGCTTGAGTAAATTGTGAATAGCCAAACTGTAAATTGGCGCCGCCATAACCGTAAACATATAACTGATTATGGAGAGTAGCCATTTTTTCCATTCCACTTTCGAACTCAGCGTTTACGGTAGAAAGGGATCTTTTAATAATCTGACTGTATAAATTATTACTTACAAACAGCAGCAACAGAAGCCAATAATGTGTGCGCAGTTTGTACATTTTATCTCCAATTTTACACATGGACGAATATATTTAAACTTTAGTTGCCTGTAATGTACGACGTTTGATTGACCTCTTTCCTAAAAACCTATAATTTGGGTTGTCTGATTTACGGGAAGGGGTCAGTCTATTATTACCAATTTTATCCAGCCCGATTTTAGGTCTACTTACACATGTTCAAAACCATGCCGACATTTATATTCCAAACTGGCGAATCTCCGTAATAATGAGATTTACCATAGGAGGGTAGGCATAATATTGATATCTTCTCGGTTACCTTGTAATCTATCCAAAGTGGAATTGACAGACTCAATAAATTACCTGAAGCCGTTGCAATGATTGAATTGGCTTTGTCAGTGTAAATAGCAGACAACTTTTGTCGGCTTGCATTTAGTCCGATTCCTACTTTTAGATTGTTAGTGCGAGCAATTATTGGGATAATGCTTATTCCTGATGCGATGATATTTGAGCGATATTGATTTAATCCCAAATCTCCATTGGTACTGCTTTTTGATCGAGTAAATCCAATGATGCATTTATCATTTAGAACAGTTCCTAAGTTTAAAGAAGAACCGATAATGTTATTTTTGCCTGTTTCGTAAATAGGCATACCATTCCAACCAAGATATCCAGTATTTCCATGATAAAAATGGCAGTCATTAACTACGCCAATTGCAAAGTATGGTTTGACTTGTGAAAAAAGGTTTGTTGTAAATAGAAAAGTTGCAAATGCACAGAAGAGTCTCATTTGATTTGTTGGTTTTTGTTTATCGCAGCTCAATCTCATATTTTATCTCTTTTTAAAATTAGATGAATTATTACAAGTAGTAATCCCGGTTATCCCGATAGGCAATATTATTTTAAAAACAAATGCCGAAATACTTCTTCTTCAGTTTTGATCTCGTAAAGTGCCATTAAAGAATTGATCATTTCCTCATCTGTTCTGCAATGCCTCACGAAATTGCGGTAAGTATCCAAGTTGAAATCGGATTTTACACGTTCCAAAATGATGGCGGCCATGACGTAGGTTGCGCGTAATGCGTTGAATTGAGGCTCCGTTCTCCACAATTGCATCGCCGATGATAATGTGCTCGCCCCGTTGTTTTTTAACATTTTCAAAACCACATCTTTGTTTTCATCGTAGGGTGTCGCGCCGATTCCTCCATAGTAACTCGCCAAGCCTTCACCAATGAACTGGTTGCAAGGAAAAGTAATTGCAAAGTGCAATACCTCATGCACATGAACTGGTTTTGGAATGCCCGATAAAATCACTCGGTTAAAAGGGTCGCCCATACCACCATGCAATGCACCTGGATTGAAAAAGTTCACGTATTCTAGTCCGCCAACATAGGCATACGCATCTTTTAATGTCGCACCGGAATAGATGGTCAATGGTTTTGATTTGAATGAGTCTACATCGATTCCGAGTTCTTTCATAGTTGAAATTACTTGGTTGTATGCTTTTGAGAGTTCCTTTTTGGAGATTTGTGTTGATGCGAATACGGTAAGGTTCTGGTAGGGGTTTGGAATTAGTTTGAAACAATTCAAAGATTCAAATCGCATGAGCTTTTTTTCTTGGCGATGATATAGCGCAGCCAATTGCATCCATCCCATATCCAACTGATACAGGTTCACAGAGTCACCGTAGGTTTGCTGATGGATCAGTTTGAAGCCAAAAACATCGCTAAAGGGCATGTCGATCCCACCAATGAAATTCAATAGGGTGATGGGGTTGGTTTTGGATACGCCATCCAAAGGGTCAGCAAATAGATTGGAAACATCCTTTTTGCCATAACCGTGCATGCAGTCATACCACATTGAATCAAATCGTTGCAAATCTTGGGTGATTAAAGAAGAGTCAGCAACTTGTATGATTTTCAATCCGAAACTCTGCGCCCGACCCACGGTGGCTGCCGAAAACAAAAACAAAAGGGTGGCGAGTAGTGGTGGAATATAGAAGGTTTTTGATTTCATGGATTTTCGCATTAAGGCCTTTCGCCATCGGACTCAAACTGTCGTCCGGTGTACTGGAAAATTTAATTTGCGCCCTGTAACGTTTTTTTACACATCACTATAATCCCCATTTTGCTGAACATCCAATTGTCATGCCTTGCGCTCTACTTGTATATGTAAATGGGCTCAGATAGGGGTATCCTCTATAATACGTGAGCGAATTCCCTATGGAAAAATCACCTTTTTTGTACCAATTGTAATCAATACCCACAATGATGCCGATATCTAAAATATTTTTGTAATTGTCGTGTCTTACTTTGAAATCTGGAGACGAGGTTGACTCAGAATTGTAATAATTGAATCCCAAGTATCCGCCCGCGTTCAAGGAGAGTTTCTTCGATTGAAATGGCTTTACTTTGATTTGTATCGGTGTTTGAATTGTCCAATAATTCCATTGGTGAGTAACAGGAGTCAAATAATTTGTGCCATCAAACACATAGATATATTGTTTACGTCCATAGTTTGTATTTCTTAAGCCCAACGAAATTGAAAAAGTTGGATTTAGTTCTCTAACTATTGTCAGTGCTTCATAATGTGACGCTATTGGATTGCTCACGCTTCCAATCACGGGGATCTCTGAATAACGAAAATAATTCAAGCCGGCATCGATTTGCAGGGTGTATTTTGTTGATGGTTTGATTACCAATGGGGCAGGAGTTTGTCCAAATAAATTCAGAGTACTGAATAAAAAAAAGATGCTAGCGAACTTTTTCATGTGACGTGGTTGTGGTTTACTGAAGAGTTTTCTATAACCAATTATTTTAACTTGACGATTTCAATCAAGCCCTCATTTTGATGCAGCATTTTACAGACAACCTTGTCCTCTAAACGCTTGCAGTTATCTATTTTTTTAAAGGTCGCATCAACAGTAGTCCCAGAGGAGAAAAAAGTAAGTTTTCCGATATTACATACTTGAAAGTCTTTTCCATCCATTCGCAAATATGTGCCGGTACAGTCTTTTATGACTGTCATTGGCTTGTTTGTTTCCCTTTTGCAAGAAAACAATGTCAGTAGGACAGCAACGGTTGTGATTAAAAGTAATTTTTTCATAATAAATTATTTTGTCTTTGAATAACGATGGTCTCTCTTAAATATTGTTTATGCGGTTACTTATTGTTATAGTCGGTTTTAGTTGAACGAATTAAGCATGATTCTCCATATTCATTGTTATCAAAAATAACAATTTGCCTTCATATTTCAACACATACCATTACAGGGAATTACAGGCCCTCATTCGGCCTTTACTCAATAATTCAATTTAGAAGTTTGTATCCTAATCGATGCAAGACTTCATGCCAGATCCAACACATACAGCTTTATTTACCACCGTTTCAGGTATTGTAGGTGGCGTAGGCAAAGCCATTTCGGCCAAGCCGCTTTTACTGGCTATTACGTTACCGGGATTATCTACTGTAATAATTTATGCGGCAGCTTCTGCTGCGGCTGGCTACGTGGTTAAAAAAATCATGGACGCTGCTTCCAAGAAGCTCAATCAGTTTTTCAACGAAGACCCTACGGACGACAATGAATAAATGGGTTGGCATAACGTTGGGTGCGGCGGCCGCTTACGGCATTGTTCGGTATCTGCAGATGCAGAACGTAAGCGATAAAACCAATATTACGTTGGTAGAGCCTCGTATTCACGATGTCAACCTGGCAGGACTTTACGTGAGAACGGAAGTACAAGTCAACAATCAAACCATAAATTCAGTACAAATCACAAAGCCGGTGGTTAGCTTAAAAAGCAAAGGCATTTTACTGTCTCAATCCAATGCTGAGAACAAGCTGATATTCATCAAGCCACTGGACATTACTAAGATTGATACCATCGAGCTAAGAATCGGATGGTTAACGTTGGCAAGGATTGTAAGCAATATCGTTACAAGAATTCCATCGGTGATCAAAGCCTTTAAGACAGGCAATAACAGAGAACTATCCCAAAAACTGGGAATTCCGATTGAAATGACATTTTCCACCTATGTGAATGGACTTTTTTATCAATCTGAACCTACCAAAATCATCTAATGAGGGCACTTGCACATATACCAACCAAAACTGTCACAAGTGGTTATCGTGCCATCAAGGATGGAAGCCGCTATAATCCATATTTCCCACCACCTGATGAGCGTGACCGCGTCATCATTGACGATGGAGAAGTAACGGATACTGTTGAGTTAATGGAGAAAGTAGTTTGGAAATACCTTGACGACACCAAACGAATCGCTCCATTGCTCAGGCGGTCTTCCACCCTTGACACTTGCAAGGCCATTTGGGAATTCATTTACAATCATCTCCAATACAAGTTGGATAAACGTGGACTTGAGCAGCTCAGACGACCAGCTAGGTCCTGGGCTGAACGCACCACCGGCGTTGACTGCGATTGCATGAGCATTTTTGCCTCCAGTATCCTTACCAATTTAAAAATCCCTCACAAATTCAGAATCACCAAGTATAGCCAAGATTCTTGGCAGCATGTGTATGTGATTGTGCCCATCACGGGAGATAGCAATTACTGCGTGATTGATGCTGTGGTCTCTGAATTCAATTATGAAAAAAAATACACCGATAAAATGGATTACGATATGAATCTAAAAGGCATAAATGTAGCTGTGCTGAGTGGCGTTTCAGGCAATGACCACCATGATGCTGTGATGGCAACAGCACTTTCAGGCGTTGGCTTGGGGGCTACCACAGATCAGTCTGATATGGATAAGCTTTATCAAAACATGGTGGCTACGCGCAATGCAGTAGCACAAAACCCGGGATTGGTATCTACTGTTGACGATCCAAAGGCATTGATAAAGATGCTAGACTATGCGATTGGTTATTGGTATACAGACAAACGCAACGAAGCACTTGAGGTACTTGCAAAGAACGAAGCGCAGTTGAATGCACACAACGGCGTGAATTCAATGGGTGGTATCAGCTTAAGCAATGACGAATTAGCCATGAGTGGTGTGACCGTAAAAGGCTTTTTTACCAATGTAAAGAACACTGTGAACACGGTGGGTCAAAACGTAGGTCCAGCGGCAAAAGCAGCGGTGAAATCGGTTGTTAAGTACAATCCATTGAGCATTGCAGCACGGGGCGGTTTCTTGCTCGCCATGAAGCTCAATTTGGGCAAAATGGCATCCAAGCTCAAATGGGCATATGGCACCCAGCAACAAGCAGCAGCCAAAGGTGTAAATGCCGCCACTTGGCAAAAAAGTAAAACCGCATTGTCCAAAGTAGAGAGCTTGTTTGCCGACAAATTACAAGGCAGTAAATCGGCTTTGCAAAGCGCCATTTTACAAGGCAAAGCGGGTAATCTGAGTGGAGTAGTGGTGGACCAAATGCTAGGACAGTTGGGTGATCCCGCTTCGGCGACAGTGATTGCGGCAGCGGCCCCGGTGATCATTGCTACCATCAAAATATTAAAAGATGCGGGTTTGATTGGCGCCAATGAGGTGATAGATATCAATTCATTGACCAGCGAGGTAAGTGCTGACCCATCTGCGGCAGCGGCTGTAGCTGATATTCAAGCCAGCGAATCAACAACAACGGATATGACAACCAACATTGAACCTACAACAAGCTCAAGCTCACCAACGACAAGCAGTTCTGGTGGCCTTATGAATTTTATCAAAACCAATCCAGTACCGGCCCTCATTGGGGGTAGTATACTAGGCATTGGCATTTATCAATTGGTTAAGCCCAAGAAAAAAGCCTCAGGCTTATCTGGATACAGGACCAAAAGAAAAGCGGCCACAACCACCAAGAAGCAGCCTGTAAAAAGCAAGCGACGCAGCACTGGCGCTAAACTCAATGGCACAAAGAAAAAAGCAACGACTTCACCGGCTAGGAAGCAGGGTAGAGGCAAAAAACGTATCACCCCTATTAAACTCTTTTAATCAATAAAATACGCAAACCATGGCAACAAGAACAAAAAAAACCAAAATCAGTAGCCAATGGAATAATCGGACAAATTGACTCCTCTTCGTCGGACTGAAATTGACCCCCGATTTATGCGACAGTTAAAAGTTTAAACTTCCGAGTTAAACATGGACCAAATTGAATGTTTTAATGGGGTCAAATTACTCCGATGAAGAGGGGACGAAT
>Ga0315899_10004548_pt1 | contig 14984 bp, 17 predicted proteins | sample LakEriMetagenome_2_FD_203518 | JGI IMG/M metagenome (GOLD analysis project Ga0315899, IMG submission 203518) | Freshwater fungal communities from buoy surface, Lake Erie, Ohio, United States - Buoy 4 MA112 | ecosystem: Environmental > Aquatic > Freshwater > Lake | place: USA: Lake Erie, Ohio... | reverse complement strand
ATATATATATAAGGGCGCTGACGCGGCAACCTATCACAGAACATCGAGGCAGGGTGCGTGCGCGTGTCAACCGGAGCGAGGGGGCAAGTAGCCAAGGATGCAACAGTTTGCCTCACAGGTCAAAAGAGACCTAGTACATAGCCAAAAGAGACCTAATACACATTAGCAACACATTAGCAACACGTCAGCAACACATTAGCAAGTAGCAAAGGATGCATCTGTGAGCCTCAAAGGTACAGTCTTGTCTCAACGTTACCAGAGACCTAATACTAAGCAAAAGAGACCTAATACTAAGCAAAAGAGACCTAATACTAAGCAAAAGAGATCTAGGATGAGTTTGACAAAGGATGCATCTGTGTGCATGTCCGGTGCAGTAGCGGAACTTGACGCGCTGAGTGGGCATACGACAGCAGCTGTTGCCTTTTTTTAAATGATTTTTTTTAAAAATGTCAGGTACAGTAGCGGAACTTGAGGCGCTGAGTGGCATGGGAAAGCAGCTGTTGCCGTCGGGCATTGAAAAGTTCGTGACCGAACATGCGCCCCTCATTCAGCAGGCGTGTGTAGTCACGTCCCCCGAGGGGGACGTGGTGGTCGTGGCAGGTGATATGTGTGTGTGTGTATGGTGAAGTTTTGGGTGCATGTACGTGTGGCTGAGTGTCTGTGGGTGTGGGTGTGGGTGTGGGTGTGGGTGTGGGTGTGGGTTGGGTGTGTCTGTGTGTGTGTGCACTCACATATTCACAAGCTTGTGTTTATATGGTATGTGTGCGTGTGCGTGTGTGTGTGTGTGTGTGTGTACGTGCGTGTGTACACGCATTCACATTGTTGGGATGACTTTATGGAGTGTTGTTCCAATTGAGTTTGTGAATGCGACTCCTTTGACTCTATGAATGGGGCGCCTTGGATTATCCAAACACAGACACATCTCACACACTCAGTGCCGTTGCCATTGACTTTATCGAGTGTCGTCCCAAGAATCACTCTCTCTCTTAAGAAATATTATGCACGCACGCACACACACACACACGCTCACATAAAGCACACACACACACACACACACACACACACACACACACACACACACACACACACAAAAAACACACACACACACACACACACACACACACACACACACACCAAACACACACACACACACACACACACACACACACACACACACACACACACACACACAGTCCCAGACTTTGAGGTGCTGCAAGAAATGCACAGGCAGCGGACCGAGGTGGAATTCAAGGTCTCATTTCTCAAAAGTACCTTGTATAGTGACTTTGTACTGTAATTGTACTTGGGAACTGACTTGTAAGAAATTTGCGAAATTCAAGGTCTCGCCTGCTCATCTCCTCGCAGGTGAAAAAGTAAATAGTGGGGAAAAAAGTAAAAATTCAAGGTCTCGCCTGCTCATCTCCTTGCTGGTGAGAGAGAGGGAGAGACGGACGTTTTATTGACAATCAAGAAGTGGCTCAAGGTCGGTACGCACAACGCCCTGAGAGAGGAGGGAGGGAGGGAGGGAGGAAGGAAGAGAGGAGGGAGGGAGGGAGGGAGGGAGGAAGGAAGAGAGGAGGGAGGGAGGGAGGAAGGGAGGAAGGAAGAGAGGAGGGAGGAAGGGAGGAAGGGAGGAAGGAAGAGAGGAGGGAGGGAGGGAGGAAGGGAGGAAGGAAGAATGCGTGCGCGTTCTAGCACACTAGAACGCGCACGTGCGTCGTGGTAAGATTCTGGAGATGCTGACGCGCTTTCTCCTTGGCCTGTCGCTACACCTCCTTGGCCTGTCGCTACACAAATCCATACCCACCACATGATGACAGGGTTTAGGGTAAAGGGTTTAGGGTTCAGGCCTCTCCTGTCTTCACACAACGCCATAGCACCCAACGCATGCTGGCACGCGGTCTCCTGTTCTCCCAAAGCGCAAAACCAAAACATAAACAATGGTTTATCATACCCAAATATAACCCATCCTTTATAATTTTCCCCTGCTGCCCCCCCCCCCCGTATGTCCTGTTTGTTTCGCCACGTGTACGCCCCTCCTCCCTCTCTACACACACACGCCCCTCCTCCCTCTCCCTACACACACACGCAAACACTAGACTACACGCTGCGCCGGCAATGTGAGGACCAAATGAATGCGGTGCTAGAACGCCTACGCAAGGACCCCTCAATGGTGGCGCCGAGTGCCGTCCCCGACAAGTTCATACTGGTCCCCGAGGAGTTTACCGTCCATGGTGGCACCCTGTCGCCCGCCGGCCTCCTCGAGCCACTCCGTGATGCTATCGGTAAAAATTCTGAGAAGTACTCTACATAAATTGACTTTATGTAGTAATGCACTAGGGCACTAACTCTCGAAAGCTGTGGCAGCTGAGCTCCACCGGTCGAAACTGAGCGGAAAAGAGCTACGAGCATGAGCACCCGGGACCCCGGGCCCCTACCAAGATCTACTGTGGAACACAGGAATTAAGAATATGTTTGTCATGAGCTGCAAAGCAAGAGCACACGAACTGCACACGAACTGCTCACGAGAACCTCGGGCCTCCACTGCGAGCACAGGAGCCACGGGATCGACGATGGAATGGGACAGGTGTGTAAGGTGGACAACGGTGAAGTGGGAGGGGTGGGCGATCAGATGAATTTTGGGAGTGGGCCCTCAGCGAAGCATCTCTTGTCATATGAGGAGGAGGATACACGCATGTGACAGATCAGATGAATTCTAAGACTGCGCCCTCAGAGAAGCATCTGCTTTAGGTCGAAGCATCTGTTTTAGGTTCTACTCACAGCAAAAAAATATTTCCAAAAAAGAATGGTTCCAGTTTTACTTGTCATTACGACTCCAACAATTCAGGGCCAGATTCCTGACTGTCACACACTCACTGGGTATCAGGTATACGGTTAGCAGGAATTAAAAAGGTTAGGGGTAGATGGGCATCAGCATCTTAAAAGCTGAGGCCGACATGAGACAACCTCCTTCCGGCGACGCGCCAAGGGCAGCAGCACGCGAAGCCTAAGAGCGTTGGAAGCGCGCGTCATCGTCGACCTGTACCACAGCCGCATCAACTGCAACAGAGACAAAAAAAAAAGGTCAGAGACGGCACAGAGATGGCAATGGACGCCCCTGAGGACGAGGACGAGGACGGCGATTGTCGAGGACCTATCCCGAAAACCTACTCTGGCGATGACTTTTGCACAAGGAGTCTTACTGCTGCGAGCCCTCTTCTTGTGACCTTTGGGCAGTTCGTGGGTGGAGGGGTATGTGGGCATGTCTTCGGGTCTGCATGGCCTGGGAGGCTCGTCAAAGTATCCAATCTGGTCTTCGAGCGATTCGCGTGCAGTTAACCTGAGCTCAGGGCTGTAGGATAGCATGCCCTTGAGCAGCTCAAAGCCCTTGTCGCTCAGGGTCGGTTCGCCAGTGTAAGAGTACAGGGGAATCTTCTCTCGAAGCACGCTCTGTTTCTTCTTATAGCGCACTTGTTTGGCGCCGGGCAGCTTGTTGAAATTCGGCCAGTTGTCCTCGTCGGGGCTGCCCAGCAGCTCACAGATTTTGTCGCGCTGGTCCTGCTCATTCTTCCCCTGCATGAGCGGCTTGTGCAGCAGCAGCTCGGCAAAAATGCAGCCCACCGACCACATGTCGATTTTGGTGTCGTACTTTTTCTCGCCATACAACAGCTCTGGCGCGCGGTACCACAGCGTCACGACCTCTGGAGTCATGCACGCAATAGGGTCTCGGTACTTGCGCGCCAGCCCAAAGTCGCAGATCTTGAGCTGCCCGCGGTTGTCTAAGAGGAGATTCGAAGTCTTGATATCCCGGTGGATCACCCAGTGCCGGTGCATGAACTCAACCCCCGCCAGCAACTGCCTCATCAGACATTTCACATGCGGAGTACGGAAGGGCGCTTTCATCGACTCCATGAGCGCGCGAAAGTCGTGCTCCATGTACTCCATGGCCATAAACACTTGTTTCTTTGGGCTAACCACCACCTCGATTACATGTACGATGTTGACGTGCCGCAGCGCAAGCAAGACCGTGAGCTCTCGCAGCGCAGTGAGGGGGAATCCCTCACGCGCGCGCTCAAGCTTAACCTGCTTTAGCGCCACGATTTTGTCCGTTTTGCGGCACCTGGCGCGGTACACCACACCATATGTTCCCTCGTCAATCTTGTTCAATTTTTGGTATGCCTTATCCACCTCTCGGCATCTGTGCAGCTGCAAGTTTTCTTTGCTCGCATCATACGGTTCGACCGGCTCTGCCGGCTCCAGCCCATCTTCATCTTTTCCAGCATCGTCGCCCTTGCCCTCACCGCCCTCGCCGCCCTCGCCGCCCTCACCTTCCTCGTCTTCCGCCCACTTGGACTTTTTCGCCGCCGCTGCCCCCGGCGCGCCCCCATCGTCCTCACCTCCTGCCTCCCGTTCTGCAGAGACGGTGCTCATCATGCGTCTGCCCAAGCGATCCTCCAACATGTCCAGCGCCGATGCCGCGTCGCCCACGTCCCTTGCCTGTGACACCAAATCTGCATTCTGATCTGGTTTGGGCGCTGCCGTCATTGACGACTTGTCCTCCTCCTCCTCCTCCTCCTCGCTGTCCTCGGCCCACTTTGACTTTTTTGCGCCCGCCGGATTGGCGCCGGGCATGCTTTGAGCGGCTGCAGCTTTGGAGGCAATAGGCGGCTTGTCCTCGTCCTTTTCATCATCCTCGGCCCACTTGGACTTGCTCGGCGGTCGCTCGGCTGGCGAAGGGTGCGCTGCCGGCACGACGGGCGTGTCGTTTGGCGTCGGCTGCCTCGATGGAGACAGCTTCCCCTGCTCAACCACCTTGGCGCGCTTCGCTGCTCGCGCCAGACGGGATCCGGACGGGCAGTCAGGAGGGCAGAAGGCGGAGCAGCAGGAGCAGCCGGGGCGGAAGCTGGCAAGCAGGGGTGAGGAGGGGTTCCGCACCCTGTTGGGGCGATGCTGCAGTGTCCTCGTCGTCTGCCCACTTGGACTTTGTCGACGCCGCTGCCCCCGGCGTGCCCCCCTCCTCCTCGACTTCGCCGTCCTCCTTGCTTGCGCCCGTGCCCTTTGGTTCCCCCTTTTTCCTCATCATCGACTCCAGCGCTTTGCGTCGCAGCTCATTCTCATCCATTGCTTCCTGAATCCCACTGGGGTGGTTCGTGGGCTTAAACTGCAATTTATTATGTGCCACTGCAGTGCATATGAGAAGGAGGGGAGAGGCGCTCCTGCGCCAGGGACCGTATGCCGTCGGGTCCCCGCCGCGCACGCCACCGTGCACGCCGCCGCGCACCCCGGGGACGCCCACGAAGCCCGCCACGCCGGGCATCCGCGCAGGCCCCGTCGATGTGCTGGAGTCGCTGGGCAGCGCTTTGAGAGAGGTGCATTCAAGCGAATGAGGACCTCTGCATGTGCGCACGAGCGTATGTGTGCGCGCGGGCGCTGCGCAGATTACTACGCAGATTACTAAGAACACGTTTTCACACGCACACAGACACGCACGCGCACACACACAAATTTATCCACATTCGCACACAGTCTGCGTGGCTAAGACGATGAGCCAGGTCGCAGGTCGCCGAGCGTGTGTTTATGTGTGTGTGTGTGTGTGTGCATGTGTGTGTGCGCGCGCGTGCTTGTGTGTGTGTGTGCTTGTGTGTGTGTGTGTGTGTGTGTGTGTGTGTGTGTGTGTGTGTGCTTGTGTGTATATGTGAGTGTCTGTGTGTGGGTCTGTGTCTGTGTCTGTTTCTGTGTCAGTATCTCTCTCTCTCTCTCTCTCTCTCGATGTATGTATGTATGTATCTCTCTCTCTCTCTCTCTCTCTCTACCTCTGTATGTATGTACATATATATATTACGTCCTGATTAAGTCCACCCATTATGTTTTGCCATGTCACATTTTTCTTTACTCAACGAGTGAGGCCTTCGGCAAACATTGCTAAAATTATATATCATACATAATTTCTACTTTTAAAAAAGGCCTTCGGCAAAATTTGCTAATATTATATATCATATATTTTTTTTTTTGTGCTTTGGCACTGGAGGGGGCTTTTGGCACTGGAGAGGGTTTTAAAAAAAACCTGCCCAAAAACAAATATATAGGCGTCATAGATTATGTACCACACCTTTATTCCATCAAAAAAAAACCCCGGTCAAACGCATTTAAAAAAATTAAAATAAATATGCAAGTTTGTTATAATGACATAAATCTTCACCTGCATAGACTTGTTTATCTCTATTATTATTAAAAATAAAATTAAAATAAAATATGCAAGTTTGTTATAAGAATATGCAAGTTTGTTATAATGACATAAATCTTCACCTGCATAGACTTGTTTATCTCCATTATTATCATAACATTCTTTAATGTAATAACCATTTGCTCCATATATATATATATATATATTCCATTTATCAATGTTCTGATAATTTACGTAAATTTGGGTGTAATATTTATCGTCGTACGTATGTGTTTATGTATATACATACGTATGTGCGTAGGTAGTAATTTACAGAGTTTTTTTTTTGCTTCGAAATCAGTGGTTGGGTGGGTTTGCAAAAATTGATAATGTCTTTGGATAGATTTTATTGATTATAAGGGGGGAGTATAGGTTCTCACTCTCCCTCTTCCTCTTTTCTCCTCCTTCTCCTCTCTCTCTCTCTTTCTCTCTTTCTCTCTTTCTCTCTTTCTCTCTTTCTCTCTCTCACTCTCTCTCTCTCTCTCTCTCTCTCTCTCTCTTCCTCCTCCCTTTCATCTTCTCTTCTCTCTTCTTTCCTCTCTTCCCCCCTCCTCTCTCTCTCTCTCTCTGAGAGCATTTATTGAAAGAGGTAAGAACGACCACTACCTCCTTCAATATATATATTTATGAAATAAATTTTTTTCATCATAAATAAATGAAAGGGGGAAAAAGCTTCGAGATTTTTTTTTGGTCTTGTTATGTTTATCAAATGTTTGCGAAGCAAAAAAACAAAACTCTGTAAATTACTACTTGCGTGCGTGCGTGCGTGCGTGCGTACGTGCGAGTGAGCGTGCGTGCGTGCGAGCGCGAGTGCACCATGAAGCACGCGCCGAGGCTTCCACTGACCTGCACGCCATGGGCGCCCAGGCCACAAGTCTGGCGGCGGACAGCGGAGGGGGTGGTGCAGACAAGGGCGAGCCCGATGGTGAAGAAAAGGGCGAGACGGTGCGGGGGCGGTACCCGAGGATGCCGGTGTCAAAGTTTGGCGAGCGCCTGACCACCGGGCCATCGTTCGCCGATAGCATGAAGGCGCTGGGCGCGGCGGATGGCATGAAATACACCGCGGGGCAGTGCCGCATCTTCGAGTGCTACCTGGCCGCCCTCTTTCGTCGCCGCAACCGGCAAATTCTCGAAAATTACACTCTATATCGACTTTTAATAGAAAATATACTAGGGCGCTGACTTTTGAGAATTTGTGCCAGCATACGCGCTGCGATCAAGCGCAAGCAGCGGCTTGAGAACGGGTTTCTGGACGACGAAAACGAGGACGATGACCAAGACGTGAGCGGCGAAGCGGAGGATCAGTTGCATCTTCTTCGCCCCGCCGACACGCACAACCAGGACAAGCCTGGGCGCATCAGAGCGATGTGGGAGCCAAAAGGGGACTTTGAGGCGACAAACTACGTGAACAAACTCAGCGCCAAGCAGCTTGAGGAAATTCTCGTTGACCTCCTGCTTGTGGGCGAGTTTTCTTCCTCAACAGTACTCTCATTAGTGACTTTGTTGAGTAAAAATACTAGAGCGCTGACTTTTGAGAATTTTGTGTTAGGTCACAAGTATAAGTTTGCGCATGAGCGCACGCCGCTCAAGCTCCCCTCCAAAGTAACACATATGTACATCCAGTTATATATGTATTCAGAAGTGTTTTCATTCGATAATAATAAATATCATACGTTGGAATGGAAACATATTATTAATCATCAAGATTGAAGTAGTAATAACGACCTGCACGACGACGATGCCCCACCCATTCACATTCTTAAAAGTAAGTGCCCTAGTACATTCACTACAGAAAATCAATGATACAGACAGGTACTTGTACTATAAAAAATCAATTATACAGAGTACTTATACATATGAGGAGGAGGATACATGTCAAATGAGGAAGAGGATACTTATGCGAAAGTCTGACCAGGACGACGACGATGCCGGAGCCGAACACGCCAAGACTCCAGGCCCGCAGGCCCCAGTTTCAAAGGTGGGGCACGGCGAGTTTTTCGAGCGAGAGCAGCTCGAAATTCTTATAGCCAAGCTTGTGCATGAGCGACACATAGCGGCGATAAGCCTACAGCGGCACATATTTGGAAAAGTACCCTCGGTAGTGACTTGGTATAGTACATATACCAGGGCTCTGACTTTTGAGAATTTGTGGCAGGCATTTTCGACGCGCGTGTGTGCAAGGATACGACTACCCCGGGGGGGAGGGGGGGGGAGAAGTGGGGGGCAAGAAAAGAAGAGGACTGTATCGCGCTCTTCTCGCAGAATTTAAAGCGCAGGACAACGCTGCGGTGCTGTTGCAGGCTATGTTCAGCCGCTTGCTCCAGGGTACGGAGGGGCGTGCAGAGCTCTTGAAATTGCGGCGCGAAGCGCGGCTGATGGCGCTGGGCGCTGATTTGCAGTGCCTTGATCTCATCAGTATGGCGCAGGATGGAGACGTGATAGAGGTGCCCAGGGGCCGACACTATCCGCGCATCACCCAGCTCGCTGCTGGCGTGTCCCTCACGCAAGACTTCATACACGTCAAGAATTCGTCGCAGGTGAGGGTTGGGTCAGTTTTGATTGTTGGACGAGAGCACATGCATGTGGTATCGAAGAAAGGAGACATCATCCAGGTCCTGCGGCAATGTCCTGGCGAGATTCTCTCCCTTGTTCTATGGCACTTGTCCCAAGAACACTACGCCGACAGAATGTCGCAAGGCCAGTTCCGACAAGCGCTTGATCAATTGTATGATTATCTTGTGGCGCACACGGGCGGATTGTTCTGCGGATTCGAGCGCGACAGCTGGACTCTGCTCTGTCGTTCTGTGCCCGTGCGCCAACGCCCTAAACCAAATGTGGAGGAGGCCTTATGGCAATGGTTGGTGGAGCTGAAGCCGCCGCATATTCCGACGTACCTGGATGTGCTGCATCGGCACCTAGACCGATCAGAGGCAGCAGCGAAGCGGCCACTCGTTTTTGCGATCGGTGATGAGGGCATTGCTGGAGTAGACGCTGCTGCGGCATTGGCAGCTGCAACAGCTGCCGCCGCTGGTGCGCATGAAGACGCTCACACAAGAGGGGAGCAGAAACAGCGGCGGAATCGGCACCGTGCGAAGCGAGGAGAGGATGTAGAGCGACCAGTAGATTTAGATGAGGCTCTCAAGATGGTACATGTGTGGTGGACTTCGGCGCAAAAAACTGGCCGCTTTCGTGGGAAACTAAAGGACGAGGAGGTGCTAGAGGTGCCAGAGAACACACTGGAACCCTGGTGCAAAGGTAAAATAGAAGAGACATTGAGGCTGCTATGCGAGTCAGCGGTCCTCCTCACAGTTGGTGTTATCCAGGGGTTTTTGAGCGACCTTCTGCAGTCCGACTCTCCTTGCCCACGGGTCCCTGGTAGAACGTTGTTGTCCAAGACGAGGTGGCTGCATGCACTGGCTCCCGTGCTGCAAGGCGACTTGAGTGGCGTTAGCGAGTGCAGGTCACATGTAGACGGCGCCATGGTCCGCGGTGAGAGTACGGTGCGTGTATCTTCCACCATTCTCGTTGAAGCGGAAGAAGGCGCGGAGGCAATGTGCAGTTTCCTCTTCCAACGCGATGCTGAAATGAGCCAGAACAACGGCATTGCGCGTCTTTACTCGCGGTCCAAGGGTGGTGCTGGGGCCTCTCAGATGTTTCTGCTGTATGAATCAGCCCCGGGAACCGAGGGTGGCTGTCGCCCGCTGAAGCTCGTGGACCGGGACTCGCATGCAGTACGCTGGATGGATCAAAAACGAACAACGAAATTGCAGGGCAAAGGCGCATCTGCGCAACCTCCAGGCCCAGGGCATGCTTGGGAGTTTCCATGTACTTCGTGCAAGGGCACATATCAAATGCTGCACGACATACTGAGCGGAACTAAGGAGGTTCCGGGAAAGATCGCGAACCTGTGCGTGCGCTCCCGTCTAGGCGATGCGATGCGGTTCGAATTCGGCCGCTGGCAATTGGACAGCTGCATCCTGGAGGCGGAGGGTGCAAGCACCAATAGTGCGCTCGTCTGCGGCCTTTCGGCTTTTGTGAGTGCAGAGAAATGTGCGTTTGGCGGCTCGCAGCCAACTACGTCGGCTGCGATTGATGATGTTTCGCAGCGCTGGATGTCACTTTATGGGAGGCTGCGGTGCTTTGCGAACGAAAAGGACATGAAGAAACATATGAGTCTGTTTGGTTCAAAGAAACCATCTTCCTTTACTGCCAGTGCCCAGGGAAGAGGCGTCCAAGTGAAAGCCACTGCAGAAACGGATGGCAAGTCGAAATCGATTTCGTTTGCCCCGAACGTCGAGTTGGGTGGCAGGAGGACAAAAGCAGACACGGACAACGCGGACAGACAGGAGGTAGCAGTGGAAAAGGTGCGGGACGGCACAGTGGATGATACAGATGGGTTGGGCTCGTGTCGACATGCTGTTGTTGTGACGGACGGTACTGCAGACGTTCGAAGCTCTGTCATGCTCCAAGAATGTATTTTGCAGGTCCGGCCTATCTTTCTCTGTAGCTCGTTCCTTGTCTCTTGTCGTTTCTCCGCTCTGTCTTTTGCTCTGCCTTTTGTCTTTGCTCTTGTCTTGTCCGTTTTCTCGCCTATCCTCGCTCGATTTGGTTGTTTCTGCTATTCTTTCGTGGCGTCCTCAACTCTAGAAGAGGGTTTTTGCATTCAAGGAAGTATGACCCAGTGCTGATTACTTGAATGTCGGGATGACCCTTCTGTGCCGGAATTTTACGATATACTACTAGAATTCACATCGTGCGGCGCTGCGATGCGGCGCCTTCTCCAATCTGTCACTCGCAAACTGTGACGTGTACAATTGCACGGTGCTTCTCGACACCCTCTCTGGTAGCGACGCTAAGATTGAGGTATCTCCCCCTGCCTCCAGGATTTTCTTTTGCCCACTGGCAGTATTCCCGGTGTTGATTTCCATCATCAAGCATTCTTCCTAATGGTTGTAGATGAATTCTCTGTTTGGACAGCTAAACAGCACGGAGCTGCGTGGTCTGCGAACATTTTGGGCCGACAGTTCGAATCGTCCGCGCGACGGATTCTTCCTTGATTTAGGGACCAAGGAGTATGTCCCGGAGGTTCCTTTGTTTTGTAATTTGCAATTGGTTTTCGACCTTATCGAAATGCTATGGATTTGGGGGACAAATTTTAGTCCACAAAGCTAACTTGGAACACTAGAAATACTATCCTATGTTGAAGTCATTACCATATATCACTCTAGTATTAGGCATTGATCGGTGTACTTTATTATGTAAACTCCGAACTCATCCTCTTGCCGTCAACACAGGATCAGCGAGAGGTTCTCTCTGCAGCCGACAGACGAAAAGGGAAAAAGGTGGAAATTTGCCGTGATATCACTCTCAAGGATTGGTATGATTGATGCGACCAACAAATGGCTGGGGTGATTGAAAACGCAAGCAGAACACTTCCGTTTGTGTGGTACGGGATCATCACATCTCGTACTCTCGATGTTGTAAATTAGTTTCCGGCTTTCTTATTTATTGTTTTTGGCCTAAGTAAAAACAGCCCATCCACGAGACTCTGACTGTTGGGCTCGAAACATTGGCACAAACATGTGCGCTGGGTACTTGAGGAATTTCTATCCTCTAGGAAGAGCGGAGCTAGAGACCGTTAGGCAATACGGACAGAAGATGGCACGAGTGCATGGAACTACTTGGGATGTTTATTGAAAACTTCAGAAACCTTTTGTTGAGATCGACAGGGAGACTCGCTCTCCTTTGACCACTCCAGGTGAACTAAACTGGGTTTATAACCTGGATTTTCCTATCGCTAAATAGTTTGATTGATTGTTTGACCATCTCCATTTTGACCGACACGGGGGTCTCCAGCGCAATTGCCTTTAGGACAACCTTGGGTTTCATGAGTAGTGTAGGCCCAGGAGATGAGCAGCCCTTTGCCAGACTGCCTTACCGCTGTCTTGATGGTATTAGCCCTTAGAAAGGATGAATTTGTCATATGAAAAGGCCTGTATGTGAGAGCAACGTTGTCAATCCCGTGCTCTGTCTCTCAAGCCACATCATTTGCAAACAAATCCAGATGATAGTATGTTCTGTAAAAAGTCACCTGTGTCATGGTGTAGACAGGATCCTGACAGTATGGTGTTTGAATAACACCGCTGCTATCTTTGACACACAGCTGTCGTTGTAAAGCACCGCCAAGTGTAAGTATCAGAGGTAGGAACGCCTTTGGGACGTAGTACCTGGGACATGCAAAAATTTGTATGACGCACGCAGGTTCAGAAAAGATCAGCCAAATCGATCACGACTGGATCACAGTTATCTCAAGGAAGTCATCGACAGCTTGAGAAGGAATTTTCGTTGCAATCAAACCTGACTCAGAGAAACCAGAATGTAAAACAACACGATCGGATGAAAAAGACAACAGCGCGATGAAATCATACAAAGAAAAATAGGAGCAAGAAAGCTGTGTGGTGCAAGCGTACCCGTTTGCAGGTTTGCAGCTCATGGACGAATCAGAAATCCAACGTGTATTGACGCAAGCAGTTCCGCCTAGGCGAATAGCACTCGAGGACGAAACCTGGCCGTAGTTCCATCCGAAAACTGTTGCACCATCAAGTTCAGTAGAGCTGGAAAGGGTGGAAAACTCTTGTGCATATGCCTGGGAACAACGCACTGCAGCGCAAAAGAAAGAAACTTCTACGATTGTTTTCTAATCCAGCAATGCCCCTGCAAAAGAGGCCAGGACAGACATGCTAGAACAACGCACACCTGTGATGGACGGTGTGGAGTGCATGGGCACGTTGCCATTGAGGATCGAGCTCAATACCGGTCGCTGGAATACATAAAAGTTTGTCACGGTGGAATATCTCTCTCCTACCGTCACCATGACATGATCGTGAGTTCGAGTGCCATGGGCTCGCTTGCAGATGACGGAAGTCGATGCTTTCCAAAATGTGACTTCAGCCGCAGTAGAGCCTCCGCGTAATTGCACGGAAGAGTCCTGCGTATGATTAGGTGCCATGCGCAAAAACGTATTGTCAAGTGAGGGTCATGCAAGCCAAAACGTATTGGTAAGTGAGGGTCACCAAAACAGGCTGAAAAAAATACAGGTGGACCCTTGTTACCTGTAAGTCAAAGTCCGCGCCGAAAACAGACATTGTGCAGACCCTGTGCGCCACCACAAAATGAGCTCAAAGTTGGTAAATAGCAGGTGAAAGAAATCAGGTTCTTGATATTATGCGCTAGGTGGATCTCAACTATTCTTCAATCACACACATTCACACACACACAGACCTGTCTGGACCAGGCGATATCGGTCCGTGGGCAGATATTTGCGGGACATCGTATGAGACAGCGTGACTGATGGATGAAGACCGTGATGTAACTGCGCAAACACGGTGGTAAGAGACTCGAATTCACGACACTAGGCACGAAGAATCAAGACAAAGCTCGAAAACCAAATTGCACCGGTAATTTGAATCCTTCGGGAACTTCGAGAGCCAGCCGCACTGTAGCATCTGACAGATGAGGCAGATATCCATTTTGTCTGCTCCGCAGAACTTCCAATCCGAATCCCCTGCAATTTTTTTTTTGTTTGAGATACGAGAGAGAAATCAAGGAAGGCAAAATGGAATGAAGTGAGGAACGTGCGTGTTTTTTTTGGTTGGAATCGTCATGGAGCGAAAGTGGCTGAATACCTGAGAACTTGAAAGGTGCCCAAGCGACATGCCTATCAGTGTGATGCACGACGAGCCCGTTGTCTTAGCATTATGTCGGTGTAAAGAACTGCCTGAATCGGCTCCGAAAGAAAAGAGCGTGCTCACGCTGAGAATCATCACAAGAAATAAAACAATGTCAATTCATCTAGACCCCACCATACCCTGGAACAAACAAATCTGACATCGGGTGTATCAACACGCCAGCACATTGTAACCTGGATGAATGAGAGCCCAATGTGATAGACTGTCTGCGACTGCTCTTGTCACCTGCATTTCTCTGAAGTCAGAAAGCAACGCAGAGGGAAGGAAATGATAGAGAGAAAGCTACAAACAAAGGCGCGAAGCAACAATCAAGAACGAGTGATGGCGCTCAAACGAGGAAAAAGATTCAACCACTACTACCTACAACATTCTTTGCAAGGCCTCACCATGAGAAGAACGACAGGTAACCGCAGAATCGGAAACCCAATAGGATGATTCCGAATCCGAGAACGACAGCCCGATCCTTAAAGTGAACTTCAATAGGCCAATGCCCGCACCGTGCACCGTCACCGACCCCGATCCCGTCCCCGCTCGGTTCTGTTGACGCATCACGCTCAGTGCCCCCTCGTCCACCGACCACCCCTGCGTCCTGCTCCCTCCCCGCTCTCCCACCGTCATCACCAGCCGCCGTGTCCCGCGAGCTCCGTGCGTCACCCTACACCTCACCGATGTCTCCGACTCCCACTCCGTCGCCTCGCATCCCGTGTGCCCCCCCCGAGCCCGTCCCGTGTGCGTCACAAGCCCCATGCCCGCACCGTGCACCGTCACCGACCCCGATCCTGTCCCCGCTCGGTTCTGACGACGCATCACGCTCAAGGCGCCCACGTCCACCGACCACCCCTGCGTCCTGCTCCCTCCCCGCTCTCCCACCGTCATCACCAGCCGTCGTGTCCCGCGGGCTCCGTGCGTTACCCTGCACCTCACCGATGTCTCCGACTCCCACTCCGTCGCCTCGCATCCCGTGTGCCCCCCCCGAGCCCGTCCCGTGTGCGTCACAAGCCCCAAGCTCGCAC
>Ga0315899_10004547_pt1 | contig 14987 bp, 17 predicted proteins | sample LakEriMetagenome_2_FD_203518 | JGI IMG/M metagenome (GOLD analysis project Ga0315899, IMG submission 203518) | Freshwater fungal communities from buoy surface, Lake Erie, Ohio, United States - Buoy 4 MA112 | ecosystem: Environmental > Aquatic > Freshwater > Lake | place: USA: Lake Erie, Ohio... | reverse complement strand
TAAAAAGTGGATGGACCATGCTAAGCATTGAACACCTGAGCACCTCGTATGGTGGCCTTCAAGCCCTCGCCGATGTATCGTTGAGTGTGGGTGAAGGGCAATTTGTGGCCATCGTTGGCCCCAACGGCGCCGGAAAAAGCACACTGTTCAAATCGATTTCAGGCACGGTCACCCCCCAAAGTGGCAAGATCACATGGTTTGGACAAGATTTGATGGCCATTCCACCGGCACGTCGCCCGCACATGGGCATTGCCCACGTGCCAGAGGGGCGACAAGTTTTTAAAGAACTGTCGGTTTTTGAAAATTTAGAGATGGGCGCACAAACCGAGAAGGGCCAAGCGGATTGGGCCAAAAATTTGGACCAGATGTACAGTCTTTTTCCGATTTTGTCCTCCCGAAAGAATCAACTGGCTGGCACCTTGTCGGGTGGCGAGCAGCAAATGGTGGCAATTGCCCGCGGCATGATGTCTTCACCCAAGTTGATCATGCTCGATGAGCCCTCCATGGGCTTGGCGCCCAAAATCACCGACATGATTTTCGAGCGCATCGAAGAAATTCATGCCAATACCGATGTGGCTATTTTGTTGGTCGAGCAGCGGGTGGCCGAGGCCTTGAGCTCTTGCGACCATGGGTATGTGCTCCAAACTGGGCGCATTGCCCTCGAAGGCGTCCCCAGCGTCTTGATGGAAGACCCGCATGTCAAAGAAATTTATTTGGGAATGTAATGTCAGTGTTCACAACCAAGAGGAGTGTCAGTATGGTTCATCTTTCTAAGCGTAAATGGGTCGCTGTGGCTGCTGCCGCCGCCGCTGTCATGGGCATGGGCACCGTTGTGCCAGCCTTGGCACAACCCAAAGAGGTCAAGGTCGCCTTGATTGCCCCCTTGTCTGGCCCTTGGGCGCGCAATGGCGACATGATGCGCAAAGGCGCTGAAATGGCGGTCGAAGACATCAACAACGCAGGCGGCATCAAAGCCTTGGGCGGTGCCCGCATGCGTTTGGTCACCATCGATGCTGGCGACTCCGTGGAGAAGGCCAAAAATGCGGCGCAACGCATGTTGTCCCAAGAGCCCGATCTAACGGGTGCCACGGGTTCTTGGCTGTCCTCTTTCACCTTGGCCATCACCGAGGTGACGGAGCGCGCCGAGCTGCCCATGTTGACCCTGTCGTTTGCGGACAGCATCACTGCGCGTGGGTTTAAGTACATTTTCCAAACCTCCATCACGGCCGGACAAATGTCCAACGCGGCGGTTCCTGCATTGCTGGAGTTGTCCAAATTGGCTGGCAAGCCCATCAAAACCGTGGGCATCGTCAGTGACAACACGGCTTCCCCCACGGCGTTTGCCAAGCCCATGCGCGAAGGTGGCTTAGAGAAATTGGGCCTGAAGTTGGTGGTGGATGAAATCTTCACACCGCCTTTGTCGGACGCCAGCTCCATGATTCAAAAAGTGCGTTCCACCCGCCCCGATTTGTTGCTGGACTTGGCCACGGCTTTGCCGGACTTCAAGCTCACGCTTGAGAAAATCAACGAAGTGGGCTTGGGCAAAGGGCGTTTGCCCATTGTGGCCAACAGTGGTGCCGTCGACGCCCCTGAAATGCTGACGCTGTTGGGCAAGGACACCTTGGAAGGCGTGCTCAACATCACGGCCAACTCGGCAGGCAAAGGGCATGAGCAAATCATTGCCGAATTCAAGCGCCGCAAAGGCGAGCCTTGGGTCCCCCAAGACCCCATGTCTTCATATGGCGACATGTGGATCTTCAAGGAAGCCATGGAAATGGCCAAGTCTGCTGACCGCAAAGCTGTGGCTGCCGCCATTCGCCGCATGGACATCACCGATGGACCCGCCAAGTACTATCCGGGCGGTCGCATCAAGTTTGATGACAATGGTCGCCGTGTGGGCAGCAAATTGACCATCACCCAATGGCAAAACGGCCAACCCGTGGTGGTGTTCCCGCCTGAGATGGCGGTGGCGCCTGCCATTTGGCCCAAGCAATGATGCGATAACGCACCATCAAACACCCGGCTTTTGCCGGGTGTTTTTTTGTCTTTTTGACCTTGAAGTGTTCACAGCATTTGGAGTTTCCCCCATGGCCCAATCAACCTTGACGGTTTTTTTTCACCAAGCCGGTGGCACAGATGTGCTGACCTACCAATCCCAAGATTGTCCAGAGCCCCAAGCCCATGAGGCATTGATCCAACATGTGGGCATTGGCGTCAATTACATCGATATCCAGCACCGCAGTGGCCGCTATCCGGTGGCCCAGCTTCCAGCGGGTTTGGGCATTGAGGCATCTGGCGTGGTGGTTCGCGTGGGTCCGGGTGTGAGCGAGTTCAAAGCGGGCGATCGCGTGGCTTACTTGCATGCCCCTGGGGCTTACACGCAGTTTCGGGTGATGCCGTCGGCGCGATTGGTCACGGTGCCCGAGGGCTTGTCTTTGCCTTTGGTGGGCATCAACCTCAATCGTGGTTTGACCGCCCAATACCTGGTGCACGACTCCTACAAGGTGCAACCTGGTTGCACGGTGTTGGTCCATGCCGCAGCGGGTGGTGTGGGACAAATTTTGACCCAATGGGCTGTGCATTTGGGTGCCCGTGTGATTGGCACCGTCGGGTCTGCTCAAAAAATCGCCACCGCCAAACAAGTGGGTTGCGCTGAAGTGGTTCTCAGCACCGATGCAGACATGGTCGAGCAAGTTCGCAAAATCACCCAAGGGCAGGGCGTCCACGCTGTCTACGATGGCATCGGCGGAGACATGTTTGAGAAGTCATTGCTGTGTTTGGCGCCATCGGGCACCTTGGTGAGCTTTGGCACCCCCGCTGGCGAAATACCGCCCTTCGATATTTTCAGACTCAACCGAATGGGGTCGTTGCACTTGACCAGTCCGTCGGTGTTCACCTATAACAAAACCACCGAGCAATTGCGCTTGCGCAGCGCCGACTTTTTCGATCAATTGTTGCGTGGCGTGATTCGCTTGCCTGAGCCCGACTACTTTGACTTCAAGCAGGCCGCACAGGCCCAAGACGCCTTGGCCAGTCGCCAGACGCTCGGGGCTGTGGGCTTGAAGTTGTCTTAGGCAATCATCAATTGGAGTTCTGGCATCAGGTAGCGCTTGAGGCCAGGGTAGTCCTCGACCATGGGGAAGTGGCCCATGCCCTTCATCAAGGTATAGCGTGATCCCGCAATCGAAGCCGCCACTTCCTCAGACATGGCGGGGGTGGCCGAGTAGTCGTATTCGCCGGTCAGCAATGACACTTTGCATTTTTGGGTGTCAATGGTTTTGATGGACTCACGGCCATCCCAGTCAAAGCTGTAAAAGAACACATCACCGGCATAGACGCCAGGACCACCTTGCGCGTAGTACCACCAGTTTTCCCGCTTGTTGGATTCAGGTGTCGTGGGGGCACACAGACCCATGGTGTAGCTCGCACAAAGCTCACCGCCGTGGATGGCAGGGTGGTGTAAAAACTCGTTGTATCGACCGGGTGCAAACGCAGCAGATTCCAAGCCCACAATGCCTTGCAGTTCTTTTTGGTAATCCACGGCGATTTTCAGCACAATGGCGCCGCCCATGGAGCATCCCATGACCACCGGCTTGACCAAGCCCAGTTCTAGCCAAAAAGCGCGAATCACATCGGCATAACCTTGGGCGGTCAATTGGTACTTGCGCAGCCACCATTGATCGGGTGGGGTGGATCGACCGTGGTAAGGCAGATCAAAGGCCAACACACGAAACCGATCGGTGATCTCGGGGTCGTTGAGCAAATGGCGCCACTGCCGCGAGTCGGCGCCAGCGGTGTGCAGGCAAATCAAAGGCGTGCCTTGACCGGCCTCTTCATAAAAAATACGGTGTGGCTCACCATTCACATCCACTTGGACATAACGGCCGGTGATGGGTTCGATGCGGCTCATGCGGCTTCCTTTCTCATCAAATTCATCAAGCGCTGCAAGGCGCGGGCATTTTGCATGGCCACCAGGCCATCGCCTTCAAGGACAAAGTCAGGCACTCGCATGAGCATGGCAAAAAAGTCGTTGTAAAGCGGTGGTGGATTGGGGGTTAAAAATTTACCCCAAATGGACATTGGCGCTTGAAAGCCAAACGCGGGTCGACTGTCGAATTTGGGTGCCATGATCACTTGGGTGATTTGCCCCTTGTCAACAACCAACACCCGCCGGGCCTGATCAATGGTGATGGAGAAACGGGTGGAGAACCAAGTCCCGATGACGGACAGTTCTTTGTCCTGGTTGACCCTGGCCTGGTAGTCTTTGAACCAAGCCTCGTCTGGAAATGCGGCCATGTGTAGCTTCCTTAAGAGATGAAAATCAGCAGGGAGGATTATGTGTGAATCGGTGCGACATCGAGCCGGGCCACAATGCCTTTGAGGGCATCGTTGGGGCTGGGATAGCGGTGCAGGACCAGGGGGTCGTGGCCCGGGATCACGTGATCGGCAGAACTGGCCAGTGCGTAGGCCCGCTGATAGCCTTGCATCATGTCGCCCACGTTGTAGACCAATGGAAAAGGACGCTCTTGTTCCATATTGGCGTAGAAGTGGCTCGCGTCGGAGGCCAATACCACCCAACCCCGTTGGGTATGCACCCGAACCACTTGCAGGCCCATGGTGTGACCACCCACATGGTGCAGGCTCAGGCCTGGAGCGATTTCTTCGTCGCCATCGTGAAAGCAGGTCCGGTCTTCGTAGACCCGCTGAACCATGGCGGTGACATCTTGCACATCGAACGGAAAACGCATCACTTTGTGGCACATGCACCGACCGGTGGCATAGATCATTTCTTTGTCTTGAAGGTGGTAGCGTGCGCGTTGAAACAAGTGGTTGTTGCCCGCATGGTCATAGTGCATGTGGGTGATGATCACGTCCTCCACAGCATCCGGGTCCATGTTGAGCATCTTTAAACCTTCGGATGGGCAACGCAGAAAGTCTCGCCCGCGCTGTTGGGCCATCTCTTTGGAAAAACCGGTATCCACCACCCAAACCTTTTTTTGGTTGCGAATCACCCAGACAAAATAGTCCAGCGGCATGGGCACATCGTGGCTGTCACCCCCCAAAAAATTATCGGGGGACTGGCGCATGTGGTGGGCATATTTGATGGCATAAATTTCATAATCTGGATATTGGCTCATGGCATTTCCTCTATTGAATGGATTGGGTCAGTTTTTCGCGGGCAAACAAGGCCTGCATTTCGTTTTTCTTGACTTTGCCGGTGTTGGTCAAGGGCAGGTCTTTTTCATGGACAACTAAAAAAGATTGGGGTCGTTTGTAGCGCGACAGTTCGCTTTGGCAGTGAGTCCGAATGACATCCAAGTCGATTTGCATTTCTCCCCTGGGGACCAAGACTGCGCCAAAAACTTCATCAAAGTCGTCGGTTTTTAAGGGCACGCAGTAAGCCGCCAGAACCTCGGGTCGTCGCATCAACGTTTCTTCGACTTCCACGGGGGACACGTTCATCCCACCTGACTTGATCATCTCTTTGAGCCGACCTTTGAAGAAAATATGCCCTGTTTCGTTGACCAAGCCCAGGTCGCCTGTTTTAAAGAAGCCCTGCGCATCAAAAGCTTCACGGGTGCGCTCGGGGTCTTTCAGGTATTCGCGCATCACATACCCTTTGACCCGAATTTCCCCGACCTCACCCACCGGGCAGTCTAATTCGGTGGCAGGGTCGACGATGCGCGCCAGCACGCCTTTGAGCGGTTGCCCCACGCTGTTCAAGCGCAGGGGCAGGGGGTCATGGGCATCGGTGACTGAGCAATTGCCGTAGGTTTCAGTCAGGCCGTAAATATTGCAAATGTCATGCAAACCGACATCCACCAAGCGTTGAATTTGCAAGGGGGTGCCAATGGTTGCACCCCCGCGCAAAGATTTGAATCGAGCAGGTTGAAACGCTGGGTGATTCAGCAAGGCCTCGGCCATGTTGGGCGTGCCGTAAAACAAAGTGCAGCGTTCTGTTTCAATCAACTCAAAGGCTTGAACCGGGTCGAAGTGCTCTTGCAAAACGATGCAGCCACCATGGGTGAACAAATTGAACAGCGCGTTCTCACAGCCCAAGCCCCAAAACAATGAGACAGCCAACCACAGCTTGTCTTGCTCTGTGACATGTTGGCGTTGACCAATTTGCCACATGTTTTCAATCAATGCGTAGTGTTGCAACACCACACCCTTGGGGTTGGCCGTAGACCCAGATGTGTACAAAATGTATGCATCATCGCTGGGTGCCACATCTGTTTTGGCTTGGGCCAAAACAGCCAATTCGCTGCTGCTGGGGGCTTGCATCCAGTCGTTCCATGCCCACTCATCTTCACCAGCAGCTTGGGCCACGATCAGCAGACCTTTTAAAGCCGGCAAGGGTTCGCCGGTGCTTCGGATGTGGGCCAGCATCTGGCGATAGTCTTGTTTGAGAAATCGGCCTGTGGTGATGAGCAAACATGCTTCGCTGTGGCTGAGCACATAGGCCAGTTCTCGGGCAGTCACCCAGGTGTTCACGCCGACCATGATGGCGCCAATCGAGCAGATGGCAAAGTCGGCGACGATCCACTCAATGCGGTTGCCCATCAGGATGGCCACCTTGTCGCCTTTGCCGACGCCGTGCCTCAACAAACTCGCCGCCATGGCATCGACCGCAGTTGCCAATTGGGCAAAGCTCAGCCGCTCATGGCCGCCGATCAATGCCTCGCGGTCGGGAAAGCGCATCGCCATCTCTGCGATCAAGGCTGGGATGGTGCGACTGCTCGGTGCAGCAGGCGGGAGTGATTTGGGTGACACAACTAGTCCGTAAGGAATATTCAAAGAAGTATATTCAGTGAGCAGGTGTTTGTCTGTCTTGAAGGTGCTATGTAGAGAAGGGTATGGTTTTTTCCTAGGGATTACCCGCGCTGTTTTGGTTTTCATTTCTAGGCTTGATGCGTATCGGCGTGCATTTTTTTCTGCGGCGCCCTGCATCCTTCTACATGCCGTTAATATCTGCAGTCGATTGATCACGCGAGGTTTGTGGGTCAAACACAAGGCTAAAAAAGGCTAAATTTAAGGAGAAGAATGATGAGCAAGCATGTGGGTTTCATAGGGTTGGGCGCCATGGGGACGCCGATGGCCGAGCGCTTATTGAAGGATGGCTACAGCCTCACGGTTTTTGACGTCAATGCTACGGTGGCGCAGGCCTTGGCACAAAAAGGTGCCCAGGTGGTTGCGTCTGTTCAAGCCGTGGGAGATGCGGTTGACACGGTGCTGATTTCACTGCCCACACCCGACATCGTGAAAGAGGTCACCACCGGCGAAAAAGGCTTGATCCACGGCACCAAAGTCAAGACCGTGGTGGACCTTTCCACCACCGGCTCTGGCATGGCCCAATGGGTGCATGCCGCCTTGGCTGCCAAAGGCATCGAGTTTGTGGACTCCCCCGTCTCTGGCGGGCGAGGTGGTGCCATTGCCGGTACTTTGGCGGTGATGGTCTCTGGTCAGCACGCCACCTATGAGCGTTTGACACCCGTGCTCAAAAACATTGGCAAAATGTTTTTCATCGGGGACAAACCAGGCATGGCACAGACCATGAAGTTGGCCAACAACCTCTTGTCTGCTGCGGCCATGGCCATCACCTCAGAAGCCGTTGGCATGGGGGTCAAAGCCGGACTGGACCCCAGCATCATGATCGATGTGATCAACGCGGGCAGTGGAATGAGCACGGCCAGCCGTGATAAGTTCCCGCGCTCCATCTTGCCGCGCAAATTTGATTATGGTTTCACCACCGCCCTCATGTACAAAGACGTGCGATTGTGCATAGAAGAGAGCCAGGCACTGGGGGTATCCATGCCAGTGGCGATGGCGGTGCGCGACATATGGAAGCGCACCAACGATGATTTTGGCGGCGACAAAGACTTCACCAACGTCATACGCGTGATCGAGCAATCCATGGGCGTTGAAGTCAAGGCCAAGACTTGATGGTGGAATGACTGGGATGAACCTGCGAAGTTGGATCGATTGCGGCAACGGCTTGGGAGAGGGGCCTTTGTGGTGCCCCATCAAGCAATGTTTGTGGTGGTTCGATGTGGACGATCCCCATTTGTTTTGCGCGAACGCACACGGCCAGTTGTTGCACCAATGGAAGTTGCCCAAGTATCCCGGTTCAATGGCCCTTCGAAACGATGGCAGCCTGCTCTTGATGTTTCGCCATGGACCCGCGATTTTTCAACCCCAAGATGGGGCGGTGCAATGGTTGGATATGCCAGGGCTGACTTTGGGCGAAACACGATTCAATGACGGCAAGTGCGACCGCTTGGGGCGCTTTTGGTGTGGCACCATGGATCGCCGCACGGAGCGCGCCATTGGATCGCTTTACCGAATGGATGAGCTGCAACGCATCAGCGAGATGGATACCAGTTGGGTGACGATTTCCAACGGCATTGCTTGGAGCCCAGACAACCGAACCATGTACTTTGCTGACACACCAGCTGGGTGCATTTATGCCTACGACAGTGATTTGGCGCGAGGGGAAATTGCCAATCGCAGGGTTTTTGCACAGTTCAAACCAGGGGTGGGTGGCCCAGATGGATTGACGGTGGATTCCGAAGGGGGTGTGTGGTGTGCGCTTTTTGACCGATCAGAGTTGCGCCACCTCGACGCCAGTGGAAAGCCCATCAATGTGATTGACTTGCCTGTCCAACAACCGACCTCAGTCATGTTTGGTGGTCATGATTTGGGGACCTTGTTCATCACCACGGCTCGGATGCATTTGAGCCCCGCGCAGCGGCAAGACCAACCATGGGCTGGGCATGTGCTGTGCTTTGAACCCGGCGTCAAAGGCTTGCCTGAGCCGCGCTTTGCTTTTTGATGGAGAACGCCATGCGCATTGACTGGCCCCACAATGACTATTCCCGGGTGCCCTATTCGGTGTATCACGACCCCGACTTGTACCAACTTGAAATGGAGCGGGTATTTCGCGGCCGGTGCTGGAGTTATTTGGCTTTTGAAGCGGAGCTGCCCAAGCCCGGCGATTTTCGGACAACTTGGGTTGGCGACACACCTGTGGTGGTGTCGCGCAACGACGATGGGCAGTTGCACGCATTCGTGAACCGATGCAGCCACAGGGGTGCGCAAATTGTTCGCGAAGTGTCGGGCCACTGTAAAACCGACCATGTCTGTATCTATCACCGTTGGTGCTATTCCAAGAAAGGCGAGTTGATTGGCGTTCCCTTTCGCCGAGGCTTGCAAGGCCAAGGTGGAATGCCGTCAGACTTTGATATGCAGGCGCATCACCCCAAAGCCCTACGGCTGGCCAATTACCACGGGGTGTTGTTTGGCACTTTTTCTGAAGATGCAGAGCCCATTGAGTCTTACCTGGGCGAGTTTGGCACGGGGATGATCAAGCGCTTCATGCACAAACCCATCAAGATTCTGGGCTATACGCGCCAGTTGATTGAAGGCAATTGGAAGCTCTACGCTGAAAATTTGCGCGACACCTATCACGCCAGTCTGTTGCACGAATTTTTCGTCACTTATGGTGTGGATCGAGCCACCCAAAAAGGCGGGGTGCGCATGGATGAGCGGCATCGCCACAACATGAACTATGCCTTCAGCAACTCAGACACCCAAAGCCAAGCGCAAGAAGCGTATGCGGGCATCAGCGGTGTTGAACTTGACCGAATGCGTTTGTCTGATCAAAAGATCTTGGCATATCGACACGAGTTTGCCGATGGTTTGAATCTGGCCACGCCCACGTTTTTCCCCAATGCGATCATCATTCAAATCAACAACAGTTTGAGCAGCCGTCAAATCAGGCCCAAAGGCGTGGGCGCGCATGAAATTTTTCAAACCTTGTTTGGGTATGAGGACGACACCCCCGAAATGACGCGACACCGTTTGATCAGTGCCAACTTGGTCGGCCCCGCTGGCTTGGTCAGCATGGAGGATGGTGAGGCCATTGAAATTGTGCAAAAAGCGACACGCCGTGAGACGGCCAGCCACAGCCTGGTTCAAATGGGTGGCTTGGGCCCCATTCGAGACCTGGAACACCGGGTCACAGAGACGCCCATTCGAGGGTTTTGGTCTTACTGGTCGGAGTTGATGGGCATGGAACCCGAAGGGGGAATCCGATGACGCCCCAATTCACCTGGGAGGCGATGTCATTCCTGTCCCAATATGGCATGCTGCTGGACCAAGACCGGCTGGAGGATTGGGTCCAGTTGTTTGAACCGCAGGCGGAGTACAAAGTCTACTCTCGTGAAAATGAAGAGCTGGGCTTGCCCGCACCCTTGATTTGGTGTGATAACCGTGCCATGCTCAGTGATCGCATCCAGTCTTACCGAAATGTCAACGAGCATAACTTTCATTGGGCCCGGCACATCATTGGCATGCCACAAATTTTGAGCGCCGAACCAGAGTCTTTGCATTTTCAAGCGGGTTACAGCTTGTTTCAAACCAATTTAGAGGGTGAGACCCGAACTTTCAGTGTGGGGCGATATGACTTTGTTTGTCACCGCCATGAACAAGCGCTTCGCTTGAAAAGGGCTTGGGTTATTGCAGACACGGGGCTTGTGAAAACGCTGCTTGCAGCACCAATTTAATCCAACATCAGGAGATGACATGGGCAGTCGTGTGGCCAACAAATTGGCGGTGGTTTTTGGCGGTGGGCAAACGCCCGGGCAGACGATTGGCAATGGGCGCGCCACCAGCGTGGTTCTGGCCCGAGAGGGGGCTCACGTGGTGGTGGTCGACCGCGATCTGAGTTCAGCGCAAGAAACCGTGCAAATGATTGTGGCTGAAGGTGGATCAGCCCAGGCCATGCAAGTCGATCAGACCCACGAAACTGAAGTTCAAGCGCTGCTGGCCGCGGTGCACCTTGAACACCATCGCATGGACATCGTGCACAACAACATTGGCGCAAGCTTGTCAGTGGGGGACGCAACCGCTGATGTGTTGACCGAGTCTTCATTTGACGCGAGTTTTGCGGTCAATGTGAAAAGTGCTTGGTTTGCAGCCAAACACGCACTGCCTTTTATGCGCGAGCAAGGCCATGGATCCATTGTGAGCATTTCTTCAGTGGCTTCCATTCAAGCTTACCCCCTGCTGGGTTACAAAACCATGAAGGCGGCGTTGAATGCGATGACGGAAAACATGGCCGCTGGCAATGCGAAATATGGTGTCCGTGTGAATGCCATCTTGCCCGGTTTGATGAACACGCCCATGGCCATTGAAAACAGGGTGGCCAAAGGACACAAAAGAGAGGACGTGGTGGCAGATCGCGATCGGCGCATTCCCCTCAAAGGCAAACAAGGCACGGGATGGGACGTGGCCCATGCTGCATTGTTTTTGCATTCAGATGAAGCCAGCTTCATCACCGGTGTTACTTTGGTGGTGGATGGCTGTGAAACCATCGCCCATGGTCACTGAATACCTTGGCTATTGAAGTCGCCATGGGGAATCACTTCCCTTGGACATGATTGGGGAAACGCTTGGGTATTCTTCCAAGTGTTGCTACAAACTCAAAGCTCAACGGTTTTAAAGTCGCCGGGCAAAATCAATTCAATCATTTCGCAGTTTTCTGAATAGTCCAGCACGGTATGCGGTATGGAGTTGGGTTGTATCCAGCAGGAGCCTTCTTCCATTTTGACGCGGCGTCCGTTGTATTCGCCGATCATCCAGCCTTTGAGCATGTAAAGAAACTGAAATTGAACGCCGTGCAGGTGTCGAATGGAGACCACATCAGGGTCACAGGCGCCCAGCAGTCGAATCACATGGGCTTGCACCACTCCGCCCGTGGCTTGCTGCACCCCCAAATCGCGGTAAGCGGCGTAGCTGCGCAGGCCTGTTTTGAATTTGCCACTTTTCAGGTGCTGAACCATGAAATCTTGCGCTGTCCAGCGCGTGGTTTTGGCTACCTTCAAGGGTTTGATGGTGGCCTTTGTGGTTTTGGATTTGCCGCTCTTGATGGGTTTGGCTGGCGAACCTTTGGTGGGGCTTTTAATGGCCTTGGTCACCTTGGCAAGCTTCGCAGGCACAGACTTGGTCTTTGATTTCTCAGATTTCGAAGCGGGCGAATTGGATTTGGATGCAGATGGACGTGCCATGGTTAACTCCTGAAGGGCAGTTGTCAGACGGAACCTTGTGGCCGCAGTTCAATCAAGTCTGGGCACAAGTTGGGTGGGGATTGAAGGGCAAACAAAACGGCAGAGGCCACCTCGGCAGGGCTCAAGGGTGAGAATTTTCTATTTTGAATGGCAGCAATCACCACGGGGTGATCACTGCTGGCGCGGATATCTGTGTCCACCATGCCTGGAGCGATCTCGCTGACCTTGATCCCGAATTCTTGCAACTCCATGCGAAACGAGCGGGCCATGGCAGACAGGGCATGCTTTGTCGCGCAATAAGCGGAAGCGGTTCGATACACCTCTCTGGCCGCAATGGATGTCATGAACACCAAATGGCCCTGGCGACGGGCCACCATGTGGCGCGCCACCCTTTGGGTGATCTGTATGGATGCCAAAACATTGGTTTGGAACATCCATGAAAAATCTTCTGCGGTCAAATCCATGACTGGGGCATAACGCAACACACCCGCGTTGTTGAGAAAAACATCTACATCCGACAATTCAGGTTCTAACGCATCCAGATAAGTGGTGTCATTGAGGTCGCCAGCCAACCAGCGCACACTGCCAGCGGGGGCCAAATCTTGCAAAGACTGCAAAGCATCTGCATTTCTTCCCAATGCCAGCACCTTCATACCTTGCAAGGCCAAAAGCAAAGCTGTTTCTCTGCCAATCCCTGCAGACGCGCCAGAGATCAATATTTTCTTTCCAGACAAGGTGAGTCCTTGTTGAGCCATCATGTGCCTTCCTTGTGAACGCAATCAATTGTTCTATCTTAATGCGCAGACACCCATTGTCACGCTGATGCCCGATTGGAGCATTGGTCTCATGACCTTGATTAATGGTTATCCATGAGTTGATCGCATCCAAAGTCGCATTGCATAAGCGCAAAATATGTCGGCATGTGCAATTCTTCAATGTCAATTTCAGCCCAAGGTGAAAAAGAATCTCTGATGTATCCGCAGTGTGAATGAGGCATCCAAAAATGGCAGAGATAAACATCTTGAGCAAGGTCCATCTGACCCACAAGCCAACGCATTTCGACTTGGTTGATTTGCGTTTGTTTGTGAAAGTGGCAGAAGAGGGCAGTCTGACCAAGGGAGCGCAAAAATCGTTCTTGTCTTTGGCTGCTGCCAGCCTGCGAATTAAGAATTTGGAACAAGCTTTAGGGACTCAGTTGTTGCGACGGGCGCAGCGTGGCGTCACTTTAACGCCGCCTGGAGAACTGCTCCTCAACCGTGCACAGGCTGTTCTAGATGAAATTGCACACTTGCAAGAGGATATGCAGCCTTTTTCTGAAGGGGTGCGAGGCCATATTCGTTTGTATGCAAATGCAACTGCCATCTCTGAATTGCTGCCCGGTGTGTTGGCCAAATTTTTCATCTCGCACCCGCATGTGACGGTTGACTTGAACGAGCGACTCAGTTTGGATATTGTGCAGGCCGTGCGCGAAGGCTTGGCCGATATTGGCGTCATTTCGGCGTTGGTGAGAGCAGACGGCTTAGAGTCTTTTCCATATAAAAAAGACAGATTGGTATTGGCTGTTGCATGGGACCATCCTTTGGCGCTCTGCGCTGAAATTCAATTTGCGCAAGCCTTGGAGTATGAATTTATTGGCTTGGCCTCTAACAACGCCACCCACTCATTTTTAAAGCAGGAAGTCAGTCTTTTGCCTGGTGTCATGCGTCAACGCATCCAAGTAGGAAGTTTTGATGCCATGTCGCGGATGATTGAAGCCAATGTTGGCATTGGGGTCATGCCAGAAATGGTCGCTCAGCGACATGCTTCCTCAATGCGGTTGAAGACAGTTCAGCTCTTGGATGAGTGGGCCATGCGGGAGCTGCGAATCTGTGTTCGAAAAAGGGATGAGTTGCCGGTTTTCGCCAAAGAATTGATGGATTTAATTGACCAGGCCAACTGACTGTTTCGTCAGCGTTAACCCTAGACTTTTCCAAGCTTTGCATTTCACAAAGGATATCTCAGCATTTGCCGTATTGCTTGATCACGCAGAGTCCATTAACTTACGGCAAGTGTGGCGTCCATGAATTTCATTAGGATGCCTTTGATTGACAGTTAACCCACCACTGAGGCCAATCGGAATGGATGAATTCATATGGATGGCGAAGATCAAGTCAAATGGGATGACTTTGCCAGAAATGGCGCAATGGCGGGATAAGGAATTAATTCAGCATTTTAAAAGTCCCATTGGAAATGGCAGTGTGTCCTGTTACTGCGCATTCAATGTCAATCAATTGGCCATCGTGATGGAAATGCAGGGGCCGAACGGACGTGATCAAACGGCTCCTTTTGCAAGTTATCAAACGACACCGACCGTACAGGTGCAACAGGCGTTGGCTCAACTCACTTTTGAAAAGCGCCAGCAAGGTACATCTAACCCCGATAGGGCACATATTCTTTACAGCGTTGCTTTTGCCGTGCCAGATCAATGGAGCGATGAATTCGACGATTGGTATGAAAATGAGCACATACCGATGATTTACGAATGTGAGCATTGGGCCATGACAAAGCGGTATCGAATCATTCAAAAGGACACTGCTTCGTCCACAGGGTCAACTCACTTGGCTTTGCATTATTTGACTGACGCGGCCGGCTTGGATGCGCCCGAACTGAAAGCTGCCCGACTCACGCCATGGCGAAACCAATGGGTTCAGCAAGCTTGGTTTAACAACTCTGAAAAATTGATTTATTTTCGACAAAGGATGACACCGTGACATCAGCCGCATTGGATACGAAAGATGCTTCGAATGAATTCGCCACCGATGTGGTGGTGATTGGAGGGGGAGGCAGTGGCCTTGCCGCTGCTATTGAAGCCGCGACCCTGGGCCGTCGGGTGGTGCTTTTGGAGAAAGCCCCGCACTTGGGTGGCAGCACCAGATGGTC
>Ga0315899_10004546_pt1 | contig 14989 bp, 17 predicted proteins | sample LakEriMetagenome_2_FD_203518 | JGI IMG/M metagenome (GOLD analysis project Ga0315899, IMG submission 203518) | Freshwater fungal communities from buoy surface, Lake Erie, Ohio, United States - Buoy 4 MA112 | ecosystem: Environmental > Aquatic > Freshwater > Lake | place: USA: Lake Erie, Ohio... | reverse complement strand
TTAAGCGGCCCGGCCCGACGCCAGCGCCAGAAGCCACTGAACGATCGCGCCGAAAAAGGTGTCGATGCCGAAGAAGAAGAGGCCGAGCAGCGATGTCATGATGACGACCATAACCCCGGTCATCACCGTCTCGCGGCCGGTCGGCCACACGATCTTCGACGCTTCGGTCTTCACCTGATTGACGAATTCGCCCGGAGAAACCTTCGCCATCGCCTGCCTTCTACGCTTCAGAACCAACACCAATCGCGGAGCAACAGTCCGCCCTCCCGATCCCGCCCTGCTTGGCGTCCGGGGGTGCGACCGCTTGGCTCCGCGACCAAATTCGCTGGCGCATCTAGACGCAAACCCCTCGGTTTTCAAGGGATCGCGGCCAGTCGCCTGGCAGGAGTGGAGGGACTCGAACCCCCGGCATTCGGTTTTGGAGACCGACGCTCTACCAGCTGAGCTACACTCCTGCACCGGCCTTGCGCCAGCGAAGGAGGGCGCTTTAGCGTGGGCGTGTCGGCAGGGCAAGCGCCATTATCATGGCCGTTCCTGTGGGCGGGCGGGTTCGGCGATCTGTGTGTCCGCGCTGGTCTGCCGCTCGGCCTCCTGATTGAGTTGTGCGCCCAGCAACACCACGAAAGCCGAAACATAGAGCCACAGTTGCAGCACCACAACCGCGCCCAGCGACCCATAGGTTTCGTTGTAATTGCCAAAACGCGACACGTAGAAGGACACGCCCAGCGTCGCCAGCAGCCAGAACAGCGTCGCCGTGAACGACCCTGCCGTCAGCCACTGCCAGCGCGCCTTGCGCCGGTGCGGCCCGAATCGGTAGATCAGCGCGAAGATCAGGCTGGCGAACAGGCCGGCGGCGATCCATGTCGCGGCCTTCGCAACGAAGATGGCGATCGGCCCCCATCCGTTGACCAGATCCTGCAGGAAGCCCAGCACCGACGCAGCGAGCACGCCCACCACCACCACCAGCACGGCGGACAATGTGATGCCGACGGACACGCGATAGACCGAGAGGAAGGACCGCGCTTCCTTTTCCTCATAGACGATGTTGAGCGCCTCCATCGTCGCTGACGACGCCCGCGTCGCGCCATAGACGGCGAAGCCGAGCGCCAGCAGCAGGCCGAAGCCGACCGCCGGCTTGGTGGTCGATACGACGGCCATCAACTGATCGAAGATCAGCTTGGCGGCCTCGCGCGGGACCACGGTGATGATCGACCGGACATGTTCCGCCACCATCGCCGGATCGCCGATCAGGCCGTAGGTGAGCACCACCGCCGCCAGCAGCGGAGCGATCGACAGGAAAGCATAATAGGCGACGCCAGCCGCCAGCAGGCTCAGATGGTTGGTCCCGATCTTCGCATAGACCCGCTTCGCTATCTCCCACCAGCCACGCGGCGGTATCTTCCACGGCGCGTCGACATGGACTTGGCTCGCCACCCGATCGGTCATGCTTTTCCCCTTGCTGAACAAGGCAAGCGCGCGAAGGCGTTGCAGGTTCCGGGGGATGCCCCGTCGGACAGCGCCGATCAGGCTTCGGGCCGGGTCCAGATCCAGCTGCCGCCGATCACCGCCGCGGCGACCGGGATCAGGAACCAGGGCCAGGGCGACAGGGTCAGCGCCAGCAAGGCGCTGAAGGCAAAGGCGCATAGCGCCGCCTGCTTGCCCCGCCGGCTGATCGCGCCGCGTTCCCTCCATCGTCGGATATGCGGCCCGAAATGCGGATGGTCGAGCAGCCTTGCTTCCAGCCTGGGGCTGGACCGCGCGAAGCAGAAGGCGGCCAGGATCATGAACGGCACGGTCGGCAGCAGCGGCAGAAACGCCCCTATCGCTCCAAGTCCGATCGAAAGGAAGCCGGCGATGAGATAGAAATGACGCCGCATGCAGGATCCTGTCCCGGGCCTATAGCGACCCCAGGCCTTGGTCGCAGGCAGGAGTGGGCTTGGCAAGCCGGATCGCGGATGACGCCGGCGCTGTCAGGCCGCCGGCAATTTCAATCGGACCATCAGCCCGCCCAGATCCTCGCTCTCGTCCAGTGCCACCGATCCGCCATAGATTTCCGCCACATCGCGCACGATGGCGAGGCCAAGGCCGGTTCCGGGCTTCCCCGAATCCAGCCGCACGCCCCTGTCGAAGATGCGGATGCGGTCCGCTTCGGGAATGCCCATCCCGTCGTCCTCGACCATGATCTCGACCATTCCGGCCGCGCGCCCGATCACTGTCGCGAAAACGCTGCCGCCGCCATATTTGGCGGCATTCTCGATCAGGTTGCCCAGCATTTCGTCCAGATCCTGCCGCTCCACCCGCACGGCCGCCTGCCGGTCGCCGTCCATGTCGATCCGCGCGTCCGGGTAGAGCCGCTGTACCGCCCGCTCCACCGCCTCCAGGCTGGGCCACACTTCCGCCCGGCTCTGCGCCACGCCGCGTCGGCCCACGGCGCGGGCGCGGGCGAGATGATGGTCCACCTGCCGCCGCATGGTGGTGGCCTCGCGGATCACCGTATCGCCCAGATCGGGCGACTGGGCGGTTGCCGCGTTCATGATGACGGTGAGCGGGGTCTTGAGCGCGTGGGCGAGATTGCCTGCATGGGTGCGGGCTTCCTCCGCCTGCCGCTCATTATGGGCGAGCAGGGCGTTCAGTTCCTCCACCATGGGAAGCACCTCGGCAGGCATCGGTTCCGTAACGCGGCTCTTCTCCCCTCCGCGCATCCGCACGATCTCCAGCCGCACCTTGCGCAGGGGGCGCAGCCCGTAGAAGGTCTGCAGGCTCGCGAGAACGAACAGGCCCACGGCCAGCAGGGCGAAGCTCTTGAACAGGGTCGACCGCAGCGTCTTGATCTGGCCGTCCAGCCCCTCCCGCGCCTGCGCCACGATGAACTGCCAGCGCGTTTCCGATCCAGGCAGGATCACGGTGCGCTCCATCACGCGCAGATCCTCGCCGGGGAATTGCTTGCTGTCATAGACATGCAGATGCCGGTCATGATGTTCCGCCGGCGCCTTCAGCGCCCGGTCCCACAGCGAGCGCGACCGCCAGTCCTCATGCCCCTTGGCGCTGATCTGGTAATAAAGGCCGCTATTGGGTTCCAGGAAGCGCTGATCCGCCAGTTCGCGGTTGAACAGCACCTCGCCGTCCGGCCCGATCTCGGACGCGGCGATCATCGCCGTCAGCACATAATTCATGCCGTCGTCGAAATTGCGCGTGATCGCCGCGCTCAGCACCCGATCCAGCGCCACGCCACCCCCGATCAGCAGGAGGCTGATCCACAGCGCCGCGATTCCCACCATCCGGCGGGAAATGGAGCCGGTGGAGCGGACGGGGGGAGGGGCGGCAGGGTCGGTCATCGAATCTGATTTACAACCGTTCGTCTCGAACGACGTCGACAATCGAAAGAGCCCCGCCGCCGGCACATGGGTGCGGCAAGTCCGGCATATGCCGCCTCGGGGCTTCGCTCGAAGCGAACGGGGTTGAAGCGGCCTGAATTACCGCCCCGGCTCGTCCAGGCTGTAGCCAAGGCCGCGAATGGTGGTGATGACGTCCGCGCCCAGCTTCTTGCGGATGCGCGTCACGAACACCTCGATCGTGTTCGAATCGCGGTCGAAATCCTGGTCGTAGATATGTTCGATCAGCTCGGTGCGGCTCACCACCTTGCCCTTGTGATGCAGCAGGTAGGACAGCAGCTTATATTCCTGCGCCGTCAGCTTCACCGGATCGCCCTTCAGCGTCACCTTGCCCGACCGGGTGTCGAGCCGCACGTCGCCGGCGGTCAGCTCGCTCGACGCATTGCCCGAAGCGCGGCGAATGAGCGCGCGCAGCCGGGCAATCAACTCCTCGCTCTGGAACGGCTTGGCGAGATAGTCGTCCGCGCCCGCGTCCAGCCCGGCCACCTTGTCCGACCAGCTGTCGCGCGCCGTCAGCACCAGCACGGGAAAGCTGCGGCCTTCCTTGCGCCACTTGTCCAGCACGGTGAGGCCGTCGATGGTCGGCAGGCCAAGGTCCAGCACCACCGCGTCATAGCTTTCGGTGGAGCCCAGGAAATGGCCGTCCTCCCCGTCCGTCGCCAGATCCACGGCATAGCCCACGCCTTCCAGCGTGGTCCGAAGCTGCTGGCCCAGACTCGGTTCATCCTCGACGATCAGCAGACGCATGGGCGTTTTCCGTTTCTGTTATGCATGTCGTTACGCTGGCGCGCTACGTCAGCGCGCCATGCCGATGATATCGCCGGTTCGCCCGTCGGCATCAACCCACATCACCTTACCGTCCTTCACATATTTCAGGCGATAGCGGTTAGAGGAGGGGTCGAACTCGCTGCCGACATAGGTCGCGCCGCCCACGGCCGCATCGACGCGCCGCTTTATCATGGCGAACGGCATGACCTGTCCTTCCAGCATCGCGCGACGGGCGGCGTCCTGCTCGTCGCGGCGATTGCCGGCGTCGGCGACCGGCGCGGTAAGCGCCAGCGCCGTGGCGGCGGTGAGAGAAGCTGCCAGACTTTTCCACTTCATATTCATGCAAATGGCATAGCTGCAGCGCATTGAACAGGTGGTGAATGGCGCTCGCCCGGCTTAAAGGAAGGGCGCGGACGGCCGAAGCGGGCCGCGCCCCGCCATGCTCACTTCTCCAGCGCGTATTGCACCGTCAGCGTGACCGACGCGCTCACCTGGCCCGGTTCCACCGGCGTGACGGGGGCGGCGTCAGCCTTGAAGCGTGCGCTCTGCAGCATCGACATGGGCGGCATGCCGCCGCTGTTGCTCTCGCTGATCGACACCAGCCGGGCCGAGCGATATCCTGCCGCCTGCGCGTAGAAGTCCGCCTGGGCCTTCGCGTTCTTGAGCGCTGCCCCGCGCGCCTGGACATGCAGGGACGACGGATCCTCGATCGAAAAATTCGGGCCGTTGAGGTTGGTCGCGCCCGCCGCCACCATCGCATCGAGCGACGCGCCGATCCGCTTGATGTCGCGCAGCGTGACCGTCAGCTGGTTCGACGCCTCATAGCCGATGAAGCGCGGCCCCTGCGGCTGGCCGTCGCGGTTGCTGTAATCATATTGGGCCGACAGGTTGATGCCGCTGGTCTGGATGTCCTTCCTGGCGATTCCCGCCCTTGCCAGCGCCGCGACCAGCTTGTCGGTCTGGGCCGCATTCTGCTGCATCGCCGCCTGCGCGGTCTGGGCGCGGGTCTGGACCCCGGTGCCGACCGTCGCGATGTCCGGCGCGGCTTCCACGCTCTCGGTCACGTTCAGCGTCACGATCGGTGCCGTTTCGGCGATGGTGACGCTGGTCTGGGCGATGGCCGCGACGGGAAGCGCGGCGATGCCGAGCGTCATCAGGGCGAGGGCGGATTTCATGAGGTCATTCTCCTTCAAGGGCGATGCGGCCTGTTTGGAACGGCTGCGATGAACCGACGCTGTCCTGCGTTGAAAGCCGTCCGACAGCTTTGTGGTTCCATCGCACTTGCCCGCGCGCCTTCCAACGCCTAGCTGCACCGCCATGGCGGCTCCCATCCTCTCCTTCGAAAATCTCGGCCTCAGCCAGGGCACTCACTGGCTGTTCCGCAACATCGACATCCATGTGGGCGCGCGGGATCGGCTGGCGCTGATCGGCCGCAACGGCGCGGGCAAGACGACGCTCTTGAAGCTGCTCGGCGGCCAGATCGAGGCGGACGAGGGCACGCGCTCGGTCCAGCCCGGCGCGCGCGTCATCACGCTGGAGCAGGATCCCGATGTCACCCCCTTCGCCACGCTCCACGATTTCGCACTGGCCGGAGAGTTCGCGCCGCCCGCGCACGAAGTCGAAGCCATCGCCGACCAGCTCGGCATCGACCTGTCGCGCGAGGCGAAGACGGCGAGCGGGGGCGAACGCCGCCGCGCCGCCATCGCCCGCGCGCTGGCGAGCGAACCCGACCTGCTGCTGCTCGACGAACCGACCAACCATCTGGACATCGCCGCGATCGACTGGCTGGAAAACTGGCTGGCACGCTACAATGGCGCGTTCATCGTCATCAGCCACGACCGCGCCTTCCTGACCCGCCTCACGAAGCAGACCTTGTGGCTCGACCGGGGCCAGATGCGCCGCAATGAAGTTGGCTTCGGCGGCTTTGAACAGTGGATGGAAGCCGTCTATGCCGAAGAGGCGCGCGCCGCCGAAAAGCTGGACGCCAAGCTCAAGATCGAGGCGCACTGGCTGGAGCGCGGCGTCACCGCCCGGCGCAAGCGCAACCAGGGCCGCCTCGCCAAGCTCTGGGAAATGCGTGCCCAGCGCGCCGCGATGCAGGGGCCGCAGGGCACCGCCAAGCTCGCCGTCACCAGCGACGACAGCAAGACGAAAAGCGTCATCAAGGCCGAGCATGTCAGCAAGTCCTTTGGCGACCGCGCCATCATCAGGGACTTCTCCCTGCGCGTGCAGCGCGGCGACCGCATCGGCATTGTCGGCGGCAATGGCGCGGGCAAGTCCACGCTCCTGAAGCTCCTGACCGGCGAACTCGCGCCTGACAGCGGGGAGGTGACGCTGGCAAAGACGCTGGACATGATCTTCATCGACCAGCAGCGCAGCCTGATGCAGGGCGACAAGTCCGTCCGCGACGTGCTGGCCGAGGGCGGCGACTGGATCGACGTGCGCGGCGTCCGCAAGCATGTCCACGGCTATCTCAAGGACTTCCTGTTCGATCCCTCCCTTGCCGAGGCGAAGGTCGGCACCCTGTCGGGCGGGGAGCGCTCGCGTCTGCTGTTTGCCCGCGAGTTCGCGCGCGAATCGAACCTCCTCGTACTCGACGAGCCGACCAACGATCTCGACCTGGAAACGCTCGACCTGCTCCAGGAAGTCATTGCCGACTATGACGGCACGGTGCTGATCGTCAGCCACGACCGCGACTTCCTCGACCGCACGGTGACGGTGACGCTGGGCCTCGACGGCACGGGCACGGTGGACGTGATCGTCGGCGGCTATGCCGACTGGATCGCCAAGCGCGACCCCCGCCGCGCGCCCAAGGCGGACAAGAAGGAGGCTGCGCCGCCTCCGCCGCCCAAGCCCGTGTCCGCCAAGCTCAGCTACAAGGACCAGCGCGACCTCGACCTCCTGCCAAAGCGCATCGAGGAACTGGAAGCCGCGATTCTCCGCGACGAAGAAGCGCTCGCCGACCCTGCCCTTTACACAAGCGACCCCAAAAAATTCGCCGCCCTCACCGCCGCCATCGAAAAGGCGCGGACGGAGAAGGACGCGGCGGAAGAACGCTGGCTGGAGCTGGCGGAAAAGGCGGAAGGGCTGGCGGGGTAGGGCCTGCCACCACGCCGGTCCAGTTGCCTTGTCTGCTGGATTGGAGTGCCGGTCCAAGCCCTGGCACCATGAAGTATGAGAGAGGATCGACCAATCAGGACGGCTAGGATAAGGTGACCCTGGGCGTATCTATGCCGTAAGAATGTCCAGCATACGCTCTATGACACCAAGGCATCTTTGACATGTGGGGGACGGTAATGAATTCTCTCAAGTCGGGCATCGCGGTTTCATTTATCTACGTCACCGAACGGGATAGAGCGCTGCGTTTCTATACGGAGTTGCTTGGATTCAAGCTGCGGCAGTCGGACGATTTCGGCGACTTCATCGAATCCGGGGGAGGACTCCTCCGCATGACGGTAATACCGGATCATGTGGCCCGTCCGCATCCGGTCCTCGGTTGGGACGTGCCCGATATCGTCGCCGTTGCCAGCGAACTTCGCGGTCGCGGCGTCATGCTCACCATGTATGAAGGCTTGGGCCAGGACCAGCTGGGCATTTGGACCTCTCCGGACGGCAAGGCCAAGGTCGCATGGTTCGCCGATCCTGACGGCAACGTCCTGAGCCTCTCTCAGACATGATCGATCGCCGGTTTTCGGTCCATTTCTGCCACCCTTGCCTTGGCGGCATGAAAAAAAGGGCGGCCCTTCCAAGCCGCCCTTTCCTCATTCCATAGCCCGCAACCTCACTCCGAAGCGGGTGCCTTCGCCTTGCCGCCCTTCTTGCCCTTCTTGGGCGCGGCGGGCGTGATTTCGAAGGCCAGTGCCCCAACACCATCCGCATCCTCCTTCATATGGACATGGACCTCGCCGCCATGGACCAGCTTGCCGAAAAGCAGTTCCTCGGCCAGCGGCTGCTTGATCTTTTCCTGCATCAGGCGTCCCATCGGGCGCGCGCCGTAGAGCTTGTCATAGCCCTTGGCGGTCAGCCATTCCTTCGCCTTGTCGTCCAGCGTGATGTGCACGTCGCGGTCGGCCAGTTGCAGCTCCAGTTGCAGCACGAACTTGTCGATCACGCGCGCCACGATCTCCGGCGGCAGGTATCCGAACGGCACGATGGCGTCCAAACGGTTGCGGAATTCCGGGGTGAAGAGCTTCTTCACCGCATCCTCCTGCACATCGTCGCGCGACAATTCGCCAAAGCCGATGCTTTCCTTCGCCATGTCCGACGCGCCGGCGTTGGTTGTCATGATGAGGATGGTGTTGCGGAAATCCACCGTCTTGCCGTGATGATCGGTCAGGCGGCCATTGTCCATCACCTGCAACAGGATGTTGAACAGGTCGGGATGCGCCTTCTCGATCTCGTCCAGCAACAGCACGCTGTGCGGATTCTGGTCCACCGCGTCGGTCAGCAGGCCACCCTGGTCATAGCCGACATAGCCCGGAGGCGCGCCGATCAGGCGGCTGACAGAATGGCGCTCCATATATTCCGACATGTCGAACCGCTGGAGCGGGATGCCGAGCAGCGTCGCCAGCTGCCGCGCCACCTCCGTCTTGCCGACGCCGGTCGGGCCGGAAAACAGATAGTTGCCGATCGGCTTGTCGGGATCGCGCAGGCCCGCGCGCGACAGCTTGATCGCGCTGGACAGCACCTCGATCGCCTTGTCCTGGCCGAATACGACGCGCTTCAGGTCGGTGGTCAGCGATCCCAGCACCGTCTTGTCGTCGGACGACACGGTCTTGGGCGGGATGCGCGCCATGGTGGCGATCACCGCCTCGATCTCCTTGGGCGTGATCGTCTTCTTGCGCTTGGACGGCACCACCAGCATCTGCATCGCGCCGACCTCGTCGATCACGTCGATCGCCTTGTCGGGCAGCTTGCGGTCGTTGATGTAGCGCGCGGACAGTTCCACCGCCGCCTTGATCGCATCGGGCGTATATTTGACGCTGTGATGCTCCTCGAACGCGGAGCGCAGGCCGGCCAGGATCTTGATCGTATCCTCGATCGTGGGCTCGTTCACATCGATCTTCTGGAACCGGCGCAGCAGCGCGCGGTCCTTCTCGAAATGATTGCGGAACTCCTTGTACGTCGTGGAACCGATGCAGCGAATCGTCCCGCCCGACAAGGCGGGCTTGAGCAGGTTGGACGCGTCCATCGCCCCGCCGCTGGTCGCGCCGGCGCCGATGACCGTGTGGATCTCGTCGATGAAAAGCACCGCATGCGGCATTTTTTCCAGTTCGGTGACGACCGCCTTCAGGCGCTCCTCGAAATCGCCGCGATAGCGGGTGCCGGCCAGCAGCGCGCCCATGTCGAGCGAATAGATGACGGCTTCCTTCAGCACGTCGGGCACGTCGCCTTCGACGATCTTGCGCGCCAGGCCCTCCGCGATTGCGGTCTTGCCCACGCCGGGATCACCGACATAGAGCGGATTGTTCTTCGACCGGCGGCACAGGATCTGCACGGTGCGGTCGACCTCGGCGGAACGGCCGATCAGCGGGTCGACCTTGCCGCGGCCCGCCTTCTCGTTGAGGTTGACGGTGAACTGCTCCAGCGCGCTGTCCTTCTTGCCCTTGCCGTCCTGCACCTTCTTTTCCTCCTCGGCAGCGCCCTTGGTTTCCTGGCGCTCGGGCTGGGGCGTGCCCTTGCCGACACCGTGGCTGATGTAGCTCACGGCATCGAGACGGCTCATGTCCTGCTGCTGCAGGAAATAGACGGCATAGGACTCGCGTTCCGAAAAGAGCGCGACCAGCACGTTGGCGCCCGTCACCTCATCCTTGCCGGAAGACTGGACGTGCAGGATGGCGCGTTGCACGACGCGCTGGAAACCGCTGGTGGGGGAGGGGTCGGACGCGCCCTCCACCTTCAGACTGTCGAGTTCGGTATCGAGATAATGGGTTACAGCGTCGCCCAGCTCGCCCAGTTCCACGCCGCACGCCTGCATCACTTTCGACGCATGTTCATCGTCGATCAGCGCGAGCAGCAGATGCTCCAGCGTCGCATATTCATGCTTGCGGTCCGACGCATGCGTCAGCGCATTGTGCAATGTGGTTTCGAGGGCGGGTGCGAAAGAAGGCATTGTCGTTCTACTCCTGGCCCCGATAAGGGGCGGTATCGAACCTGATGTCGGCATTGCTCGACGCGGGATCAAGGGCCAGGGCCCTGCCAGCGGAATTGCCTGACTGCCCCAGCCCGAAGATGCCCTCGCGGGCGAAAGGGGCGGGGCGCGGGTTCATCGCCTGAATAGCGCCTCGGCACTTGCCTTGTGGTTAACGGCGCTTTCCTTTTTCGCCCTGGTCCGCGCGATTTCCGCTTCCAGAGCGGCGATGCGGGCGTCCAGTTCGGCGACGGACAAAGGCCCCAGATCCTGTTGCAGCAGGCGGGCCAGAGGATCGTCGCTCTTGCGCGGCTGATACTCGTCCATATCCATAACGCTAATGTTGACCCTGATCCCCACTCTGTCAATAAGGTCGCGGGGGCAGCCGGTCGTTTTTGGCGCGGCGCAATGAAGAGGGTGGGAATGGCCGAAACAGTCGCGTTGCCGGACGAGATGACGGCGATCGGTATCGCTGCGCCCGGCGGGCCGGAGGCATTGGTGCCGCAGCGGCGCGCCGTTCCGGCGCCGGGGCCGGACGAAGTGCTGATCCGCGTCGCCGCCGCCGGCGTCAACCGGCCGGACGTGCTGCAACGGCAGGGCAAATATCCCCCACCGCCCGGCGCATCCGATATTCCCGGCCTCGAAGTTTCCGGCACCATCGTCGCGGCCGGCAGCGGCGCGGACATGTTGATCGGGCAAAGGGTCTGCGCGCTGATCGCAGGCGGGGGCTATGCGCAATATGCGGTCGCCCCGGCTGGCCAGTGCCTGCCGGTGCCCGAAGATTATGACATGGCCGAAGCCGCCGCGCTCCCCGAAACGCTCTTCACCGTGTGGACCAACCTCTTCGAGCGCGCCTATGTCGTTTCAGGCGACACCGCGCTGGTTCATGGCGGCACCAGCGGCATCGGCACCATGGCTATCCGCCTCTGCAACCTATTCGGCGTCACCGTGATCGTGACCTGCGGCTCGGACGACAAATGCGCACAGGCAAAGGGCTGGGGCGCGGACCATGCGATCAATTACCGTACACAGGATTATGCCGAGGAAGTGAAGCGCATCACCGGCGGGCAGGGGGTTCAGGCCGTGCTGGACATGGTGGGCGGCGACTATCTTCCCCGCAACATCGCCTGCCTGGCCGAGGATGGCCGTCACGTCTCCATCGCCACGCTGGGAGGTCCAAAGGCGGACATCTTCATACCCGCCATCATGCAGCGCCGGCTGACGCTTACCGGCTCCACGCTGCGCGCCCGCTCGGTCGGCTTCAAGAGCCTGGTTGCGGACGAACTGATCCGCAACGTCTGGCCGTTCGTCGCCGAAGGAAAGCTGCGCCCGGCGATGGACCGGAAGTTCGCTCTGGCGGACGCGGCGAAGGCCCATGCCCGGATGGACGCAGGCGAGCATTTCGGAAAGATCGTGTTGATAGCGTAACGTTAACGCGATGATAACGATAGGGCCATTATGGGTGGGTTGAACCCATCCAGGAGAATTTGCCGTGGCTTTCTTCAGAAAATTATTGCGCGATCCTGAGGGCGCGACCGCCATCGAATATGGCCTGATCGCAGCGCTGATCGCCATCGCTGCCATCGGCGCGATGAGCAATCTTGGCACCAAGCTTGGCCGTACGTTCAACAATGTGAGCGGCAATCTGAAATGACATGTGCCGGGCGGCACCACGCTGCCCCGGCCACGTAAAACGTAGTATTTCCGTCATATTCTCTGCGGGATTGTAACAATGGCGCGTTAGGGATTCGGTCCCGAGGACATGGGTCTTTGGGGACGACGACATGAACGCCATCACGCGCCTGCCTTTCCTGAGCGACGTCGAGGATGTCGCAGACGACCGCTTTCACATCCCCGAGCGGGTGGGACAGCGCCGTCGCTACCGCGCCATCTGGATATCGGACATCCACCTCGGCACGCGCGGCTGCAATGCGACGATGCTGATTGACTTCCTCGACAATGTGGACAGCGACACCATCTACCTTGTCGGCGACATCATCGACGGCTGGCGCCTCAAGAAGCGCTTTTACTGGCCCGCCAGCCATAATGACGTGGTCTGGCGTCTGATGAAGCGGGCCAAGCGCGGCACTCGCGTAGTCTACATCCCCGGCAACCATGACGAAATGTTCCGTCAGTTCACCGGCATGAGCTTCGGCGGCGTCGAAATCCGGCGCAAGGCGATCCACGAGACGGCGGACGGGCGCAAGCTGCTGGTCCTGCACGGCGACGAGTTCGACACCATCATGCTCGCCCACCGCTGGCTCGCCTTCGTCGGCGACGCGGCCTACACCATGCTGATGCGCCTCAACGTCGCGGTGAATGCGGTGCGCCAGCGGATGGGCCTGCCTTACTGGTCGCTCAGCAAGATGGCCAAGCACAAGGTCAAGAACGCCGTCTCCTTCATTTCCCGCTTCGAGGAAGTGGTGGCGCATGAAGCCGGCGCGCGCGGCGTCGACGGCGTCGTATGCGGCCATATCCACAATGCCGAGATGCGCGAGATCGAGGGCGTCGCTTATTATAATGACGGCGACTGGGTCGAAGGCTGCACCGCGCTCGTCGAACATAGCGACGGTCGCATGGAAGTGCTCCACTGGGCCGACGAGATCGCAAAGCGGGAAGCCGCCGAGACGCTCTCGCGCGAAAAGCTCGCCGCCTGAAACCGGAGCCGACGCCCATGCGCATCGCCATCGTCACCGACGCCTGGACCCCGCAGGTGAACGGCGTCGTCCGCACGCTCCAGACGACGCGGCTGGAACTGGAGCGGATGGGCCATGTGGTGGAGGTGATATCGCCGGACCTTTACGGCTCCATTCCCTGTCCCACCTATCCCGAAATCCGGCTGGCGCTGGTGCGCGCGGGCGTCGTTGGCCAGGCGATCGCCGCCTTCCGCCCGGACGCGGTGCATCTTGCGACCGAAGGGCCGCTCTGCCTCGCGGCGCGGCGCTGGTGCCTGCGCGGCGGCGTGCCCTTCACCACTGCCTATCACACCCATTTCCCCGATTATGTGGCGCAGCGCACCGGCCTGCCGGCGACATGGTTCTGGCGCTACATCCGCTGGTTCCACGGCCCGGCGCAGGCGGTGCTGGTGTCGACCCGGTCGGTGCGCGATCAACTCCGCGCCCATGGCGTCGCCAATGTGCGCCCGTGGGGCAGGGGCGTGGACCTTGCAGCCTTCACCCCCGATGCCCCGCCGCCCGTCGCCTTTGCCGATCTGCCCCGGCCGATCATGCTTTATGTCGGACGCGTCGCGGTGGAGAAGAATCTGGAGGCGTTCCTGTCCATCGACTGCCCCGGCACGAAAATTGTCGTGGGTGACGGTCCAGCCCGCGCCGCGCTGGAGCGTGCCTGGCCCGAAGCCCGCTTCCTGGGGCCGCTGTTCGGCACCGACCTTGCCGGCGCCTATGCCGGGGCCGACGTCTTCGTCTTCCCCAGCCGCACCGACACGTTCGGGCTGGTGATGATAGAGGCGCTCGCCTGTGGAACGCCCGTCGCGGCCTTCCCGGTCACCGGGCCGGTCGACATCGTCACGCCCGAAACCGGCGCGCTGTCCGACGATCTGGGCGATGCCATCGCCGGTGCCCTGGGCAAGGACCGCGCCGCGTGCGCCGCCTATGGCCGCAGCTTCAGCTGGGATCGCAGCGCGCGGGAATTCCTCTCCGGTCTCCACGCCATCGCCCCCAACCTGCTGGACAGCGCCGCCTGACGCTTTTCCTTGCCGGGGGCGCAAGGATGTTCTATCTCTGATCCGTCGCGGCCGCCCTGATTGGGCGGCCCTTATCGTTTTTACGCCGGAGAATAGTTCCCGTGTCCCAGCCTCTGATGCCTCACGCGACCGCCAGCTGGCTCGTCGACAACACCGCGCTCAGCTTTGACCAGATCGCGGAATTCTGCGGGCTCCACATCCTTGAGGTGCAGGCGATCGCTGACGATACCGCCAGCATCAAATATACCGGCCGCGATCCTGTCCGAGCCCATGAAATCACCATGGACGAAATCCACAAGGGCGAAGCCAATCCCGACTACAAGCTCAAGATGCTGAAGGGCCCCGAGCCTGTTCGCCGCACCAAGGGGCCGCGCTACACGCCGGTCAGCAAGCGGCAGGACAAGCCCGACGGCATCGCCTGGATCCTGCGCAACCATCCGGAAGTGTCGGACGGCGCGATCGGCAAGCTCATTGGCACCACCCGCACCACCATCGCCGCGATCCGCGACCGCACCCACTGGAACATCTCCAACATCGTGCCCAAGGATCCGGTGACGCTGGGCCTGTGCTCGCAACGGGAACTCGACGCGCTGGTCGCCCGCGCCGCCAAGAAGGCCGGCATCGAAGCGCCGACCGATTCGCGCCTGGACGGCGACCGCGAGGCGCTGATCGAGGAACTGCGCCGCGAACGCGAGGACAATGCGCGTCGCGTGGAAGAGGCGATGAAGAGCGAGTCCGGGCTTATTTCGGGCGTTGCCACCATCCTCGATCCGTTCAGCAGCAACAAGGGCGAGGTTTGATGCCGTAGCGTCATTCGCGACGCTGGCCTGATCCCGCAACAAAGCGGCAAAATCGAAGGGCTGCGCCTCGCCGGGGCGCGGCCCTTCTCGTGTGGTTGACGCTTGCGTAAAGTGCGCCGCGCCCATACACTTCGCCCATGGAGAGCGTAGAAAAAATCTGGCGGGAACGGTATCAGCATCCCACGAACTGGGACCA
>Ga0315899_10004543_pt1 | contig 14993 bp, 21 predicted proteins | sample LakEriMetagenome_2_FD_203518 | JGI IMG/M metagenome (GOLD analysis project Ga0315899, IMG submission 203518) | Freshwater fungal communities from buoy surface, Lake Erie, Ohio, United States - Buoy 4 MA112 | ecosystem: Environmental > Aquatic > Freshwater > Lake | place: USA: Lake Erie, Ohio... | reverse complement strand
GGGAGTTGCTGGAGTGTAATTGATAACATTCCGTTAATCAGTCAACCATATCCTCCTGAAATAAAAGAAGCAGGTGATTATAGAAATTATAAATTTAATTGGAACATGCCTTATACTCATTTAAGGACGTATAAAGCATTCCTTATTAAAGATATACCCGAAGAAGCATTTAAAGATGAAAATGGAAATTGGTTTAAGGCCGGCGGTGATAACTCAACGTTCTATCTTCCTTTAGAAAATTGTGACCCTGATAGAATTTTTGTCAATGCCGACATTATCTATAACTACAATGATGCTAGTCCGTTAAATGATTACAAAGTAAACGGAACAGAACAAAATGTAACAGCAAATAAAATTTTAACAAAGAAAATGAAACCATTCCAAAATATACCAGATAGAAAAAAGACACAACCAAGTAAACTTGATTTGTCTGTAATGGAACCAGCGCCTCCAGTTGGTCCTAAAAAACATATTCTTATTGCTATTCCTGCAAAAAATTTAATTGAAGCAGAAACATTTAAGAGTATCTACGATTTAGAAGTTCCAGATGGATATGAAACACATTTCCAATACTTTTATGGATACCAAGTCGAACAGGTTCGTAATCTAATTGCTGACTGGATGATAAAAGGCCCGTATGATTATCTTTTTGCAGTTGATGCCGACATTGCATTTCCAAGAGATACTCTTAAGAAAATGTTAAATCACAATAAAGATATGGTCACTGGATTATACATTCAACGTATTCCAGGAAAGCACTGTATTGAAGTTATGAAGTCAAATAATTTGGGAGGAGTAACCCATGTACCTTGGGCAGAATTAAAAGGAAAAGGTCTTGTAAAAGTTGATAGCGCAGGATTTGGATGTTGCCTTATTAAAAAATATGTTTTCACAGGTATAGAATATCCACATTTTATCTACAAGAGTGCATTAGATCACGCTAACACTATTAGTGAAGATGTATATTTCTTCCTTAAGGCAAAAGAAAAAGGATTTGAAATTTGGGCAGACACTTCTATCCTTTGTGATCATATAGGATCTTGGACATTTAGAGTAGAATAATGGCACAACAAATTTATCTATCACCTAGAGATACTCAAGAGTGGCCTTGGCATATACGGCACGAAGTAATTCGTGCAGTCGATGAGCTTAAAATTGCTCGCGGAGAACAATTTAGCCTTATTGATATAGGTGCAAGTCATAACGCATTTAATAGAGAGTATCTCACTCACACATTTGATATTATACCTACAGAAATGGAAGGAGTTCATGGATTTATAGGTAACATGAACAAGTATGAAGATTGGCTTCCTATTTTAGAATATGTAGAACAACACGGAAAATTTAGTTTTGCAAATTGTACACATACCCTTGAAGATCTAGCAAACCCTATGCTAGTTATAGATATGTTACCAAAAATTGCAGAGCAAGGATTTATTGCAGTTCCGAGCAAATATAACGAATTACAAAGACGAGAAGGTCATTTTAGGGGAACAATGCATCATCGTTGGATTTGGAATAATGAAGATGGCAGGTTAATTGCATATCCTAAAATTCCAATAATTGATCACATGACCTTTTATCCATTGGAAGTAGAAATAGAAAAAAATTCAGAATTAGAACTACGCATGTTCTGGATTTCTGATATTGATTTTGCAATTGCCAACAACGACTACCTTGGCCCAACAGCTGAGGCAATTGTTCAATTGTACAAGAGATTATTACCATAATAAATAATTGAAGAGATTTAAGAACATACCCTGGGACCGTTTGGGGTTATGTGGCCGGCTGCTGGCCTGATTAACGGATTCGCTACCCTGAAAATCAAAAGTGAGCACTAAATACAGTTTATGAAGGTACTAGAACTCTTAACAGAATCCACTGACAAAAAATTTAATCTAATCGACATGTTAGAGGATTTTTTACCTTTAGCTAAAGAAGAATTAAAATTAGAAAAATTTCCAGAAATTAAATTAGTAGTAAAAGTAGATGACAGTGATCAACCTACGTTTGGCCGTTACGATAATAGTAAAAAAAACATTACTCTAGCAATTACAAATAGACACCCAATCGATATCTTAAGAACACTTGCTCACGAGTTAGTTCATTATAGACAAGATATGAATAACGAATTAGGTCCGCATAGCGGTGATACAGGTAGCCCAGAAGAAAATCAAGCACATGAACTAGCTGGCGTTATTATGAGGCATTTTAATAAAAAGAATCCACAATACCTTTCAATTAATGATATTGATTTAGTATTGTCAAAGTGAAAGGGCGGATAACCGCCCTTTCTTATATTATATAATTGTGCTACGCACTAATATTATTATTATTATTTTTTCACCGTAGGTTTTGTAGCAGATGCAACGCCTTGATTAACAAAGCCATACATTTTTTCTGCTGTTTCTAGTACTTTTTCAAGTCCTGGAAACTCTGGCATTTGAACTGTACTTACGATCTGACCAGTCTTCTCATCACGAGTAGCAGTCAATTCCCATCCTTGGAATTTAGCATGGAAGTCGTCTTGTACTAGACTTTTAGCCATCCCTAGAATGTCAGCACGGATTTCATAACCGTTCTTGTTAAATTTTACTTCTGGTAGTTTTGGTGTTTCAAAATTTGACATAGTATTCTCCTTTGTGTGTATGTCTGTTATAACAGCTACTTCAATTTCGCTGATATACTATTATATATCTCTTTTAGAAATATATCAAGTATTTTTGATTATATCTTTAATAAATTATACCCAATGTTGACCTTTGACCACAGCGGCGGCACGTGCCTGCTGTACTTCTTTAATCACTTCGATTAATGTTTTAAAAAATTGTTTCATAGAAATTTCTCCTTATGGGAATAGTTAAACTCGCGCAGATAATTTTCGAGTTGTGCGGCATCGGTAATGCCTTTGGTTGCTAGATATGAATCTAGTCGGCTTTGATAAGAACTGCCTGGAAACATTTCAGCTAGGCGTTCCATAAGCCCTAGCATGAAATTTGATACGATTTTCATTCTGTGTAATCCTCTGTATGTGTGTAGCTACTCATGGTTTCTACTGAGTATTTATACTAGTATATGCGGCACCGCAACAAAAAACAATCTTTTAATTAATCAAAATATATGTTATACTTGATCTTAATATATAATAAATATTACAAAGGAATTCACAGGTGCAACGTAAAACTAAAAGCCTTTTAGAAGAGCTAAATTCAATTGCAGTTAAACGAGATAGCGAGTTGGTTATTGAATCTCGTGCTACGCATGTTATTAACAGTGCAATTAATCTTTTAGAACTTATTAAAGAAAACTTTGATCCTGAAATAGCATACGAACTAGAGCGTAGGTTTGTGAATTCTATCAAATCTAGTGATCCTACTAAATTTACTCGCAGTATACGTAAACTACGAGATAATAAAGAAACAGCCAAAGGCCTTAAGCTCATAGAAGGCGATCTTAAAGACGACTAATTTTTAGTCGGTATTACCGCTTTTTTTCTATTTGGACTAAATAATTGCACATTAGCCTTGAATAAGAGTTTGTTCAAGGTGCCAAAACAAGGAGAATTAAAATGGCTGGAATTTCAAGAGTAAACGGTGGCCCAGTAGCAGAAACACTACACGGCGGATATCAACAAACGTTCCTAAAGATCACTGGTTCTAATATTGGAACTGCTGACACAGGTGGTAGCGGTACTGCTATCACAGAAGGTAACTGGAGCAAGAGTCTACGTATCATTCAAACAGTTGCTACATTAGTCTACATTGGCCCACGTGCTGATGGTGGCTTTATTGTTGCAGTTGACGGTGCTACAGCACAACCAACAGGACCTGCTTATGACACAGATGCATCACCAACAGTTGCAGAGCGTGTTAAGGCTGTTCTAGATGCTGGCACAAGTATCACAACAACTGTTGTTGTACCTGGCATGTTGGCCGCTAACGTATCTTAATTTTTAATTAAGTTATAGACAAGGGAGTTTTTTAACTCCCTTTTCTTTTGACCATAAATATCGTAAAGTAGGTATATTATGGAAACTATTGAAATTAAAACTCTTATCGACATTACTAATACTAATAAAGCTAGGTCATTGGCTGGACAAGAGTTCGAACATAACCAATTTAAAAATTGGACAACACTATTACAATGTCTAGGGTTAAGATCTATCATTTATTATGAGAATAACTCAGTAGTAGAAAATATTGATATTAAAGAACTGGGATTTGGTAAAGCATATAAAGGTAAACATAATGTTTGGACCTTTAAATTTACCACAGATAGAGTCAACGTGTATCTTCAAGATGATAACCCAGTCGGGTTTCTAGAACAAGATCTGGATAACGTTCCAGTAATTGGAAATTTAACCGAAACGATAAATATAGCAAAGGCTGTGTTCTTAATACACGACCAACAATTTAAAAATACACTCATCAAGGCACATCAAGGCTCAATTCACGGAGACGAAACCTAAAAAAAAATAAGGAGATGTGCTTTATGCCTTCAGCGGTAGAACGAATAAGTGTTGTTGAAACACAGGTAATAAATTTAGCCGAAAAGATTGATGATATTAAGTCAGACGTGAAGGTAAATCACGAAGATATTAAACTACAGTTAAAAACAATGTATGATGCTAGTTGTTCACAACACGCAGAACTTGCTAAAAAATTAAGTGAAGTTGAAAAATTTAAAAACAAATGGATCTATCTTGTTACCGGCGGTGCTGTAGCAGTTGCATTTGTGCTCTCTCATCTAGATTCAATTAAAACTTTCATATCATGAAAATTTACGAGCTACTATCAGAAGCCCCTAGTTTAGGTGCGCCCACCGCACAACAAAATCTTGCTAATTTAGGTGCAATTGGTAGACCAAAACCTAAACTAGCTGGTCCAAACCTATTAGGTGGAATTGCCCAAGGGTTTAAAAAAGGCATGGGGATGGATCCAACTGATAGTCTAGTTAAAGGCGCCGCCCTTAAAGGATTACAATCAACAGGATTTAATCAAACAGCAAATGCTCTAGCAGGATCAAGTCAACCATCTGATCAAGATCAAGATCCTAATGAGCCAGTTGATCCTAATCAACCACAACAAAGCCAACAAGGCACACAAACGGTTGCTAAAGGTAAACTTCCATTACCTGGCACCATTATTAAAGATCCTAAATATGGAAATATCAAAGTAATGCAAACACCTGCAGGTCAGAAAGGTGTTAAACTTGATACTACACAAATTTTAGGATTTCCTGTCGTTGTAGACCCTAATGATTTAACAAGATGAAAATATCACAACTTTTAAACTCTACAGCGATTGCTTTGAATAACGAAGAAAAACATTTCATTCAGTCTCACGGCGAACACGTTAACTTATTAAGTCTCGATGAACATGCAGTTTGGCTTGCTCAAAACCTTGTTCGTAAAGGCATTTATGAAATAAGTAACGATGACGGACAAAAGTTAATCAAAGTAAAAAATGCTTTCTACCTCAGATCACATTTATAAAAATTTTAAATTAGTTGTAAATTCTGTTAAAGCAGAATTGGCTAAAAAGGGAGTTGCCATCCCTAGACAAAATAAAGACGGATCAATTAATATTGATCGATTTAAAATTTTAAAAGCAAGTAATGGATTTTATAAAATTGTTGATTTTAAAGGAGACATCCTTGCAGATAAAATCAATCTTCCACAAACTGCGGCAGTGTTGGCTAATGGATTAGCATTGGGAAAATGGCTAGACCTTGAAATTTACAATGCGGATCGAGAGTACGGATTTAAGTTATTTGAAGAACAACTCTACAAGAAAAATGCTGTACGTAGTTTAAAAAATAACAACATAGATAGAGCAGACATGTTGTTTACACGCAGTAAGATAGCACATTTTAAAGTTGAGACTGCAAAGAAGACCATCATGTCTAGCTTTGAAAAACTTCGTAGACTAAACTAAATAATAACATTATATCTTTGGAACTGACATGAAAACACAAGATTTTACCATTAGTTTAACATCTGAACAACTTAACGAAAGGCTCTATAAGACCTTTGGTACTAAAGTAAGATTAGAAAACTATGACCGAGAAGAATTAGAAAAGTATCGTAATCTATTACGTACTAAAATTCATCAAACTGAAAGCACTGCAAGATTTAACGATCTTCTTAACGATGAAAACCATCAAAAAGATAAGCAAATGCTTGAGCTTTTAAATACAAAAATAAAAGAAATGCTAGGCGAGGGTGCAAAAGTTGATAGGCAGGCTGCACACATCACCAAGAGTATGATGAAGAAGGGTAAGTCTAAAGACGATGCAGAAGCCATTGCATGGGCCCATATCAAACATCCAAAGAAAAAGAAAAAAGCCGAAGAAGGCATTGAGGAAACCAACATGAATAAAACAAACGAAGCTAAAAAAGGCGACGGCAATCTAGCAAACAATGCCAAGCCATACGATAAGGTTACCAGGGGTGACGTTATTGCTGGGCGACTAGGCAAGGACGCTAAAGGTGGCAAGGTTAAAGAAGAAACAGGCAAGTTTGATAAAACATCAACAACCTGGACTGACAAAAGTGGAAAGAAACATCCGGCACAACGTGTCACACGTAAGACTGATCAACTGTCAGGTCCTAGCGATGATGCCGCAGAAAAGAAAGCAAAGAAAAAAGTTAAAGAAGATATTTTCCGTTTACATGTTCGTCTAGTAAATGAAAGCCTACGTTACTTGATCACTGAAGACGAAGAAGGTAAAGCAAAAGCAATTACTGCCGCAAGTGATATGGTAAATGATTATACAACATGGATGCAACGTATTGGTCAATATCAAACAAAGAGCATGATTGAACTAGCCGATAGTATCCGTGGAGAATTTGGTCAAGCAGAAAGCGAAGCATTTAAAAATGCAGTTGCTCCGGCACTAGCTGCCTCGTTAGAAACACTAACAACACAACGTGAAGCAATTAGCCACGCGGTTGCTGTACTAGCCGGTGAAGCTACAGATACCGCCACAATGGGAATGGATCCAAACGCAGGTATGGATCAGGGTATGGAGCCAGGCATGGATGTCGACACTGGTGCAGAAGTTCCAGGTGAAGTTGCTCCTGATACTATGAATGCTGGAGATGGGTTGGATGCTAGTGATGCTGCCTCAGGTGGACGTCTTACTAGAGAAAGCCGTCAGTTTGCAAAAATTCGTAAGATTGCTGAAAGCCACAGCATCATGAGCAAACTAGCAAGATGAGATTGTTTGAAGTAGCAAGTCATTTTGAAGATGACCTTGTAACAGTAATAAGAAACCTTGTGGGGCAAGGTGACGCAGGTCACACCTCACAAGTGTATTCGTACGAAGCATTAAGTAATTTGTTAGATTTTGTCAAAATTGATTATTCAGTATTTGACGAGATATATCAACGCAATGAAGAATTACAGGCATTGGTTAGAAATTATAACGAAGACGAAGTAGTTTTAGGAACACGCAAAGAGCCGGAACCAAAAGAACAAGAACCTATAGATGTTCCAAACGGTAAAAGTGTTGATCAAATGGCACAACGAGCTGCCAATTATAAATCCAAATTTAATCCACAATAAGTATCAGAGTTTGCTTTTGCAAATTTAAGACTGTATAATTACAGTTATGATTGAACTCTTACCACCACCATTTGTTGAAAAAATACAATATAAAAACTGTCAACAGGTTAACGACCCTGTAACTCGTAAACGAGTTTATCTTACTCCAGACGGAGAAAAAACACCTAGCGTTACAACTATCCTTTCAGCAACAAAGGATATGACCCATTTAAATGAATGGAAGAAACGAGTCGGTGAAGAAAAGGCACGCCAAATTACTACTGAGGCAGCAGGCGTTGGAACAGCAATGCATGCCAATCTTGAAAGATTTATTGCAGGTCTACAAAGACAACCAGGTAACAATCCTGTGCATGTCCAAGCAAACAAGATGGCAGACATTATTATTCAGCATGGACTAGTAGACGTCGACGAAGTTTGGGCAATGGAACAAAGTCTGTATTTTCCTGGATTATATAGTGGCACTACAGACCTGGTTGCGGTGTACAAAGGTAACCCTAGTGTATGCGATTATAAACAGACCAATAAACCAAAGAAAGAAGAGTGGATTGATGACTATAAACTGCAATTAGTGGCCTATATTATGGCTCATAATGAGGTTTATGGCACCAATATTCAAGAAGGACATGTCTTTATGTGTTCTCGAGATTTACAGTATCAACAGTTCGATTTATGGCCCACCGAATTTAACAAATACACTGACTTGTGGTTAAACAAGGTCGAAGACTACTACCTTAACTATCATAAGTAACGGATAAATATCCCATAATAGGGGATATTTTATGGCCGTTGTAGAGATTGCAAAAATTCAGGTGCGTCGAGGTGATGCACGATATACTGGTATGCCTACTTTAGATACCGGTGAATTTGGCTGGGCAATAGCAGGAACTGATCCTGATAAAATTACACCCGAGCTTTATATCGGTAACCAACTTAATGATGGGGCAACTCTAGCTGGGAACACTCGAGTTCTTACAGAGTTAGATATTCCTAATATTTTTCAAGCCAGCGTAACAACAAGTACATATACCTATACAGGCAACAAATCATTAACTACTAACGTTACTGTTTATACAGGTTTTGGTAATTCTGATGTAGTACGTACAGTTCAAAAGAAACTGGACGAATCCGTAAGTATTATGGATTTTGGAATTATCAGTGGTGCTACTACTGTAGTTACTACCGCCGGGTTACAACGTGCCCTTGATCAACTATATCTTAATTCAGATAAGACCAACCCTGTTGCTAGAGTAAAACTAAAAATTCCAGCAGGCACTTATCAAGTTACTGCAACAATCTATGTTCCACCTTATGCTTCTATTGTTGGAGAAGGTAAAGATAAAACAATTATTGAATATACAGGTGATGCCGGTAAAGCAGTATTTCAATTTGTTGACTTAACAAGCACCCCTGGTGCTCCTGTTATGGTGGCCAATTTTAATAGCAACACAAGTCCTCGTTATATTGAGATGTCCGGAATGACTATTCAATACGGGTCAACCGTATTACCGGATACAGCATATCCATTATTACGTGCAGACGCCGCAGTTGATACAATCATTGATGATGTTAAATTTAAAGGTAACTATTTTGATAGCGGCAACCCTAGTTATATGTCCGGCCTTAACAAAAATCATGTAGGCATTGACATACGAGGAACTGGCGCAATTACCAGTAAAAATTTAAGAATTACAAATTGTCTATTTGAGACTTTATCGTATGGTATTAAATCTAATTACGATATTGAAGATACTGTTATTGACAATAACAAATTTGAAAATTTATACAGAGGAATTGTTTACGGAGAAGAACTGGCTGCGGCTCAACAGACAGGACCAAAGCGTTCTAGAATTACAAGAAATGTATTCAGTATAATTTCAAAAGAAGCAATATACATTACAACTGGCACATATATTAATGTAAACACTGATCACATTCTTTCACAAAATTTTTACACCAATGTAGGCAACAACTCTTCTAAAGTATCTCCCGGCAATGGCGATGTTAATCCTACTACGGCAACATCTATAATAAGATTTGATTCGTACGGCAATGTATCAGAGAATGATACTTTCTCTAGATTTATAAACATAAACAATACAACTACACAATCATTATTCATATTGCCTATAAACGGTCATGCAAGTATTATTGATAATAAAGTAAAAGTATTATCGTTAGCATCGGGCACTGCATCCGGAACGTTCCTTAAATTAGCAAAGGCTCCGCTGATTACTAACGTAAAAATACAATATCATTTCACTGGCCCGGGCATAAGTCGATGGGGTGATTTATACGTAGTAGTTGCCCAAGATATAGTGGCTGACATCACCGATAACTATAAATTTAGTGGAGGAGATGGTAATCTTGTTTTTAGCGCCGCACTAGATAACACCCCAAATTCTGCAGGATATCCTTCTAATACAATTAGGATAACCTATAGCGGTAATTCGGCCAACGGCCAAATAACATATCAGATTAATCAATATTATTAATGTTCAACAAACCACCCGACGAAAGACTGTCGGAATGGAAATCTTTAAGAGACAGCATAAACCATTCTGATAACCCGTTACCGATGGTTGCGGAATTTTGGAGCAAGGCTCCTGTTATTCCTTATAACCATCGTATAGATCAATATAATCGTAAGAGCTGGCCAACGCCATGGGAAATCATAGTAGATAACAAATATGATGATTTCACATTAGGTCTTATGATCGGTTATACCTTAAAGCTCACAGAAAAATTCGCCAATAGTAAAGTCGAATTGCGTACACTGGTTGATCAAGAAAGGACAAAGTTGTATAATTTAGTCTACATCGACGATGAAACAGTACTCAATTACGACAAATGGAACAGTATAAAAGCCCAAGATATCCCCGATTCATTTTTATTAGAAAACCTTATAGACATTGGAAGTCCCAGGTAAATATCATCCTAATAGCGATATTTTCCCCTTTAACTTATAAGGTTGACACATGATCACAGTGGTAAAAAGAAACGGTAAGAGAGTCCCCCTAGACATAGCAAAAATACAAAGGCAAGTAGCATATGATTGCCGCGGTATTGATGGTGTGAGCCCATCAATGATCGAAATCAAGGCTCAAATAGAATTGCACGATGGTATGACTACCAAGACTATCGATGAGTTATTACTCAAAGCTATGGTAGACTTGATTGACGAAACAGAAAATCCAGAAATTAATAATGTCAATTATCAATATGTAGCAGGCAGACAAAAAGTTAGTATGTTACGTAAAGAGGTATATGGCGAATACGAGCCTCCCCGCCTATATGATATTGTAACTAAAAATATAAAAGAGGGAATGTATACACATGAACTTTTAGAATGGTATACTGAAGAAGAATGGAATATAATTGACTTGTTTATTGATCATGCCAAGGACGAAAATTATACCTATGCCGCTATTGCACAACTAGCTGAAAAATATCTAGTACAAAATCGAGCTACCGGGCAGATTTATGAAACTCCCCAAGTACGTTACGCCGTAGCCGCCGCAACAGCATTTCATAACGAACCAAAGGAGGCGAGATTAAAATATGTTAAAGAATATTACGAATGTGCAAGCGACGGTCATTTCACTCTTGCTACCCCTGTGTTGGCTGGCCTCGGCACTACTACAAAGCAGTTTTCTTCTTGTGTGCTCATTTCTAGCGACGATACTCTGGATAGCATTTTCGCCGCAGGCGAAATGATGGCCAAGTATGCCAGCAAGCGAGCAGGCATTGGTTTAGAAATTGGAAGAATCCGCCCCCTGGGAGCACCGATCCGTAACGGAGAAATCAAGCACACTGGAATGGTCCCATTCCTTAAAAAATGGTTCTCCGATTTACGTAGTTGTTCCCAGGGTGGCATCCGTAATGCATCGTGTACTGTAACCTACCCTATCTGGCATGCACAATTTGAAGACCTCATTGTTCTAAAGAACAACCAGGGTACTGAAGAAACACGGGTAAGGCAGATGGATTATTCTGTAGTTGTTAGTGCGTTATTTTGGCGCCGTTACAAAAATGGCGAGAACATTACATTGTTTAACCCGGCAGAAGTTCCAGATCTGTACGAAGCATATTATAGAGACAGCGCTGAGTTTGAAAAGTTATATCTAAATTACGAAAAGCATCCAACAATTAAAAAGAAGGTCTTATCAGCTGTTGAAATATTTAAAAACGGCATCCTTAAAGAAAGAACTGATACTGGACGTATATATCTTGTTAACATCGATAATGTTATCAATCAGGGACCGTTTGATACAACAGTTGACCCTATATATCAAAGTAATCTTTGCCAAGAAATCCTTCTTCCAACAAAGCCTTTCCAGCGCATTGAAGACCCTACAGGCAGAATTGCATTATGTACTCTCGGTTCTATTAATTGGGGAGCATTCCGCAACCCACAAGAAATGCGGAAAGCGTGTCGTGTTCTTGTAAGATCATTATCAAATCTCTTAAATTATCAAGACTTCTTATCAATACAGAGCAAGTTGGCTAATCAAGACTTTGAACCATTGGGTGTTGGCATTACAAATTTAGCCTACTGGCATGCACGTAAAAGTTTTAAGTACGGTGAGCCCGAAGCACTGGCCGAAGTTAAACGCTGGATTGAACATCAATCATTCTATCTTACAGAAACAAGTGTTGAACTTGCAAAAGAAAGAGGAGCATGTGAACGTAGCCAATATACTTACTATGGTAAGGGTATATTTCCATGGGAACGTCGAGCCGCAGGCGTAGACGAATTAACAGATTTTACTCCTAGTGGAAATTTAGATTGGGAAGGACTACGTGCAAATCTAAAACAATACGGTATTCGTAATGCTACACTTATGGCCGTGGCACCGGTTGAGTCTAGCTCAGTTGTGTTAAACTCCACCAACGGAATCGAATTGCCGATGGAATTGATTTCTGTAAAGGAATCAAAAGCTGGATCGTTTGTACAGGTCGTGCCAGAGTACAAACGTCTTAAGAATCGTTATCAGTTAATGTGGGATCAAAAGGACTGTGTCGAATATCTAAAAACTGCCTGTGTATTGGCCGCCTATATCGATCAAAGTTTATCAACTAACACATTTTATAATCCTGCACATTTTGCTGAAGGTAAAGTACCGGGTACCCTTGTTGCTAAAAATTTAATGTTGGCATATAAGTGGGGCCTTAAAACTGTCTACTATAGTTTAATTAATAAAGTCGGTGCAAAGGTAAGTGTTACTGCAACTAATACTGTTCAGGTTAACGGAAACAATACAGCAATCACAACGTACGATAATGCTATACTATATGAACCATTAGACGATGATTGTGAGGCCTGTAAACTATGACAATGAATTTTATTAAAAGAGTAATTCTAGAAGGCAAAAAAGAAAAATTAGAAATACTTCCTTTGCCTTATGATGCAGATGACCTGGATCCTTCTATCTCAGAGGCCACCATTAATTACCATTACGGAAAGTTAGCTAAAACTTACGCTAAAAGATATAATGCTAATGAGGGTGATCCAGATTTTAATGAAGCTGGTGTGTTCTTACATAATATTCTTTTTCAACAGTATCAAAGTCCTAAATCTAGTAACAAGCCTACAGGCGAGATTTTAGAATTTATCGAGAAACACTATACATCTTTCGATAAGTTTAAAGCAGAGTTTGAAAAGATAGCTATGAGCATCCAAGGCAGCGGCTGGGTGTATCTTGCCAAAGATGGCAAAATTAAAACTATAAAAAATCACGAAGTAAAAAATAATATAGTATTATTAATTGATTGGTGGGAACATGCTTGGGCACTTGATTATCAACACGATAAGGCAAGGTACCTCGAAAATCAATGGAAAATTATAAATTGGGAAAAATGTAAATTATGAGCAAAGCACAATACAACCTATCAAAACAAACCAACTACCTCAAGCGTAAAATGTTTTTGGATCCAGAAGGTCCGGTAACTGTACAGAGATTTGAAGAAGTAAAGTATCCAAAGATTGCCAAGTACGAAGAACTAGCACGTGGTTTCTTTTGGGTGCCGGAAGAAATAAGTCTTACCAAAGACAAAATGGATCACAAAGATTCTAGCGATGCAGTTAAACATATCTTTACCAGTAATCTACTTCGACAGACTGCTCTAGATAGTATCCAGGGTCGTGCGCCTAGTCAAGTATTTTCGCCAGTTATTTCAATTCCAGAACTCGAGGCACTTGTTAGCAACTGGAGTTTCTTTGAAACTAATATTCATAGTAAATCTTACAGTCATATTATTCGTAACGTATACGGTGTGCCAAAAGAGGAATTTAACAAAATCCATGACACAGCCGAAATTGTTGGCATGGCAGCAAACATTGGTAGACACTACGAAAATCTACATAAATTAAACTGCCAACAACAGTTGTTACCAATGGGTGTTCCAGAAGACGAACACATTAAAGCAATTTGGCTGGCATTGAACGCTAGCTATGCTCTTGAAGCCTTACGCTTCATGGTATCATTTGCAACAAGCCTAGCAATGGTAGAAAATAAAATCTATATCGGTAACGGTAACATTATTAGTTTAATTTTACAAGATGAATTGTTGCATACAGAATGGACTGCTTGGTTAATTAATAATGTAGTTAAAGACGACGAACGATTTGTTAAAGCAAAAATAGAATGTGAAGCTGAAGTGTACCAAATGTACTTGGATGTTATTCAAGAAGAAAAAGAATGGGCAGATTATTTGTTTAAGCTAGGACCAGTGATTGGTCTTAATGCTACAATTTTAAAAGACTTTGTAGACTTTACAGCGTTTAATCGTCTTAAGGATATTGGAATTAAGTATGCAGACGAGCATCCTAGATCTAGTCCTATCCCTTGGTTTAATAAACACATCAATATTAATAAAAAACAAACAGCTTTACAAGAAAGTGAAAGCACCAATTATGTTATTGGTGTAATGAGCGACAATGTGAGCTACGAAGAATTACCAGATCTATAAGGAAATAAATTATGAAAGCTATTGTATGGAGTAAGTATCACTGCCCCTATTGTGATCAGGCTAAAGCATTGCTAAAGCAAAAAGGTATCCCATTTGAAGAAAAGAAAATTGGTGATGGATATACTAAAGAAGAATTACTAGAGGCTGTTCCTACCGCTCGAACAGTTCCACAAATCTTTATTAACGAACAATTGATTGGCGGTTTTAATGAACTGAAGGCACACTTAAATGGCTAACAACACATATACATCAGAATGGGATGTTAAAGATATCCCTCCGATATCTATTGATGATTTAGCATTAGGCTCAACTATCGATTTATCCAGCATTGCAGGTGCTACCGGCAATTATACTATTGGTACTAGCATGGGGTCAAACGGAACTTTCTATACTAACAATACTGCAAACAATTACACGTGGGCCACTAATAATACTAATCCATATGTAACAATCGGC
>Ga0315899_10004538_pt1 | contig 15001 bp, 16 predicted proteins | sample LakEriMetagenome_2_FD_203518 | JGI IMG/M metagenome (GOLD analysis project Ga0315899, IMG submission 203518) | Freshwater fungal communities from buoy surface, Lake Erie, Ohio, United States - Buoy 4 MA112 | ecosystem: Environmental > Aquatic > Freshwater > Lake | place: USA: Lake Erie, Ohio... | reverse complement strand
CGATACGCTGGTAGCACTTGGCAGCAAAGATTTCAGTCTGCCTGAAAACAGCACCGATGTGAACGATCAGGGTTCTCAGATTGTGATGGGAGCATGGCCGGTAAAGGCGTTCTATTCTCCCGATGCCGTTCAAAGCTTTAGCATAGGCGGAAAAGATTACCTGGTTACAGCCAATGAAGGAGATTACCGCGAATACACCGCCCTTACCGAAGAACTGCGCGTTTCTGCCATGAAGCTGGATTCTACCCGCTTCCCTGAGCAAGGCCTGCTGAAAGCCGGGCACAACCTGGGCCGCCTCACCGTGACCGGCAGAGCCGGTGACACCGATGGTGACGGAGATATCGACGAAATCATGATGGCCGGAAGCCGTTCATTCAGCATCTGGAGTGCCGCAGACATGAAACTGCAATACGATAGCAAAAACGACTTTGAACGCTACACTGCAACCGATACCCAGTGGCGCAGGTACTTCAATGCCAGCAATACCACAGGCGCACCTGCCATTAAAAACCGCAGCGACAACAAAGGCCCTGAGCCCGAAGGCGTGGCCATGGGCGTAATCAATGATACCACCTATGCGTTCATCGCACTGGAAAGAACCGGTGGGGTTATGGTTTACAATGTGCAGAATCCTTTGAAACCCGTGTTCGTTGATTACATCAACACCCGCTTACCCGCAGGCGGCGGCGATCTGGGTTCAGAGGGCATTCTGTTCATCCCTGCCAACGAGTCACCCACCGGCAAACACATGATTGTGCTGAGCAACGAAGTGAGTGCTACGGTGAGTATGTATGAGGTAAGCGGCACTTATCCTGTAGCTACCGCAACCCTTAACAAAGCAAACGTGACCATCACAGAAGGTGCAGTTGCTGAAAAATTGACTGTTCAGCTGGATAAAGTTTCAAACTACGCTACCCGTGTGGTACTTTCCGTATCCAACACTACTGCTTCAGCTGCCGATTACAGCACCACACCTGCCCTTACAGGCGATTCGATTGTTGTTACCATACCCAAAGGTGCCACCACAAGCGAAATCAGCTTGCTGGCCACAGACGATACCGAGATTGAAAGCACAGAAGCAGCGAGCGTCAGCATTCGCAGCGTGAGTTTTGGTGCAACCAAGGGCTCAAGCGCAACCTGCCTGATTAGCATTGCAGACAATGACAAAGCCACGGGCGTGAATAAACAAACCCTCGATGGCATTGCCTTCTACCCTGTTCCGGCAGATGCGGTATTGAACCTCAGCAAAATGGTAGATCATATCAGCATCACCAACATGCAGGGGCAGGTAGTGTTGACTGCAGAAAAAACCACGCATGTTAATGTTGCCAAGCTTCCTGCAGGCCTATACAACATCACATTGAACCATGGAGCCACCGGCCGCCTGCTGATACAGCATTAAACCTATCCAATCCAATAAAACAAAAACCCGGCTGAGAAGTCGGGTTTTTTGTTTAATGAGGTAAGTACAATAAATAAAACTTGCGAATGTTTCTGTGAATGTGTTAAATTTGCGGTCCGATCGGGGGATTAGCTCAGCTGGCTAGAGCGCTTGCATGGCATGCAAGAGGTCATCGGTTCGACTCCGTTATCCTCCACCAAAAGACCCGCGTAAATGCGGGTTTTTTATTGGATTAGCGTGGCCGGCCACTACAAAATATATTTTTATTCGTATCTTGCATTTTATTTAAGAAAACTTGCAACTACTTGAACATGAAACACTACAACCTTTTTTTAGATGACTACAGAATTCCCGAAGACTGTCTGGAATACAAGGATGACGAACGCTACGGCACAGAGACATGGGTGATTGTAAAAAGCCATGAATCATTTGTTCAGGAACTGGAAACTCGGTGGGAAAATGGCGAATTCCCTAAACTGGTTTCATTTGACCACGATCTGGATGATGAACACTATCATCCTGCGATGTGGAAAGGCGTTGAGGCATACGAACATGCTTACAAACAATTTACAGTACCCACCGGAAGAAGATCGGCAGCATTTTTAAAGAGTTTTTGTCTGGAGAAAAACATACCTCTCCCCGAATGTCTAATCCATACCATGAACCCGGCCGGAGAAGTTCGAATCAGAAGAACGCTTAATTTGGGTGATCAGTCAACTGAATGAGCCATTTATGGTTGGGCGGTTATAACTTCTATGCCATGCCCGGTTAAAGGCCCCTTAAAAAGAAAACAACTGAAGGTAAAAACTTCCCAAAAACTACTTATGTTTGTAAAAGGAGGAAGATTTTAGGGGTAAAACTTCCGCTATTAGTGAATTAGGTGCAACCTATTCAAAAAAAAGAGAAAAATGAATAATAGAGAACGAATGATGAGTTTTTTTAGCATACTAAAATATTTAGTAACAACTTTAAAATTCCATTCTGTAAGAATTAGAAAATGTATAGTTATCCTTTTCCAGAAAAACAGAAAACTAGAAAAAATATCAATAGACTATTTTAAAAAATGGCATTCTGAAAATTCCTATTTGCTGGTGGACTTAAAATTTAGAAATGCTATTTATCTCAAAGTTGGTGACACCAAGAGTTTTGATTTTACGAAACCACTTATTTTAAATTTGCAAACACTAAATACAGACAGCATCAAAGTTGAAGTCTTTGGGTTTTTTCAAAAGCAAATTTTTATTATTGAATCCAATAAGGAAATTCAACTCAATTCAAAACCGTTTAGAACTACAATTGAAAATATAAGCCCAGTTGAAATAACAATACAAAAAACAAGATCTAAAATACCTAACATTTTCTTTATCAAAGGCAAACCAAAGGTTATTATTAAAAGTATTTCCATTAATCCAAATCATATAACAATCAATATTAACAAATTTAACATCCAAGAATATCTATGAAAAGAGATTACTACACAACCCCAAAAGCAGGCAGAGTAATGCGTTTCCTATGGAAATGCGCAGGTGGTGACCACTATATTTTGGAAAGAGCAACGTATAGCGACCAAATCAAATATATGTGTTTGGGTGGAATTGTATTTGCAACAGGTGCAATGGCGGGACTTGCTGGTGGTTATGCATTTTACACAATATTTTCTCCAAAGTCAGCTGCTGTGCTTAATAAAACTAAAACGATTGTTGAAAGCACATCATATATTCCAATTGATACATTGACTGTAATACTATCAATTATATTTGGAATTATTTGGGGATTGATGATTTTCAATATTGATAGATTTATAGTTACCAGTACAGGCAAAGGAGATGGAACAGAAAAAATCACTTGGGACGAATTTAAAAGTGCTATACCCCGAATTATTATGGGGACAATTATCGCAATGACAATTTCTAAACCCATTGAAATAAGAATGTTTCAAACTGAAATAAATAATAAATTGTATGAAAAACAACTTGAACTACAAAAGGAATTTGAAAAGAAAACAACAGCAAATTTTCAGGAACGATTAAATGTCGTTGAAAATGAATTAGGGGTAGTTGGGAAACAAAGGCAAGATTTGATTAATCGCATCAAAATTGCAGAACAAGCATATACAGACAATTTAATGGGAAAAGCAAATGGAATTGTCGCAGGCGATGGCCCATTATCCAAAGCACTAAAATCGCAAATAAGTGCGCTAAATGGAGAACTTGAAAGATTTGATAAACAGAACCAAAATAAAATTAAAGATGCAGATAAAAAACGAAAAGATATTTTAGCCGAAAAAGAAAAAGTACTGGCAACAAACATACAAATAGCACAAGGTCTAGATGGATTGCTAGAACGTATAAAATTATCTCACGAAGTCGCTGGATGGCAGATTACGTTATTTATTACACTACTTTTTCTTTCTATAGAACTGACGCCAATTTTCTTCAAACTCATGCTCAATAAAACTGCTTATGATTACTTGGCCGAAAACAGAGACGATTTAATTAGGGCAGAGAATGGTATTGAAGTACGGTATGATTATTACAAGGACAAAGAAGGTGTTGAAAGGCATCTAATAATCAATCACGAGGCCGAAAAAATAATATTTGAAAAAATAAAAATAACTGAAATCCAAAAAGAACTTACAGAATATGCAATTGCTAAATACAAAGCTAAAGAAAAAGAGAAGATTGATGCGGATTTGGATGCATACATTAAAAAGATAAATCCAGATGAGCTCACTACCTAAAAATATACGCAATAATTTATGCAAATTTTCAGGTGAAGATTTCGCAATCATAAGGGTATGCAATAAAAAGATACAACTTTATTTTTCTATTATTGGATTTTTTGTATTGCTTATTTTACTCTGTTGTTTTTTAAGTGCTTTAAGTTTTACTGAACATTTATTTCATAATGCCTTTACTGACATAAGTGTAGGAATTATTTGGGGATATATTGTCACAAACTTATATGTTTTGTTACTATACACCATTAATCCCAACATATTACCTAAAAAAGAAAAAAGATTGAAATCCTCAATAAAAAGGTCTTTTGATTTCAATATTTCTCTGGCATTACGAATTTGCTTAGTAGCTTTATTGGCTATTATCACAGCTCAACCGCTAAACATTTTAATTCTAAAGCCATACACACAATCATTTGCTTTCGATATCAGAAATTTATTAGCTCAAAATCAAATTGCTTGGGTTGTAACCATTTTTGTTGTTGCAATTTTCCTACTGCCTATTTATTTAAAATATTCTATTCGCAAATTGGGCGAGTTTTATGAAAAGAAAGCTGAAATTGAAAAACGAATAATTGAAGATGATTATCAAGATTTCAAAAAGAAATATAGTAGTGTTATGCAAAGCAACATATCTATTTATAACAAATCAGTTTGGAATAATCTTATGTCCTATTTAACCAAATTAGAAAAAATAAATCAAATTGCGTATCAAAAACACTACAGGGAAATTACCGATGAATTAATTAACGAAAAAATTGAAAAATACGAATATTGGGCAAATCCGCCTTATAGAACTGAACAGAAATCGAAAATAAAAAACATTCATTCTGAACAGGATTTACTTAACCACATTTATCCCGAAACCGATTGACAACTGCAATTATCATAGTAGCGATTTTAGTTTTTCTATATTTCTTTATCTCCAAAAAGAAAGAAGAAGATAAAACTATTGATGTTGCTAAAGATAAAATTAAAAATGAGAAGCCAGTTGAATTTTCAGATGTAGAAATAATTGATCAAGATGAAATTTATATCGATGAAAAGGGACTGCAATACAAAATAGTTGAAAAAACCAGAGAACTTCCACGACACACCTACATCAAAGCATTTTTAAACGGAAAATACTGGGGTGAAATTGATGAAATATTCTCTAATCAGTTTGAACATTCAAAGTTTTTTGATTTCAATATTTACGAAGTAACACTCAAAAATGCAGTTTACAGCCATTCCCCATTTCAGCTAGAGAAAGATTTAAAAATACCACGTGAGAAATTACCGAAACTTCTACACACCATTTTAGAAAAAGACGGCAAAGAATACGAAGTCAATTTACACGAACCATTTTTTTCCGAAATAAAATTTAATCGGAAATTACATCAAGATGAAGGCAACGAAGTTTTTGGAACAATAGATGCAATCGTTACTGGTTATGTGCTTGATTTTGTTATAGAAGATTACACAGAAAAAGTGTATCTCATTCCTATTGCTGAAAATCCATCTCAAACACCAATAATTACTCAGCCAGTTCTAACAAAAACATTAACACCAACAGGAAATGTAGAATACAAAGGAAATTATAAACGAACGGAATATTTTTATTCAGACTTTAGGAATACTTATTGGGACAATTGGAAATATACAAAACCTGTAAACACTTCAAATAATGAGGGTTGTTTTTCTACCATAATCGGGGCTATTGGTGTAATTTTAGGTATTGCTTTTTTGCTGATAATGTTGCCAAAAATGGCTTTCATCTTACCGTTTTTCCTTATTCTTTTCCTGTTGAATTTAATTCCTGCAAAAATTTATAGTTGGATTTTTCGAATTATCGGACTACTAATGCTAATTGGATTTATCGTGAGTTTGTTACAGATTTTTAATCGATCTGCAATTGCATACATTCCAAAACCTATTGTAGTTGAAAATCCACAAGAGCGAGAAACACAATCAACACCAATAACTGAAAACGAAAACAATATCAAAATAAGAGATACGTTGATTAAACATTATAGAATTTGGGATGACTATGAAGGCAAAAAATATGAAGGATATATTTGGACAAAGAAAAGTGATTATCTTAATGCAAAACACTATAAAAACTCATTGAATTTAAAACAAAACACTCCAAGGGCATATGACGAAATTATTTATTCCTTAAAAGAATATGACAAGCAAAATCTCGACGGGGTTTATCAATTATTTGACAGTATTAGTAAAAAGGAGCAATTATCAAAAGTGAAGTTTGCTGAACTTCTAGTATCTTTTATTCAGGATATTCCGTATGCTGTTATTGTCCCTGACGATTGTAATCCTAATTTGTACGATGATAAATTTATTAGAGAGTATCTTTCATCTAAAAATGGGAGTTGTAATGGCTTTCAAAAATTCGGCATTAATTCACCCGTAGAATTTATGTCAAACCTTTATGGCGATTGTGATACACGAACCCTGCTATTATACACCATGCTCTCTAATTATGGTTATGACGTTGCATTGTTTAGCAGCGAATATTACAGCCATTCAATCATTGGAATAAATTTACCAATTGCCGGGATTTCCTACAAATACGGGAATCAGCGTTATGTGCTTTGGGAAACCACTGCGCCAAACATCAAAGCAGGTGTTTTACCCAAGGAAATTTCAAACCTAAATTACTGGCGAATATCATTAAAATCGAAATAAAATGGACATAACAAAAACAATCACACTTACAAGTTTAGGCATAATTGCCTTTGCAATTTCAATGACAGTTACACAACTATTCATCAGAAAAGAAAAATCAAAATCAGAAAACGAGGGAAAAATCCTTTTGGCTTTTGGGATTTTATTTGCGAGTTGGGTTATTAGTTTTTCACTTCTCAACTTCAAAACACTTTCAGTATTAAATGAGTTTACTGATACCATTTGGAAAACAAACACAAAAAATCCTATTACCGAAGTTGCAAAAACAAGTGTATTGTTCATTGGCTTGACTAATGCTTGGTTAGTTCTTTGGTATTACATTACTCGAGCACTTTCAGTACTTTTTACTGGAAAGCGCAACGACACAAACGAAATTGAAAATAACAACTACGTTTATTTTATTTCGAAAGGCATTGTTTTCATTGGCTTTGTTTATACTGTAATGCCAGTTTTTGAAAGTGTTTTGAGAGCGTTTTTCCCAAATATTGAAATTCCTTTTTACCGCTAAATGAAATGAATGTAAACATTATCAAAATAATTTTAGCGATTTTATTCTTTCTCTGTTTGGTGGATATGCCTTATGGATATTACCAATTTGTTAGGTTCGCTGGACTTGTTGGATTTGCAATAATAGCTTATCAAGCTCACGAACAAGGCAGAAAAACAGAAATGATTATTTACGCTGGGCTTGCTTTACTATTTCAACCGTTTTTCAAACTTGCACTTGGCCGACAAATATGGAACATAGTTGATGTAGTTGTTGGAATAGTGCTGTTACTATCAATATTTATGAAATCAAAGGAAAGACAGCCATAAAAGCAAATAGATATGCAATTTGAATATGCCAATGCTCGACAAAATCAAAAAGAAATGACAACATAAAAAACGATAGAAAAAGAAGAGCGAAAGTGAAGGGATTAAATCACAATTATAATTTTCTTTAAGACACAAGAGTGGATAAACCATAGATAGATGAAAATGATGAATATTTTTAACAATTTAAATAGAAAGAACAATGAAAAAGTATATTTTTTTAATCTTAATATCTTTAATTAGTGAAAGTAAAGCACAATGGACAACTAAAACAGTAGAGAACGGATTTGAACCTGCATATAGGGTAGCTATCTGTCACAGTACTACAGGGAAAGAGTTTCTCAAAATGATCAAGATGCCTGATGGAGGTGTTTTACTTCTTCTCTATGTAGGGAGTGTTTGCACAGAGAATCCTATAGTAGAGTACACGTACAAAACAGTTAGTGGATGGGAACCATTTACAAACACGGGAGTAACATCAACAGACAAAAAGAAAGTTTACCTATGTGCGAACTTAGCAGAGTCTATTATGCTTCCTTACTTTAAGAATAATTCTCTGTTTAAAATTAGACTAGATGATGAGCACTGCGGAACAACCATTTACCAATTTAACATGGTAGGTAGTACCAGAGCTTATGACTTTATTGAATCAGATGTGACCCCAACTGAATGATTATGATTAAGACCCCAGCCGAAATAATTTACGACTTAATAGAAAACGGAGCACCTTTAAACGATTTTAAAAACATTAAACCTTATTATATTAGCTCTTTAGGAAGTTCATGGCAGTCAAGTATTTCTTGGTAAAAAAAACGAAGTTTGAACAAATGAAAAAATATAAGACGATACTTCGGGCAGAAAATCTTCTTAAAACTTCCCATCCCTCACCGTCCGCACCACCTTCTCCGCCACCCTCTCCGAAGCCCCCGCCTCGCCCAGCAAGCTTTCCAACTGCGAATAATCCTGCAGTTGCTGTTCCCGCCGCGGCCCCTCGAGCAAGGATTCCAAGTGCGCAGCTATTTTCGATGCATTAAAATCACCCTGTATTAATTCAGGAACCGTAGGTTTATTCAATATCAAATTTACCAGCGATATATAGGGCACTTTAATTACCCGCTTGCCTATCAAATAGGTCAAGGCGGCCACCCTGTAACATACTACTTGCGGTATTTTCAGCAGTGCCGTTTCCAGCGTGGCCGTGCCACTAGTTACCACTGCCGCATCGCTTTGGGCCAGCACTTCGTAGGTTTTTCCCTCGCACAATTCCATATTTTCGGGCATGTCAAAACGGCTGTAAAAATCCCTGCCAAAACTGGGTGCCATGGCCACACTAAACTTCCACTCCGGTTTTAAGGCAGCCAGTTCCATCATTATGGGCATAGCATTGCTTATTTCATTAGCCCTGCTGCCGGGCAGCAATGCAATATTTTTTACTCCATCGTAATATTGCGATTTAGTAGACCACATTTGCTTTTTATGGGCTATTTCATCCAATACGGGATTGCCTACATATTCTGCATCTACCCCATGTTTTTTGAAAAATTCGGGCTCAAACGGCAAAATGGAATACAACTTATCTACGTTTTCCCTGATGGCCTTTACCCTGCCTGTATTCCATGCCCACACCTTGGGCGCAATGTAGTAGTGCACCGGAATGCCCGCCCTATGGGCGAATTTGGCCAGCCGCATATTAAAACCCGGGTTATCAATCAGCACCAGCACATCGGGCTTGGTTTCCAGTATATCCTTTTCAGCTCGTTTCAAAAACCTGCCAATGGTTCTGATATTTTTAATCACTTCCCACAACCCCATAAAGGCACGCTCACGGTAATGCGAAACCAGATCCCCTCCTGCCTGCTGCATCAAATCACCTCCCCAGCAGCGAATATGGGCATCGGGATCCAGTTTCTTGATGGCCGCAATGAGATTGGCCCCGTGCAAATCGCCGCTGGCCTCGCCTGCCACCAGGTAATATGTGTGGGGCCGGCTCATGTAAACCAGTTCAGGTCAATAATGATGGTCCACAAGGCATTCAGCACTGTGGCAATCAGCCAGCCACGACCAAAATTGAGCAATTTGGGATTGCGCATAATCAGGAAGAATAGGCCAATATTTGCCGCCACGCCCACCTGATAATAGGTATTATAAAATCCCTTGCCATGCAATATGGCGTAAATGATGGTCTGAAATTGCATGCCCTGTGCCATGGCAATCCAGCCCGCCACCAGCATGGGCAGCATGGCTGCTATGAGTAAACCGCTGATGAGCTGAATAATTCTATCCATTCAAATCCCAGTTATTAAGCGTACCAATGCGCTGATGATCGGTTAAATCAAACATGGTGGGCACCACAGAAATATATCCGTTTTGCAACGCCCATTCGTCGGTATCCTGTCCGTGATCCATATTCACAAATTTACCGGTCATCCAGTAATAGGTTCTGCCAAACGGGTCGGTACGCTGATCAAAATCTTCTTTCCACTTGGCCTGCGCCTGTCGGCAAACCTTGATTCCTTTGATAACGCCGTCTTCGGGCTTGGGAATATTCACATTCAGCAGGGTGCCGTATGGCAAATCATTATTGAGCACATTCTCGGCAATCTTTTTGATGAAAGGTTTCGCAGGAAGAAAATTGGCATCCCAGCTGTAATCGCATAATGAAAAACCAATGGCTTTCATCCCGTCAATTGCCCCTTCCATGGCGGCACTCATGGTGCCTGAATAAATCACGTTAATGCTGCTGTTGCTACCGTGATTGATACCGGAAACCATTAGATCGGGTTTACGTGGCAAGATTTTATCGATGGCGATTTTTACGCAGTCTACGGGTGTTCCGCTGCACTGCCATGACTCCACCCCCTGAAACAGTTCTACCTTGGTAAGCCGAATGGGCTGGTTGATGGTAATGGCGTGTCCCATGGCACTCTGGGGCTTATCCGGCGCCACCACAATCACCTCGCCCAGCTCCAGCATGGTTTCTACCAGGGCCGATATACCGGGTGAAGTAATTCCGTCATCATTGCTGATCAATATCAGGGGTTTTGTCATATTGCAAAAATCGGGGATTTGTGAATAGGTTGCATCCTGTAATGGACAACTTTTAAAAAGTTCTCGAAACCCCTTGCGTATATTTGCACTCATGCAGGATAAATACGGTTTGCGCGGTGTTTCCAGCCAAAAAGAGGATGTGCACAACGCCATCCGCCACGTCGATAAAGGCCTTTACCCCAAGGCATTCTGCAAAATCATTCCCGACCTGCTGGGCAATGACCCTGAATTCTGCAACATTATGCATGCCGATGGTGCCGGCACCAAGAGCAGTCTGGCCTACCTCTATTGGCGCGAAACCGGCGACATGAGCGTATGGAAAGGCATTGCGCAGGATGCCATTGTGATGAACACCGACGACCTGCTCTGCGTGGGCGTTACCGGTCCTTTCCTGCTGAGCAGCACCATTGGCCGCAATAAAAACCTCATTCCCGGAGAAGTGATTGCCGCCATCATCAATGGTACTGAGGAATTTTGTGCTTCCATGCGCGACATGGGCATTGAAATCTACACCACCGGAGGCGAAACTGCCGATGTGGGCGATTTGGTGCGCACACTTATTGTAGATTCAACATTAACTGCAAGGGCAAAGCGCAGCGATATTATCAGTAACCACACCATTGCCCCCGGGCAGGTGATTGTGGGCTTTGCCTCCTACGGCCAAACCACCTACGAAACCGAATACAACGGGGGCATGGGCAGCAATGGTCTCACCAGCGCGCGCCACGATGTTTTTAGCAGCATGTACCGCGAAAAATATCCGGAATCTTACGATACTGCCCTCCCCGAAAACGTGGTGTATTGCGGCAGCAAAAAGCTCACTGATACGGTTGCGGGCAGTCCGCTGGATGCCGGAAAACTGGTATTATCACCCACCCGCACCTACGCTCCGCTGGTTAAAAGCATACTACAAGAACTGAGATCCGCTGTAAAAGGCATGGTGCACTGCAGCGGCGGCGGACAAACCAAGGTTTTGCACTTTACCGACAATATTCATGTGGTAAAAAACAACCTGTTACCCATTCCGCCGTTGTTCCGGATGATTAAAGAAGAAAGCGGCACCGACTGGTCAGAAATGTTCAGGGTGTTTAATATGGGGCACCGCCTGGAAATCTACACCGATGAAAAATCGGCTGAAACCATGATGGATATTGCCAAATCGTATCATATCGATAGCGCGATAATCGGCTACACCGAGGCATCGGATAAAAAATCCCTCACCATTTCGGGTGAATGTGGTGAATTGCGGTATTGATAATTATTTATTGGTGTTATTTCTTAACACATCAAAATAATTTATCATTTTTCCATAGGTATTTATTTCACCCGATTCAATTTTTTCAAGCAATTCTTTCTTAATATTTTCATCTTTTAAAAAAGAAGCAGGCGCACCTGTTTCAGCCCCTTTAACAGCCTCTATTTCAGCAACCATTCGATACAGCTCTTCAGGTTTTTTCTTTTGCTTTTTAAGCCAATTCTCCATTAATCTAACATACAAACCCTTAATTAAAAGTAAAACAATTAATGAGGACAGGATAATGTATAAAATGTTGTCTATTTTCTCCATTTTACACTAATGATTATACCAATTCAATATAGGATGGGCAATGGTCCGAATGTTTGGCATCTGCCAATATATCCGCCGATTTGAGGTTTGCTTTTAAGTTTTCGGTCACGCTGATATAATCAATTCTCCAGCCCTTATTATTGGCCCTGGCATTGGCCCTAAAACTCCACCAGGTATAGCGGTGCGGCTCCGGGTGAAATTCACGGAAGGTATCAATCATACCGTTATTAAACCACTTGTCCATCCAGGCCCGTTCTTCGGGTAAAAATCCTGTGCTGTTTTTGTTGCTCACCGGATCGTGGATGTCGATGGGTTTATGACAGATATTGTAATCACCACACACCACCAGTCCGGGTAAGGTTTTGCGCAGTTGATTGCAATAATCAAAGATGTAATCCAGGAACTTATACTTTACATCCTGGCGGTGATCTCCACTGGTGCCGCTGGGGAAGTAGGCAGAAATAACACTGTAATTATCAAAATCGGCACGGATGACGCGGCCTTCGTGGTCGTATTCTTCATTGTCACAGCCGTAATGCACATGGTTGGGGGCTTGTTTGCTGAAAATGGCCACCCCGCTATATCCTTTTTTCACGGCTGAAAACCAGAAATGATGATACCCCAACGCTTCAATGGCAGCTATATCGGCCTGATCTTGTGTGGCCTTGATTTCCTGCAGGCAAACCACATCAGGATTTTCGTCTTTTAAAAAATCAAAAAGGCCCTTGGAAGCAGCACTGCGTATGCCGTTGACATTGTAGGTAAGAATTTTCATTTGGCAAAAATAGGGGCATCAATAAAGAAAACCGAACATCCAAAGGGGGATAACATTGCTATAAGGAACCACCACATTATCAAGTACCCTATGCGCATGTGGGATATGATTGATTTGCGCATTGGACTTGTTTTTACCCCCAATTTCCAGGGTGTATTTTCCATCGACAATAAAATCACCCTGTTTTGACAGGGCCAGATGGGCATGCATTTTTACCTGATTAACAAAAAAGGTTTCTCGCAGACTGCCTCGGTTCACGGAATCGGGAACAATGGCATAAGACAGGTTGGGATTTTCCAGGTAAACCTTTTCTGGTTTTGCAAGTATGGCAGTGCTGTTGCCCTCATGATACATCAGGGTAAGTAAACTGGCCTCCTGCAAATGTTGCAAATAACTGTTTACAATATTGCGTGCAATTCCTGTCTGGGATGCCAGCTTGGTAACATTGGGCTTGAACGGCACATTGGATGCGAGAATATACAGCAGCTGCAACATTTTACGGGCATTACGAACATCAAAACCCGGCATTTCTGCCAAATCAGATTCGAGCACCAGCCTGATTACCTGTTGCAATTTTCGATGATAGGATGCTTCACCTTCAGTAAAAAATGGATAGTAACCGGTTTTGAGGTAATCTTCAAAGTATACAAATGGACGAAAATCCTCGGGGAAAGTAGCATAAGCTGCACCTGCATCCAGAAAAAGCGATTCGAGTGTAACAGATGGCAATTCCATCTTATGTTTTAGGAGCAAATACTCCCGAAATGAAAGGCCCTGCATGCGATACATCACGGCACGCCGACTGAGATCGGCATCTTGCCTGCGCAAATCAAGAACGGAAGAGCCCGTGAACACAATATACAACTCGGGGTACATATCATATACATTTTTAATATGCCTGCTCCATTCAGGGTATTTGTGTACCTCGTCGAGAAAAAGATATTTGCCACCCTGTTGAATAAACGCTTCTATGGTCTGAAAGAGTGAGTTTCCCGCAAAGTACAGGTCATCGAGACTCATATACACAACCTCGTTGCGCTGCAGGTTCAGTTTCCGCATTTGCTGAATCAGAAGCGTGGATTTTCCTGTGCCTCTGGCGCCGAGAATGCCTATCAACCTGTCGTCCCAATGAATGCTGTCCTGAACCTGCCTGTATATAGAGGTTCGAACGCGAGACATGAGCCGGGCAGAATATTCAAAAAAATGTTCCATTTTGCACTTTTATGAATGCAAATTTACTATTTTTTGCACGATTAAAATACCTTTTTATTAGTTTTTTGCACTTTTATATATGCATTTATCATTTTTATTGCATTTTTTGATGTGCAATTAGTCCCAACATTCCATCATCAGCAAATGGCCGGATTCGTAGGATATTTCCACAAAACCATCCGCTGCAACACGGTTGCTGCTGCCACTTCGACCGGGGAAATGGAGGGCTTCATTTTGGAGGGCATACTCCAGATTTGATGTATGAATGCCACCCGCCTCCATTACCGGTATCAGCGAAATGACCGTTCCTTTGGGATACCACTTTTTAAAACTTCTGGGCAAATTGTATATCCGCGAATGGTCATCAATGATAGCCAGTTCAATGCGGCCCGTAAAAGCGGGCAGGGTAGCCAAATTATTAAAATGGTGGTCGCTGCGTCTGCCTGTTGCCCATACAACGTGCGCTGCAGCTTGTCCTTCGGCAATGAGAAACTCAATACCCTTCTGTAAATCCGTCATATCCTGTTTGGGTGCATGCACAATGCGAACACCCTGCAACGCCGCATGCTCCTGCCATCCCGGCGCCACAGAATCAAAATCACCCAAAACCGCATCCACCCTGATATTCAGCTCTATCACCCGCTCTATGGCACCATCCAGCACAAGCACATAGGGATTCCACTCCAGCAACTGCCCCAGCAACTCCATGCTGCAAGCCTCACCATTGGCAATGATAAGGGCCGGTTCCTGTCCGTCGCGAAC
>Ga0315899_10004537_pt1 | contig 15003 bp, 14 predicted proteins | sample LakEriMetagenome_2_FD_203518 | JGI IMG/M metagenome (GOLD analysis project Ga0315899, IMG submission 203518) | Freshwater fungal communities from buoy surface, Lake Erie, Ohio, United States - Buoy 4 MA112 | ecosystem: Environmental > Aquatic > Freshwater > Lake | place: USA: Lake Erie, Ohio... | reverse complement strand
TGGCGATGATATGGCCAAGTACTACCGCGACTTGTATGACCACATCATTTTCGAGTCGGAGAACCTGGCTACTTATCGCGAAGCAATTGTGAGCTTACTCGACTTATACCATAGCAACTTGAGCATGAAAATGAACCAGGTGATGAAAGTGCTCACGATTATCACGACGATATTCGTTCCTCTCACCTTCATTGTTGGAGTCTATGGAATGAACTTCGACAACATGCCCGAGTTACGCACCCGCAACGGATATTTTGTAGTACTCGGCTTCATGTTTCTACTTGTATGCGGAATGCTCATCTACTTCCGCAAAAAACGCTGGTTGTAAAAACAACAAAGCCCGCCGATGAGGCAAGCCAATGTTGTGCAAAGTCACAAAAAACAATGAAAAAAAACGTATTTCAAATTCCGAATTAAGAAAGCAATCGCTGGCGCAGCATAAATTCGAACTGCTGGTTCTGTCTGCGCAGTTGCTTAACAACGATATCCTTCTCGAGCATTTCCTTAAATCGATTCCACGCCTGACCAATCACCTGCGAAATTTCGCTGGTCTCAAATGGCTTCAACAACATACCATCCACCCTTCCCTTATTGATTGCCTCAAGCATCACATTCAAATCACAATCTCCTGTCACCAAAACGCGCTGTACCGTTGGATAATCGCGAGCAACGGTTTCCAAAAAATCAACACCACTAATCGTGGGCATTCGATGATCGGCCAGCACAACCTGTATCGATTCATCCTCGATGAGATTGTACGCCTCAAAAGGTGATATCGCTGTGAAAATTTCGAATTGCTTTCTGAAGTTGGCTCTGAAAGAAACCAGGTTCGACTCGTCATTATCGAGGAATAATACACGGGGCTTACCGGTCAAGGTATCGAGTTGCGAAGGGGCATCAGCAAATAGATTCATAGCCTTACAGTTTAAGTTGTTGTTACAGGGTATTGTAACGCGATGCTCATCCTTTTGGTTACGTTTTAATGGGTCTTTTTCTAGATTCATACCCCTCAAACACGATTTTGGTCGAACAAATGATTGATGATGCGCTCGGTGTTTTGTTGCTGACGCATATAACTTTCCATCAGCGCAGTGTAATTATCCATGAGCTTGATGAATAAATCATTATTCATAGTGCTCGCATAGCCGCCTCGCCCGTGGTTGAGTTCCGACACAGCTGCCTTTGACGCGAAATCGACATCTCGCCTCAGAAGCTCATCCATCTTTACATCATATAGCTTACAAAGCTCCGTTATCAAAAACGCATCGATACGTCGCCCGCCCGTTTCGATTTTGCTGTACTCGGGCTGACTCACTCCAAGAACATCAGCCACATACTCTTGCTTGTAGTTGTTTTGAATTCGCAATGCTTTAATGTTAGGATACTTGTTCATGTGTTTGGTGTTTTCATGTTATCGAGGGCAAACATGTGATAAGCCAAAATTCACAATCCGTGCATTTCGATTTTTTCGAAAAGAAATTCATATAGTGGCATACGGCATAAAACGTCACTTTTTCAACCGATTTTTAAGATTTCAACAAGTCATGCTTATTCATATTATTCTAATTAGAATTGGAGCACTAAACCACTAATCTATGCTCATTCAAGCGCCTGACAATCGCATGAACGCTGCAGAATCATTCCAGCGTAAAAAGCCGAAAACCAAACTACAGTTCCCAAGTTGGAAAGGAATTCTTTCCGATGTACTTCACAAAGCAAGGACATTGAACGAAGATGAATTCGATGCGCACTTGCCGGATTGCAAGCGCATTTTTGATGAGCTGGAAGTTATGCGTGAGATTATTCTATCGCGCAATCTTGAATTACTCTTTTCATATAGTCCCACTTATCAAAGCACCTATACAAGTGAATGCGACCTTTCGGAGGTTCTCAAGAATTTCAAATCGATGCCGATTCGTCCTAATGAGTTTTATGCAGTCTTTGATTTGCGAACTGCCCAATACCGGGAAATGGATGATAAGCTGGATGCCCTACTGGGATTAAAACGGGACGATTTCAATGTGCCGGCGTTAATGCAAAAGGACTCATTCACCCACATATTCCATCCGCGCGACCACTATCACATGCTTCGTTGGGCATGCCTCGCTAATGCAATGGTTGCGACCAGACTGTTCAAATGGAATTCGTTGGAAGATCAATTCAGAATTCGCTTCAGAGTTCGCACCCAAAAGAGCACAATCCCATCTTATCGAGCACATGAATTTATAACGCTTGAAAAACTGTGTTTTCTGTTCAATGAAAACTCAGCTGCTGGGTGCTTACCATCGTTGCACATAGACAAATGGCTTATTTATGATCGATCAGAATTTGATCAGGTACGTCCGTCATGGATTAGTTCGATTGACCGACAAGGCATACTAAACGCGGTGCTGTATTTATTTAATGCGGCCATTATAAATTTCCCTGTCCAATACCTGCTTTATCTCCATGAACGCAGCAAGGCCGACAGAAACAAAGCCATCGCATCTAGAATCAACGAGCAGATTTCAACGAGCACAGGCATTGACGCACAATTCGAAGAACAGGCCATTGCCGATTGCTTTGCAAAAACGATTCGACCGCGCATGGAACAAGCCATAAACGCTTGGGAATTCAGAAAAGCAGGCGATTTATGTTCCCTTGAAAGCGATGCTCAAGCCGTAGAATATGCCCGCGCTCTGGGCCTCGTTCCTATTCCGCAAAGCGTGCTGGATGTGATCTATGCAACGGTCATAGAGCTTTAGTTTAATCTTCAACATCGCATTGTTAGTAGTGAGCTAAACGAGGAAAATTCTGCCCTTGTTCGACAGGTATTTTTATGCAACATGCAATTCCCGGTGAGTTGCGGTCATTAAAATCCTAACGAATGACTCCATCATACTCTCAGGCGCCCCGCCAGGCCTTGTTGCTCGACGGAAATAATATGCTCGAACGAGCAGTGCTGCACAACCTTCGCGAACAGAGTCCAAGCATTCAAATCGTGGATGTTTTTCGCCAACAATTGCGTGAATGGATTAAGTCGGAACATCCCGAAAAAGCTCTTAGCGAAGAGGAGATATCGCGAGAAATAGATCTTCACTGCGACCCGAACAATGACGAAAAAAACGGTGTTTGGGTTTATTATCCCTGGCGAAACACCATCGTGCACTGTCTATCCAGGGAGAAGTTCATTCGAGTTCGCACTATCAGAAACCTTCATAAGATTACAAACCAAGAGCAGGAAATACTCGAAAGGTGTAAAGTGGGGGTTGTAGGCCTCAGCGTTGGACAATCGGTTAGCATTGCTATTGCCATGGAGCGCATTTGTGGCCATTTGCGCATAGCGGATTTCGACATACTCGAACTTTCCAACCTCAATCGTATACGCAGCAGCATGCTTCACCAGGGAGAACTGAAGACAACCATTGTCACAAGGGAAATTGCCGAGATTGATCCGTTTATTTCGGTAAGTTGCTACGACAAAGGACTTCAAAAAGATAATCTCGATGAGTTTCTCGACGGTCTCGACATCGTGGTTGACGAATGCGACAGTTTGGAAATGAAAATCATACTTCGCAAAGCATGCCGTGAACGAGGCATCCCGGTGGTTATGGATACTAGCGATTCACTCATGCTCGACGTAGAGCGCTTCGATCTTGAACCAACAAGACCTCTATTTCATGGTTTGATGGATGAGCACATGCAGATCGACTGGAGCAATCCGAACCAACGCATGCAACTGCTCATGCAAATCATAGAACCTCAAAAGGCCAGTAAACGCGCTCAGGAATCGCTCGGTGAGATTGGTAAAACGATCACAACCTGGCCTCAGTTGGCTACTGACGTGAACATGGGCGGAGCATTCGCCGCCAAAATTGTTCGTCAGATATTATTGGGAGATTCCGTTCCATCGGGGAGATTTCGACTGGATATCATCGAACACTTCAAGTCGAATGCAAACCACCAAATCATACAGCAGGTGAAGCATGCCTGAAATCATGGGCACATACCGCATTGAGGCCTTTCAAGCTGTCGAAAATGAGGAATATAGTAAGCTGTTTCATGACGGACACACGGGCGTGCTCACAGAATTAGGATTAAAAAACCTCAATTCAGCCCAACCTTCTTGGATGAGCGATCCCAATGTATTTGTGCTTATTGCCATCGACGAAGATCAGGAAGTCGTTGCAGGACTAAGGATTCATCGTTACAGCTCATTGGAAGGAACCCTTCCGATTATTGATTCCATCAAAGACCAGGACAGCCGGATAATTTCGGTTATTCAGAATTGTTTGCCCGGGGGCACAGCAGAAGCCTGCGGATTGTGGAGCGCCAAAAAAGTGTTTGGAAAGGGCTTGACGCCGTTGCTTTGTATCGCAGCCATTCCGGTGATGGCAGAAATAGGCCTTACCAATTTCTTCTGTTTTGCAGCTCCGTACACAGAGAAAATGATCAAAACGAACGGGCTGATTGAAGTAAGTGAAATCGGTGATAATGGACGCCTGCCCTATCCTACTCCCGAGTTCATCTCGATTGTTTTGAAAAACCCCGATATTTTTTCGATGGAATATGCTGATGAATTCAATCGGGAGAGAGTATTTCAACTCATGAAAGAGCCAATCGCCACCTACTTCGAAGATTCTCCGCGTGGATTTATCGAGGTGCATTACGACCTGCGATTAAAAAAGGGCCACGAAATTCCAGTTTTTTGAAACTAATTCAGCAAGTGTCGTATAAAGGTCATTCAACATCAATGAAATGAGTTCGACTGCAATACGTCTATCACTGCTCTTCCTTCTAAACTTGTTCGCTTATGCGCTACAAGCCCAAGAATCAAGCAGTTCATTACTTCTTCAGAACTGTCTGATTTACACGGGCGACCTCAACAAGTCGGTAACAGAAATTGCTCATAGCACAGATTACAGTCCATCTCAAAACGGAGCTCCAAACCTTGGTCTTAGCGACCAATGGCAATATGTTCAATTTTCGTTTCAGCCCAATGACGTCGAAAAAACAACATTATGCTATGTAGGAAATAGTTCGATTGAGACAATCGAGATTTACAAGATTGACGAAGAACCCAAATTGTTGGGGGTTATGGGGAGTACGCATTTACCCGCAACCGAATTTGAAACACCTTCGGGATTCTGTATGCGCTTGCCGGCCGAAAGCGGCCAATACCTCCTTCGAATGAAGTCTGGAAAACAACTTATCGCTCCAATTTATGTAGGTGATAGCAATCAGATTATTCGCATGGCAGGAAAGTCGGATGCGATCATGTATCTCTACTTCGGAATCATTGCGGTATTATTCTTCTACAATCTTTTCCTGGCGATAGCTGCGCGTGAAAGAGGTTATGCCGATTACTCTTTTTATATACTCTCCATTGCCCTCACGCAAGCTGTATTGTTCGGCTATGGAAATACCTTCATCTGGGGCGACAACGAATGGTTTGGCAGAAATGGTGTTCACATCATGGGAGCTGTGAGTGGAATCACCACGATTTTCTTCACCCGAAATTTCCTCCGATTGAAGGAGTATACTCCCATTATTGACAAAATACTCCTGGGCTATGCGGCCTTGTATTGCATTGCACTCATCCTGTGCTTCAGCGGATACAGCATAGAAAGCTATAACTTGATAAACTTTTGTGCAGCATCATCCATTCTCTTGATCATAGCATCCATTCGAGCAAAGAAAAAAGGAAATCGATCGGCCGGATTCTTCTTGCTCGCTTGGTCTGTATTCATTGTGGCCTGTACCATTTTCGCCATGAAAGATTTTGGGGTGTTGCCATATAATTTCTGGACTGTCTATTCGCTTCCATTTGGTTCTGCCGTAGAGGGCATTCTGCTTTCGTTTGCTCTGGCCGATAAAATCAATGTGCTTCGCAAGCAGAAGGAAGAAGCCGACGCCATGCGGATAAAGTCCATTGAATCGCAAAATGAAGTTCTCGAGACGAAGGTTCAACAACGAACAGCACAACTCGAAGAAGCGAAGGACTATATTCAATCGCAGTACGATCATTTACGAATGGCGCAGAAACAGCTCGTTGAATCTGAAAAAATGGCCGGACTTGGTCAAATGACAGCGGGTATTGCGCACGAGCTCAACAACCCAATCAATTTCGTGAACTCCAATGTGGGACCTCTGCAGCGCGACATAGCGGATCTTATTGCCATGCTAGATGCCTATCAGAGTTTGGGACCGGAAGCAACTCCACAAGACTTGGAATCGATGCGTTTGAAATGCGAAGAGCTCGATATTCCTTACATCCGCAAAGAGATAGACCAACTGATAAAAGGCATTGCCGAGGGCTCGAAGCGAACAGCAGAAATCGTAAAAGGACTGCGCATATTCGCGCGCACCGACAAGGACGCGCTTATCTCTGCCAACATCAATGAATGCATCTCATCAACTTTAGTGGTTATGAAAGGCGTTACAAAAGGACAAGTAACAATTCATAAAAATCTGTCGGCCGGAATTCCCGAGCTTGAATGTTACCCCGGCAAACTCAATCAGGTTATTGCGAATCTCGTTTCAAATGCAATTCACGCGACGCGTGTTCCCGGGCGTTCGAATGAACAGCGTAACGTATGGATCAGCTCCGAGCACGACGAGCAGTTCATTCGTATACGCGTAAAAGACGATGGTTGTGGAATCGACGCAAGCGCACAAGAAAAGATTTTCGTACCATTCTTCACCACAAAGGCAGTTGGAGAAGGAACCGGTCTTGGATTGGCCATTGCGCGCGGAATTATTGAAGAGCACAATGGGACCATTGAGGTACAGTCGGAGCTCGGAAAAGGGTCAGAGTTTATCCTACATTTGCCTAGAAACCGCAATCAAGAAACCCTCTCTGCAGCTTAAAGGGGAAGCAACATGAGCAAAGACTACAGCATTCTATATCTCGATGACGAGGAACAAAATCTCGTTTCTTTCCAAGCCCTATTTCGCAGGCAATACAAGGTTTTCACAACTACAAGCGCTCATGAAGCAGTTGATATTCTGAATAACAATGAAATTCACATCATCTTCTCGGATCAAAAAATGCCCGAGGTGAGTGGTGTTGAATTTTTTGAGACCATACTACCCGACTTCCCTCGCCCTGTGCGCATTCTACTTACAGGCTACGCCGAACTGGAAGCCGTAATCGCTGCCATTAACAAAGGTCAAGTATACCGTTATGTCTCCAAACCGTGGGACGAGAATGAGCTGTCCATTTGTATCGAAAACGCTCTTGAAAAGTATCGCCGCGAACAGGAACTTCTGAGCAAGAGCAACGACCTCGAACAGTCGAACGCTGCACTCGAGCAATTCGTTTTCAGCACCAGTCAAGAGCTTCGCAATCCTTCTGAAAACATACTTCAAGCTGTTGCGATGCTTGAAAAAACCATGAATAACCCTGATGCAGTCGAAGCCCTGCGAACCATCCAGCAGCAGGCAAAACGACTGCAAGGTTTCAGCGAACAAATTAGTCGTTACTACAGCAACAGCAAAGCGGCCAATGAAAACACAGAGGTCGATCTGGAACAACTCATCCGTCAGTCAATAGATTCCGTGCCCGGAAATCTCACACAAGCAAATTGGACAATAAGGCCTGAGTTAAATCTCAACGGTCCTTTTGTTTCTGACAAATCTCGATTACTCATCGTTTTGCAGAATCTCATTAACAATGCTGTCCGTTTTTCGGACGCAGATAAATCAATGAACAACATTGAAATCAGCGTAATTCAAAATGCTGAAAAAGCGATTTTCAGAATTTCGGATCAGGGCATTGGCATGGAAACGGGACGATTAAATCAGCTTTTTCATATGCAAGTAAATTCTGAAAAAGCATCTGCAGGCGGAATTAGTATGTACATAACAAAGTCAATCGTTGATAAAATGCAGGGAAAAATCAGTGTTTCTTCTACTCCATTCGAAGGCACGCTCGTTACATTTGAGTTACCCAACTGCAAGCAATGAATTTGAGAGACATCCATTTTCACCTGGTCGATGACAACGACATCGACACGTCTGTGAACATGAAACTGTTGCATTTGGCCAATATTTCTGAACACATTAGCACGTATTCAAGTGCCATCAAGTTTCTGGCAACATTAAAAGAAAGCCCGAGCTTATTCACCCAAGGACGTCATGTTGTTCTGCTCGACATTATGATGCCCGGCATGGATGGTTTTGAGTGTCTTGCCGAGCTGGAAAAACTCGATAATGCGCTTACTCAAAACATGCATGTATTCATGCTTTCCAGCAGCATCGACAGAAATAACATAAGCAAAGCAGAGAAGTTCGAAATCGTCAAGCGCGTGATTGAAAAGCCCCTCGATGTTTATACGCTTAAGATGGCATTGGAAGACATTTTCATGGACTGATTTTATATCGAAAGGTTATCAACCTCCCAGTCGTCAATAATATCTAACTCGGCATGATGCTACAGCAAACCATATAGCTATGTTTGGGCGTTATATCATCCCTGAATTTACTCATGTCGAGTTTTGTAAAAAGTACATCTTTCAGAAAAGCCATCTTGGGCATTGCCCTTAGCTACACGATGCTGCTTCTCGGATCGTGGTTTTGGCTGCGGTGGTATACTGACCATGGTGAATATGTGAGCGTTCCTGAATTAAAAGGTCTCTCAGTGGAAGAAGCTATTCGAGCACTTCAAGAACGAAACCTGGATTATTTAGTCATTGATAGCATCTATGATCGGAAAGCAGCGCCGGGATCTGTTTTCGACCAAAGCCCCGCATTCGAGAGCCAGGTGAAAGAAGGCCGACAAGTCTTCCTAACTATTTATCGTCAAAGTCCACCCATGGAAAAGCTTGGAATCAAACAAGGCGACTACTGTACCGTGGCGATGATCAAACTGCGCAATAAATCAATTGATTTTGATACGTTGTATGAAGATAACAATACGCTTGCGAATAGCATCATTCGTGTTACACAACGCGGAAAATCGCTCAAAGCAACCGACGAGGTAGCTCGTGGATCTAAGGTTTTATTGGTCATTGGCCGGGCTGCTTCCAATAAAATTATCGTTCCCGATTTTACCGGTATGACATGCCTGCAAGCAAAAACGATTCTCGATACTTTGCACCTGGAATGCAACTGTCGTTTTGAACCCGGGATATCGAACCCAACCTCTCAAGATTCATCGGCCTTTTTCGTTTGCCGCCAGGACCCATCGCATGATCCCGATCGTGGCACATCAGCCGGCCGTATCGTAGATTTGTGGCTGTACAATACCCCGTGCCCTGCCGATACGACACAACAATACTAAGTACGATGCTTCCATTTATTATCCGCTTCGCAGTTCTAACAACTCTTCTTGCGGCCAACATTAAGCTTCAGGCACAGGAAACTGAACTGCCACTGTTATTTAATGCTGCTGCAAAGCAACAATTTCAAAAGGAACAGCGATTCGCACCGCGTGAGCAAAGGCAGGCGACCTCTTTGCCCCTGCCCTTTTTTGACGATTTCTCTCGCTATTCCCTTCCGACAAATAACCCGAACATTCCAACCGAATGGCAGCTGTGGTCTGATAACTGTGCTTACATCAATAATACTTTCCCACTTAATCCACTGACCATTGGCGTAGCTACACTGGACGGCCTTGAGAGCGACGGAACCCCTTACAGCGACACACTATACTTTCCTTCCATTTCAGATAACTTTCTTGATTGGGGTCTTGCAGACTCGCTTACTTCATTGCCCATTAATCTTTCTGAATTGACCCCTGAGGATCAAGTGCATCTTGTGTTTCACTTTCAGGGCGGAGGACTTGGAAATGCACCCGATGTGGATGGTATTCTTGGAGCCGAAGGTGACTCCCTGATTGTTGAGTTTTACACACCACTACAGGGAGGCGCATGGACAAGGGTTTGGGCCATAGAAGGTGGAGGAGACGCAAGTACTTTTCAAACCGCTTTTATTCCCATTACCGATTTCGTGCATCTTCAAGACGGCTTTCGCTTTAGGTTTAAAAACTATGGCACCTTGCATGGAGCATTGGATCACTGGAACCTAGACTATGTGATTCTCAACAGTGACGTTGACCCGAATGCTTTCGTTTATGACGAAGTCGCATTTCAGTATGCGACCAATACGATACTCAACCTTGGCTTGACCTCAATGCCATGGACACACTTTCAAAGTAATCCGAATCTATACATGCAGGAGAACATCGTTTACTCACAACGAAACTTGAGTATTAGTGCCAGTATTACCAGTCGTTGCAACATTACCTACAACGATGAAACGCTTTTTGATAGCGATCCCGATGCCAACACGCAGAACAATGGATACAGTTCCTTCGAACGCAGTTTATCGCTAAATAATTTCCACTATAACACACCAAACCCGGTTGATACGGCCTCTTTTGAAGTTACAGTAGCTTTCAGCTCCAACGACATATATCCGCAAAACGACACCATGCGCTTTCAACAGAAGTTTACCAACTACTATGCTTACGACGATGGTAGTGCCGAACGTGCCTATGGGCTAAATAACGCCGGAGGGAAAATTGCTGTTCGATTTAATACTCCTATTGCAGACACACTTATCGGAGCTTATATTTATTTTCAACCCATTCAATATCTAACCACTGACCAGTCATTCATTCTACAAGCATGGAATGATGTGAGTGGTGAGCCAGGTAGTCTGCTCACCAGCGAATTCGACAACTTCAATTTCTCTTTTCCTCACTATTATGAAAGCGGTCCAAACATCTTCGTTTATTACGGCTTTACGGATCCCATTTATCTTCCTGCAGGAAATTTCTACATAGGCACACTGCAGCAGGGCAATGTGCCACTCAATATGGGGTTGGATAAAAACACCAATTCGAATAATACCCAATTACTTTATCAACTTCAGGGAAATAATTCTTGGTCGTCCTCAACCATCGTTGGCAGTGTAATGATTCGACCTGTTTTTCGAAGCACACTCGCCGATTGGGTTGGAGTTCCGTCATCCAATCTTGCTCAATCACCATCCATTTTCCCTAATCCTGTGCGCGACGAACTAAACGTGCAGTTGTCGGAAAATGATGACCTAATCGAATACAGCATTCTGGATATCTCGGGGAAATGTATACTGACAGGTAAATCCGAAAATCAGCCATTCCTTCGCATTGCTACGAATGAGCTTGCCATGGGTTGTTACATACTTCAATATTCAAACGAAAATGGTGAGTTTTTCAGCTCTCGTTTTGTGAAGCAGTGATATGAGCGAATACGACGAGCACGGAGCGGCAGATGAACAAGATGATGATTTATTCGAACATCATCGTATCGTAGCAGATAGAGGGCAAGGACAAGTCCGCATTGATAAATTTCTCTTCGATCGACTCGAAAAAACATCGCGTACACGCATTCAAGAATCGTGTGACAACGGATTTGTGCGGGTAAATGGAACAGCAGTAAAAAGCAGTTATAAGATTAAGCCCCTCGATGTCATCACCATCGAAATGCCCTATCCGGTTCGCGAGCTTGAACTCATTCCTGAGAATATCCCGATTGAAATCTTGTACGAAGATGAAGAACTCATCATACTGAATAAACCGTCGAATATGGTCGTTCATCCGGGGCACGGCAACTATTCCGGCACGCTGGTGAATGCGCTCATCTACCATTTTCACAATTTACCAGTGCGCTCCGATGCTCATCCGGGCCTAGTACACAGACTCGATAAAAACACAACGGGTGTGATGGTAATCGCGAAAACAGATTTCGCACTCATCAATTTGAGTAAGCAGTTTTTTGATCGCACCATTGAAAGGCGTTACGTTGCGCTTGTTTGGGGCGATGTAAAAGAAGACGGAACTGTGATAGGCAACACAGGAAGAAGTCTAAAAGACCGAAAAGTATTTACTGTTTTTCCGAATGGCGAGCACGGAAAGCATGCTGTTACTCATTACAAAGTCCTGGAGCGCCTTGGCTACGTCACGCTCGTTGAATGCAAACTGGAAACGGGCCGCACTCACCAAATTCGCGTGCACATGAAACACATCGGACATACGTTGTTTGGTGACTTTGAATACGGAGGAGATCAAATTTTAAAAGGAACCACCTTTGCCAAGTACAGGCAGTTCGTTCAAAACTGTCTCGACATCCTACCACGCCAAGCGTTGCATGCGCGATCGCTCGGTTTTCATCACCCGAAGACAGGCGAATGGATGTATTTCGAAAAAGAACTTCCCAATGACATGCAACAGGTCATCGATCGCTGGCGCAACTACATCAGCGCTCAAAATGTCGAAGGGTCTATCAATTAAGCGAGAAATTGAATTCGCCCTGCTTCATTAACCGATAATGATGCGATAACTTAGCCAATAGATTCGAAAACGTACGCATGGCCATGTCCGTGTCCGGAGAGATAGGCTCTTTTCGTAAGCGAAGCACCAACAACCCATACAAAGCTGTAAGACACACCTCAACGTCATTTGTTGACTTGCCATCGGTGCGCATCATATATTCCTTGATATTGGGCTGAGCTTGCATATAAGCATCCGAGTACGATTTATCCCGAACGACATTAAGCAACGTGTTGTGCAGATAATTAAGTTCGAAAATCAGCTCATGAACCTCACCAACATGGCCGCGTTGCTCCACTCCATCATTGCGCATACTTCCGGCCAAAGAAGCAAACCATTTCTTCTCCGACTCAATCGCTTTCGAATCGGGTGCATAAGATTGAATAAACTCGTCAAGAGCATCTGCATCAAAGTTGACGGCACGCAATAAATCCTCCATCTGCCAGAGAAAGATGATATACTCCGAGATGTTCTCTTTTAATTTCTTCGCTGCTAAACTCATTTCGCCTGCTTTTCCGCTGCGTATTCCGCATTCAACCCAGCCAAAACTTCTGAAGTGATATCGTAATCAGCATTTCCGAATAGCAATACCTGAAACTCGCTTTGCTTGTTGATTACATAATCAATTCCTCGCTCTTTCGTAAATTTCGAGAGATACTGGTTTACGCGCTGAAGCAACTCTTCTTGCAATTCAACCTCCTTCTTTTGCAACACTCCTACTTCACGCTGCTGAATTTGGTCCATTTCGCTTTGAAGACGTTCCATGTCTTGCTGAAGTGCTTCAGCTTCGGCTTGGGACATGTCTGGATGATCTTGTGCATAACGCATATTTTGCTCATATTGGGCTTGACGTGGGGCAAATTCCTTCTTCACACGTTGCTCGGCAGCAGCCATTTTCTGCTCGAGATCTTTGGATTTCTCCACTATAAATTGAAATTTGGCATTAAGCGAATCGCCATTAACGAAAGCAACAACCGTTGGCTTGGGCCCACCATCGCCTGCGAAGGCTGGGGCGACGGAAACGTTTTCGTCTTGAGCAGGGTCTGCAGAAAGACCTGAAACTTTAAACCACAATACACCAACCAATACGGCGAGCAGTGCAGAAACACCCATTGAAATTTTAGCTATCATGCGAATTATTTAAGTTGTTCAAATGACTTTTTGAAATCGGAATGCATCGCCGAAAAACGATTGAGGCAATTATCCAAAAGCTCAGGCGAAATCAACCTCTTTACTCCCTCCAAACCGTCAACACTATCGCTACTGATTTTGAAAGTTTGCTTGTACTGACCAGCCTCAAGTTCTATGATATATTTTTCGTTATATAAAAAAATAGAAATCTTGATTTGAGGGTGCGGTATGGTAGCAATGATTCTCATTAGTCGTCTGCAAAAATAAGAACTACAATCGTGACAGCCATCTAACTTTACCGCAATGATTCGTGATCTCACTTCCGAAGAAGCGCAGCAGCGATTGCAGCAATTCGGCTTCAACGAACTTTCCGGTGCAGGCCCGAAAAACATTTGGCGCATCGCGTTGGAGGTTATTCGCGAACCCATGTTTCTGCTGCTCATCGCCTGCGGCACACTCTATATGATGCTGGGCGATTATCGAGAAGGAATCGTTCTGGTGTCAAGCATCTTCATCATTGTTGGAATAACCTTCGCCCAGTATCGCAAAACGGAACGTTCTCTCGAAGCCTTGCGCAACCTTGCTACTCCTCGTGCTTTGGTGATACGCGATGGTAAACAAGTTCGAATTGCAGGGCGAGAAGTCGTGCCGGGCGATATCCTGGTCGTGCATGAAGGAGATCGCATCGCGGCTGATGCACGCATTGTTGAATGCACGCATCTGTCGGTGGATGAGTCGTTGCTTACAGGTGAATCGGTTGCCGTTACAAAAAACAATGAAGAGCCTTGCAATTCTATTTTCAGCGGCACCTTAGCTGTTCAGGGATCAGCACTTGCTGTTGTAACCGCCACCGGAATGCAAACCCGTTTCGGACAGATTGGTCATTCGCTTCAAGGCATTGAAGAAGAAGAAACCCGCTTGCAGAGAGAGATGAAGGTATTTATCCGAAACCTTTCCATCATTGGTATTTTCCTCAGCATCTCGGTTGTGGTTGCATTCTACTTATCGAGAGGTAATTTTCTGGAAGCACTTCTCACAGGACTAGCAGCATCGATGGCAATTCTTCCTGAAGAGTTTCCCGTCGTGCTCACGATTTTCCTGGCGCTGGGTGCATGGCGGTTATCAAAAAAGAATGTGCTTACCCGCAAATCGAGCGCCATTGAAACACTTGGTTCGGCCACGGTTTTATGCAGTGACAAAACCGGCACCATCACCCAAAACAAAATGATGGTTGCGGCTGCAGCCATTGATGGAAAGATTATTCAGAAGCAGTCCTTCGATGCAAGAAGTGAATCGCTCAAGCAGCTCATAGCAGCCGGTTGCATGGCATCGCCGGGTAACACAAATGACCCCATGGAAAAGGCCATTTTCGCGGTTCACAGCGATATGGCATACGAGCAATCAGCCCTCGATTTCGAACGCGAATACAACTTGAGCAAAGCACTGCTCATGATGACTCGGGCTTACCGAACCAATAATCAAACACACTATTACCTTACCGCGAAAGGAGCACCTGAAGCTGTGTTATCCCTCTGCCATTGTGATTCTAATGAGCTGAATAAACACATGACTGTTGT
>Ga0315899_10004535_pt1 | contig 15004 bp, 4 predicted proteins | sample LakEriMetagenome_2_FD_203518 | JGI IMG/M metagenome (GOLD analysis project Ga0315899, IMG submission 203518) | Freshwater fungal communities from buoy surface, Lake Erie, Ohio, United States - Buoy 4 MA112 | ecosystem: Environmental > Aquatic > Freshwater > Lake | place: USA: Lake Erie, Ohio... | reverse complement strand
CTACAGTGTCAAAAGAGACCTACTACAGTGTCAAAAGAGACCTACTACAGTGTCAAAAGAGACCTACTACAGTGTCAAAAGAGACCTACTACAGTGTCAAAAGAGACCTACCGTGTCACAAGAGACCTACTACAGTGTCAAAAGAGACCTACTACAGTGTCAAAAGAGACCTACTACAGTGTCACTAGGGAGGAAGGACAGTCTGTAAATCCCTCCCTCACCCAAAAAAAAAAGGATTCCCTGACACCTGTTTTCCCTGACAGGTTGCGTGTGTGTGTGTGTGTGTGTACATACACACACACACATGCATACTGTATGTAAACAATCCAGGTCCCCAAGCATGCGGCCGACGAGCGAGCGTGCAGCCTATGTTTAGGGTTTAGGGTTTAGGGTTTAGGCCTTCTACCTTCAAGCGTCCGTGCCAGAAACTAAACTATAACTAAACTCTACAGGTCCGCAAAGAGCGAGCGTGCAGCCTATACCTCCTACCTTCAAGCGTCAGCGCAAAAAAAAAAAACTGAAACTAAACTATAACTAAACCATACAGGTCGCCAACGAGCGAGCGTGCAGCCTATACCTCCTACCTTCAAGCGTCAGCGCAGCGAGCGTCGGCAGAGGCAAAAGATAGAGGCAAAGATCCACGGCGTCACGCAGCCATGACGCCCGCCAATGCGTCGCCCTCCTCGCAGCGGCCCCACTCTGCGCATATAGGTCTCTTGTGCCTCTATAGTTGTCTCTTTTCCTCATATGATAGGTCTCTTTTGCAAAAGTTCTCGTAACGGCCCCGCTCTGCGCTCTCATATGCCAGTGGTATAATAGTAGGTCTCTTTTACCTCTATACTAGGTCTCTGTTGCCCCTATCCTAGGTCTCTTTTGCCTCTATACCAAGAATATCTTTTCACACTTTTGCATATCTCTGGTTGCCAGTGGTGTAGGTCTATTCTAGTCGAATGTGTATACATATGTGTGCGTATACGTACATGTATCCTCCTCCTCATATGACCACACTTTTGCATACCTCTGGTTGCCAGTGGTGTAAGTCTGTTCTACTTGTTGCAAACTAGGGCTCTTTTGCCGTGGTTCGTGAGTAGTAGCCCCCCTTTCTCTCACCCCGGGGCGTGAGCGGTCACTAGACCCGGTCTCTCTGACACCAACACGCTTTGAATACCTCAGCCTCGCGAATGAAGAGGGAGGAACTTGAGCAAGATTTTACCTCGGCTTTCCACACGACCTCCCCCGCTCCCACTCACAAGACGTCTACCAGTGCCCAGGCGCAACGTTCTCAGGTATGCCAGTGGTATATTATATAGGTCTCTTTTAATTGCAAACTAGGGCTCTTTTGCTTTGATGTCCGGTCTCGTTTGACACCGGATATGCCCAGGCGCCGACGACGCCGCAGGGCGGGGGGGGAGCAGGGACAGGTGTGGCAGGAGGAGGAGGCATGTCTCGTGCAGACAAGCACGAGCGCTATACACGACTTCTCATGCTTGTGCACGGGAGGAATGGTGACACGTGGCTGAATGAGAAAAAGAAGCCTTTCAGGATGTAACTGCCAGACTACTGTGGGCATCAGTTGTCTCCAAGCTCAATCGGCAGGGCGTGGGGCGATGAGAATTTAGAAGGTGTGTGCCGTGTACAAGGTGTGCCCAGAGTGCTCTGCTTCTCGCGGGTAAATTAGCGGGATCAAAGGTCTCTGACGATGCGTCGTCAGGGACGAGGTGTGCGACACGTGAGAAATGTTAGAATCTGTTTATAGTTTGTATACAACGTAACTTAAAGTTGGCGTAAGTGAACAAGGTAAATTGGCAGGAGCACGCATGTAAGGCGTGTAAGGCGTGCTAAATGTATGATGTAAGTGTAAGGTTTTCGGGATGTCAGGAAATGGGTATATGATATTCAAAGGTACGAAATAGATCCACTCGCAACGACGCACGTTTCACAGCTATAGTATCGTTGAATACGAATAAACCTCCTCCGCCATACGAATAAACCTCCTCGTATTATATTAATACGAATAAACCTCCTCCTCCACAGAATGTGGAGGAATGTGTATAAACCTCCTCCTTAGAATGTCTTTGACTGGAAGTCACTCGACGCCTAGGACACGCGATTTTTCGTATGTGAGCCTGAGAGTCGAGCTTTTACACATAGCTAGCAAGTCTCATGTCTTCATTCCAGGTTGAGGAATTTTGCCGAGCATTTGAATTTTCACTAGTTTTTGCGGTGAAATGGCAAACTTTGAGGAGCATTGTCTCCGCAACCACAGCGAGTTAGATCATGCTGTTTAGTTAATATAAAAGCCCAGACTAGTGCTTTCATATAAAGAAAACTGCATCTCAAATTATGAAGTTGGTGTTGAGAAATCAACTCTCAAAGGTCCACTTATGAATGTCATAGGCAGACTCCCAGTCTACCCATAAATTCCATGTTCTCTGGCAGACACATTCGAGAAAGAGTTGGCGTGTCTGTCTTGTTGCGCCCCTTATGTAGCAAAGTCAAATTGTACTTCGAGGCCGCCACATGGCCAACGGCCACGCAGCACCTCTGCACTCAAACTTAGCCGGACTTACCGACGGGTCGAAACCGGGCAGGCGCCGTCTTCAATCAGGAGCCGTGGCCTCCTTTTTGCAGCGTCTTTGGCTAAAAAAAAAGCCAAAAACCGCCTTCCGCTGAGCAAAGTCCAGGGTCCGGAAAGCGCTATCTTTGAATAGTGCAGGGACTCCATTAGCATTCAGGAGGTCGGGGTCCCCGTCCAGCAGCACCTTTTCACTTGCCCCTCTCCGCTCGCTGCCATCAGTTCTTTTTTGTCATTTGCTGGTCCCGCCTCCCATAGCGCTCGGGCACGGGCTTTTCACACGCCGGCACCCCTCCTTCTACAACCCAAACCGAAGGCTGCCGGTGATGGCCAGTGCGCCGGACGATGCACGACGCCGCTCCGTGTGCCCACTAAATTGCGAGACGGCGACAGCTGCAATTAGTTCGTGGATGGTGAACGGCCAGGAAACGGAGTGAGGGGGGGGGAAAGGATGGCGGGGAGACAGGATGAACAGCCTGAGATGTGGTCCAGAGATCTGGTAAGCGCTGCGCACGCACGCACGCGCGCCCTGTGCCCCGTGGGCGCCAGCTGGCAGCCGCAGCAGCATGTATGTGCGATGCTTCGGCATGCTCTGCTCTCTGCTCTCTGGGTGCCGCAGAGTGCTGCACGTTTCCGCGTCTCTGAGCGTTGCGGGTGTGGGCTTGAGGGCAGAGCTTTAGTCAAAACATGGAAGTGCTGCTGAACATAGACTACAACTACGCGCCGTGGAACACTGAGAAGCACGACCCCGCGCAGTGCGTGCCTCCCCCGAGTCACCTCTTTCCGCTCGCGCCCGCACAACGCCCCCACTCACTCTGCACCTGCAGCTCTCGTCATTCCTAGCGCGCTCATCGAGTCTGACTGCGCCGTGGAGCTGACTAGTGTGCTCGCAGATCGGCGTGGGACTTTGCAGAGGGCTGCGCCATGCCTGTGACTTCGTTTATGGACATCCCGAGCAAGTTTGATTACGAGGCGGAGTCGCGTATGTATACAAAAATGATAGCATCGACTTTTTCGTGGGGCCACGAGTAGCTTTGCGTTTGCAGTGAATCGCGCGGTTCACGGTCCAGCCTCCGGCTCTGCTCCAGGCGATCTAGAGCGGATGATTAAGAACAAATTGTTAAGCCCCCGGCTCTGCTCCAGGTGATCAAGGTGATCAAGAGCGGCTAATGAAGGAAAAATTCTCAACCGGCCCTCCCGGCTCTGCTGCAGGTGGTGAAGAGGCTTGCTGATTAAGAACAAATTCCTCTCAACATTGTAAACCAAGGGAGGGGAGAGAAAACAAAATTTCCGGATGTGCACAGAACCCGGAAGTTTGCCTCGTTCTGCAAACCCCCGCTAAATGGAATTTTACAGTGGGTGTTGGGGTTCGTGGCGGCAGTAGGTTCCACAATTTCTGGTGTGTACCTGAATAGGTCCTGCAGTGATAAAACACACACCTGAAACACCCCTACAAATTTTTGAATTCGACCCGGCTTACCGGGGAAATCAGACCAGCTCCCACGTCCAAAATTTTCAGTTACCGGGCCTCTCCCCTCCGCCCGTGGCACCTGTTAGTGCTCAGCATGCGACCTGAGAAGACAGATAGTGTGGGTGGTAGAAAGTCAAATGGAGACTTCCTGGCTGTGTACAACGGTCTTGAAAAGTCGAGACTTCTGGCTGTCCAATCTCTGTTTGGCCATGTGGCACGCCTTTGCGGACACAAGGTGTCCGCACACTTTGGCTTAGACCAAACTGAAAGTGCGAGTCACCTAGTCGCTCCTTCGAGACGGCGCGCCCCGTGGAGGAGGAGGAGGAGGAGCAGCAGAGATAGAGGACGGCGAAGGACGCCAGCGATTGAAGTACCCCCCGGACTGGTAGGATTGAGAGTGGGTTGTGTCCACAACCCTCACGGGAACGCGAGCATTGGCTGCGAGGACTTTTGTGACTGTGTGACTTTGTGAGTTTTTAGTTCGTGGTAACGTAAGCATCTACTGAATCATCTACAGGGCCCAGAAAGCGAAGCGGCAGGGACGGAGCGTTGCAGTCGCCGGCCGAGGAGGATACTATGCGGCGACGCCAGGTTGACAACACAGCAAAGGCGGACGTTCTGACGGCATGCGACACCATTGGGACAGCGGATATCGAGTTGACATGCAGCGAGGCGAGAGACGCCCACACACACAGAGTCGGTGATGCGTCTGTCCAAAGAGGTTACAAGCTCACGGCAGCTTCGGGAGAGGATGAAGCAGACGAAGGCATCTACACGGCACGCGACGACGTGGTTGATCAAAAAAAAAAATCGGCAGACGTGATAAGGACAGACACTTAGGGGGGGGTCATCAAGGATCTGATGTGGGAACTAAGCTGAAGAATGTATGATCTAGGATAGAATGGGATCTGAACTGGGACATCTATGTTTTATGTTATGTATCTTTATATTATATGTCTCCATACTAACACACGCGCCGTCCTCTCCTCCCTTCCTGACCTTTGGGGCTCGACACAGCCACGGCTGTGGAAGGCTATATGCCTGTAGCCCGCCCGGGGGCACCCAGTGTCCACCATTTACAGTACGTGTACTTGTACTAAACACACACTACTACTACTACAGGCCCCGTCCGGAGGACTATTTGCGGGAGCTCGTGCGCGATGGACACGTCAAGTTGTTGAAATGCGCAGGACCGCAGAATGTGGCCGATGCGCTGACCAAAAGCCCTCCGCGTCCAGCCCTTACTAAACATCGGCAATATATGTGGGGTACACGTATTCCTTTCTCAGTCCTTTATCTCTCTCTAAAGACTGGACGGCCCCCGACGGCGTCTTATAATATCATCACACCATGCGGATATCAAGTCGCACGCGCCGCCTGAGAAATATTTCCTCGGTGGGTGCACGTATGTGTGTGTGTGTATGTGTGTCGATATGACCTACGACGTAACGATCGACACAGGGGGAGAGCGAAATAGGGTGTAATTCACTAGGGTGTGGGGTCACGAATATGTGATCACGTCCCTCTTAGAAATTCCCGTTTGAGAAAATAAAAAAAGAGGTTAAGCCCCACCCCGTGGGGCTACTCTCGAGCGAACCTCATTCGCAGCCTCGCGCCGCGTCTGCCTGGAAGGCGCCCTAGCTCGGCCGTGCACCATTTCGGTGTCCGCACGCGTCGTAGTAGACGTTCGGATTCTGGCGGATGACCCACCTGCAGGATTGCCCACCCCTGCTCCATCCCACGCACTCACAACATGCTCAGGTTCGGCGCACAGATGTGGAGCGCGCCAGCGCCAGGCCCGCCCTCTCCACCCAACAACACTGTCGTGGCCCGCCGTGGTGAGGGCACCGGGCTAGGCGCTGCGCAGCAGCCCATCCAGCAGAGGCGCGGTGTGCCACACCGCCTCTTCGACCCACAGTCCATGCGCAGCGTGGACCCTAAACCGCGCGGCACCCGCCACCCCATCGTCCATACCTGCGCAGGGCGCGCCATTGCCGTTGGAGGTCGGTAGAGGAGGTGTTCCTAGAGGATTGAATTCCAATTGCGCTCAATCGAAAATACTGGGTTTCGCCCCGCGTATCCATTTATAACTGGTGTACACTCAAAAAAGATACAACTAGTGTACACTCAAAAAAGAAAGTTTAAGTCTACGTTTTCCGGGCGAGCCTCAGAAACTCCGCTCGCTTCCCCCCTGTGGCGGATTAATCGACACGATTAACCATGGCGGATTAATCGACACACTTTTTTAGGAACAGCGACATGCTCCGGACACGACCCTCGTCTTCTCGCCACCCTCCTTTCACACACTAGCCTTTTCCTCCGCGTTCACTAGTGTGTGGTGGTCAGCCTAGTCCACACAAACCTCGGCTCGTCGTATGTCATACCACAAGTCCTCCACTATCCGCTACAGGTGCTGGCTTCAACGGCGACGCGCTTCGGCATCAACCCCAGGGCCTTGCACAGGTGCTCCGGCATGGTGGGCATCCGGACGCCAGTTCACTGGTTTCCTAAACAGGCAAACTTGCTCATTTCAGACCTGTTCAGGCGCCTGTCAAATGAAATCTGTTAACAAACCAACATACAAGGCTCTTATGAGATCTTCTGATTAATATTTAGACGTGAAACAGTCTGCATGACCTCCCACGTCGATTGGGTCGAGTTCTTGGGCTCCCCCCAACTTGGCATCAACGCAGGTACACAAACACACACATATACACAACCATACACACACACAGGGAGACAAAAATAAACACATACACAACCATACACACACAAACACACACACACACACACACGCAGCAGGCGAACAGGTCCGCATCAAACCTGGTTTAGTGTCTAGCGCCTGGATCGTGTAGCGTCCGTCTGTCACCAGAAAGGACCTCCTCCAGCGTTTGTTCCTGAGTACGCCGCCAAAAAGCCAGGGACGGGGAAGCCATGACAGGGGTTTCATCAGCGTGTGTGTATATAGATCGGGGAGGAGGAATAGGTTTCTGGCGCAAATCCCACATCTGCTGCTGCTGCTCTGGAGGCAATTCCTGCCGGTTGTTGAACCTAACAAATTGAGTTCCCTGTACGAATGCTCCCTGCTCCGGGTCTGCGCCATGCTCCGGGTCTGCGCCATGCAGGATAAAGGCGCCGCTCATGACCTCAGTGGGGCTCGCATTGGCTGCCGTCATTACGCTCGGGTGCCCCACGAAGCCGAGCGTACTCTTCATCTTGATTCCCAGGCAGCAGCTCGAGAGCCTCTGCGGATCATCGTCGCCCGGCAACGGGGCAGTGCCGGAAAGCGCTGACCTGCGCCGAATCCAGACGATCGCAGCAAGAATACCGATAGCAACGACCACACACACAACAATAACTATTATCATTATTATTGTGTTGTAATTAGATGTCGTCTGCCTGTCTTCTGGCCTTGGATCAGCTACGATGCCGACATCTTTAGTTTGACTGTCCGCAGAAGGAAGAGGAGTCTTCACAGGAAGGGGAGTCTCCAAGCTCTTCGTAGACATGGCACCAAAGGTCGAAAAATGCGTCGTCTTCGTTTCCACGAGGCCAGGACCCACAATGTTACCCTCCATCTTCTCCCATACAGGGGGGAGCGCAGACTCATTGTAATAGTACACATAGACAGCATTCCCAGACGGGATCTTGCTCGGATCATACTTCAGCACTAACGAAACAGGCTGAGCAAATTGCAGGCCATGCGGCAGGAACACGCCAAGAGGGCCAGCCGGGGATATTGGGTTCCCAGGTTGATCGTTCGATATGGTCACCGAAACATCATACACCTTGACTTCGACAGTTACTCCGCTTGTAAGCGCACCGGCAGGAATGTCGACTCCCAAGCCAGCAGCGCTCTTCAGAGTTGCAGGCTCTCCTGGTTTGACTGCAACTGCAGGAACAGATTGTGCGGATGGGCTCGCGAATATTTGACAATCGTGTCCAAAATAATTATCACCACAAACACACGCTCTGCCGATAACTTCGCCATAGCATCTTTGAGAACAGCCGTCTCCAAAATACCCCGCCCCACAGGCAGGCATCGGTGTTGTGGTGGGTGGCGGCGGTGGCGGCGGTGGTGTACCACCACTATCGCCGCCACCAGGTGTTGTGGTGGGTGGCGGCGGACCGCCACACACAGTGGCACCCACCGCAGCAGAGAACGTGCCGGCCTGACAGTTGGAGCAGGCAGTGGCACCCACCGCAGCAGAGTACTTGCCGGCCTGACAGTTGGAGCAGGTGCTGGCGGCAGTGGCACCCACAGCTTCAGAGTACTTGCCGGCGGTACAGTTGGTGCAGACGGTCGAAGCGTCGGCTGCTGAGTATTTGCCGGCTCCGCAGTCAGCGCAGGTGGAGGCTACACTGGCGCCCACAGCAGCAGAGAACTTGCCGGACTCGCATCCAATACATGTCGCGGAGCCCTTTACGGCAGAAAATGTTCCTACTTTGCATTCCGTGCAATTACTCGCCTCCTTACCAGAAAACTTTCCAGTCTCACATTGCAAACAAGAAGTCATGTCTGTAACATTTGAATAGGTTCCAGGAACACAAGGGGAACAGATCCGACTCTCTCCTAGCTCCAAGTACGTACCACGGGGACAAACGGTATACACGGGCTCAACAACGAAGGACGTCAAATGCGTGCACATGCAAGTCACAGCTGTATCACTCGCGCGATGCGCTGTACAACCATCTCGTTTGTAGGAGTTGCTCTGTGTGTCAAAATAGAGACATCGGGTCTCGCCTGCCCATGCGCTCTTTTCTCCCTTGCAGAGCCCCTTTGCAGATACTGGGATGGTGATGTTGACTGCTGTGGAAAGATTATAGACTGGTATCATTCGGCCAGAATTATCTGCTAGAATCAAGGTAATAATTGATGAGACTGGATTGATGCCATCGAGGGCTGGTGGATGGGCAAATGCGCCAAAGAGTACCGAGACCGCTGATTCTGAAGCCACCCGCGGGTCTTGCCTTACTTCCTCCGGCATACTGTAAGAATATTCATCATGGGATGCAGCCCTGAATAGCATAAGCCCTTTGATGCTCGCGGCAGTTGACATCTTGGACACAGAGTAACTGTAAGTGGTGTTACTATCCGAATGCAGAAGCAGGTTTTGTCCTGGCAGCAAATTTGACGAGGACTTGCGAAGTATATGCGCCAAACTGCGGTCAGCGTCACTCACGAATGGCTTTACATAGGCTTGCTGATCACTATCTACGTGCCCAGTTTTCAAGCATGTCCTGTTTTTGAAGTTGGAGTTGAGACCAGAAGCGATGAGAGCCAACAGGTTTTGAGCACATCTGGACGAGAGCGATTGCGCCTCTCCTGATTCGCTCAGATCTGCCATGATGCCCGCAAGTTGCATTACTGAGCTCACGCCGACATGGTCAACGTTAGAACTCACTACTGCAGCAACAGCCGATGACTCACAAACATATCCTTCAGTCTTGATTGCACTAGCAACAGCGGTCCGAAGCACCTGCAAGAGAAACTGCTTCTTGAGCAACGCCACCGCATCAGTATCGTCTGAATTTTCGACCCGGGTGTTTACTTCGATGGCAAGGGCACCGACGAGCTGATTAATCTTGCTGAAATCTGACAGGTCAAGGGTATCTCGGAGTTTTTGTTCTGCCTGTCCCCATTGATCCACACTTTGCAACATACTTCTGCGGCTCGATTTCTCAGTTTCTTTTCCCACATGCACCTGCCCCCCGTCCATCCACGCTGTGGATGCTCCATAACTATCACGCACTCTAGTTTTGACACTGATATCGCCCGGAGGGAAAATCAGATCGACCACGGGTGACGAACCCCAATCCAGTATTATCTCAGCAAACTCACCTCCAAAAAATCCAGAATACGAAAATTGGTACTCCAGTGGGGAGTCTTCATCAGCCCAACCCACGCAAGAATAACGAAAGGTATCAAAAATAGGCTGGCCAATCCGAGGCTGGTCTGCAGCGCAGGCTGCTCCTGCAAGCCGACAAATCTGGCACGATTGCCCTCGTGGAGGCGCATTGATCGCAAGTGAAATCTGTGTGGTTGTCGACTCACCAGTAAAATCTGTGCAAGTGAATTTCACTAGATACGAACCGCCTGGAGAGAATGCCCCCGTATCAGCGCCAACAACCAACGTCTCCCGTTTGCGGGAAACAATTGCATTGGCCGGTTCACTGATGATGTCGTAAACACCCGCATCTATCGCAGGCTCAAATATCCATGTCGTGGTCAAGTCAACTGCCAAGTCGTCTCGAATCACGCTGCACTCTCCGAACACAGTAAGTCGATCTGCAGGATTTATCCGAATACGCCCGTTCAGTTGCTGCTCACCGCTGCCAGCTTCAATAGAAACTTCGGGAATCGCCGCTTCAGTTAGGCTAACAGGCATGCTGAACGTGACTGGAATTTTTGAGCCTTTCGTGACCGTGACCGTGAAAACATAAGGAACGCCAAAAGTTGGGTACATGTTGGTCAATGTGTTGGCGCTCAACTCTACAACAGCAGTACTCGGCATTATTAATTTCGCACCATCTTTTGTGCGGCAAACGTCGGCTGTCTTGGCATTCTGAATGCTACAAGACCATGCAAACTGCAAGCCAGCATCTGTTTTGCCAGCAAAGTCTGGATCTGCTGATCCGCTGCTGTCTAGGATCAGTGAACGTGTAGTCGACGCACTGATCGAGTTGCCTCCTTTGATCATGGCCATAAGTGGTTTGTACTTGACACGTATCGTGTAATCCCCTTTCGTTGTCTTCGTAGGATCATTGTCCATATAAGCATTCACCCTCAGGGTGTAGGTGTGGCCAGCCTGCAGCACATCGCTGGCAACAAAGAGCTGGGATCCCGAAACACTAAAGATTTCGGGGTCAACTGTGGAGCCCAACGGGGCCGACATCAAGCTCCAAGAAAACATCAGCTTTCCCTGTTCAATCGGACATTTGCTGAAGGTGGCCACCACTCTGACCAGAGAACTTTCATCTTGGAAAATAGACAACGTGGGGGGAACAAAAGAGATCAGTGGTGCAGGGGAACTCTTTTTTCGGACCGGGAATACCACAGGTGGGCTTGATGAACCCAAGAAGTTGATTGCGACAACGGCAATCTGATAAGTCTTGTCCATCGCTTGCAATTCCTGTGTTCCCGCATTCAAGTACATCACTGACGTGGATACAGAGCGCAGCACTTCGTTCAAAGTATCATCATTCCTGCAACTCCATGCAAACATCAGTGGCCTTGGGCTGACAGCCAATGCTCTGAGTTCAAGGTCAGAACAAGGGTCTATCTCATTACTTCCCGATACAGTGACTGTCGGAGCGATAGCAAAAACAGGCGCAGAAAGGGGAAACCTTGATGTACACGGCTCAGATACCGAATTTTTGGACCTCAGAGTGCCAATCCTGATCGTAATTGGGTCACCTGGCAAGATGGTGGCACCTGGCCCAAGGAAAATGTGCAATATATCATCTGCCTCCCAGACGCAGGCCGCATTTTCTGCGGATGTGCCCAGATGCGGGAGAATATTCTCTTCCAAAATTGACCCGCAGTCACTGTTTCCAGGCTCCATGTTCCCCATGTCCGTGCTTTGGTCGAACGATACAATAATCGAGGTTCCAATGGGATCAAAGGATGCACTTTCTATGGATGGTGCACTAAAGTACCTGAAGCGTGTTGTAGAACCTCTCATGCGATCACCCTTCAGTGACACGGAGAGCAACACCTCTACAAAACCTCTTTCAAACTCACAGCTGTTGCAACCCGGAACTCCGAGTCGAAGGCAGGTGCTATCACTGGGACAATTAGTCTCGGAAAACTCCACAGAGAGGGCATCAGACAACCCAATGATAGCATCTACTTGACCCAATGCTGCCCTAGCGCGATCCAGTGGTAGGTTTGTAACAGCAACTACAACATGACCCATGCCATTCGCAGCTGATCCACATAAGGATCCTTGCAGACACTGTACTGAGACTGAATTATCAAAGAATGCAAAGACTTGGGATGCCGAAGATGAAGACAAAGCTCCAGCTGGCAACACGGACAACACAGCCGTGTCTCCTTGGGGAGATGACAACTCCGAAATGGCAAATTCCAGCGCCACGAGATCAGAGTTCTCTACCTTGCCATCTTTCGTCTCGCCATTGCCATAGGCGACCCTTGAAAATTCACCATAGCTGTCTGTGCCCAAGCTCAACATGATCGTCGCCTCAGGCATTCCGTTGCTTTCCAGAAACCGAAAGTCTGGCGGATTCTCCATCTGCAATGTGATCACACCACCTCCAGACATGGGAATGAGATTGTCGCTGGGCTCGGAACCATCGCCACACCTGCCCATCACGATACAAGTACGGGCGTTCTTTGTACATGTCTGACACCACTTCATGGAGGAGATTACTGGACTCGGCTTGAAGTACAATATTTGTGCATCAACTCTTTTCAAACTTCGATCAGCACTGTTGGATGAAGGCTGAACACTAATCGCAACCTTGCCTGGAGCAATTGCTGGTGGCACCCGGACACGAACAAACAAAACGTTTCCATCCTTTTGTTGCGAAGACTGGATTTGCGTGATATCGCAGGCGGCGCCCGCACCACAGGTGTGTGCTCCAATGGTGAGCAGAAATTCTTCTGCCTGAGCCAGGGCAGGGAAATTCTTAATAATCAAAAGGATACTTCTACCATCCTCCGATTTCGTTTTGCCAGTGAGTGTTGCACTTGCAGGCGCCACACTCATGATTTCGGGGTTCTTGAAATACTCGAAGAGGAATCGAGATTCTTTCTGCACCTGATTGATTGGGGTGCCCAGCTCATCCTCAAGCACGAGCGCAGCTCCCATTCTACAGGCCACAATTCCAGCAACTTTGGAGACTGGAGTCCTAACAACTACCACAAGATCTAGAGCGTTTACCTGAATAGAAACAATTTTCGATGGCTCAAGCATTATCTCTCCAATAAAAATGCTGAATGCATCTCTCGAGGGCACTTGAAGACGTTCTCCATTTCCCCACCAGCCTCTCGCTGTGATGGTAATTTCTTCGTTGCCCAACAAACTGCCGTCCTTTGGACGGACTTCTGCATCTGGCATTTCGTACTCCAGGGCAAATTCCAATGGCGGATTGTTTGAAAGTAGTATTCTACCGATCTCTGTTCCAGCTTTTTCACTCACGGGCGCTGCAAAGCTCACGATCAACATGCCCTTCGAATCCAACAACCGGACATCAGGGCTTTGTAAATGGTCAAATTGCAACGTCAATCCTTGAGCATCTGAAGCGCATGAACGGCTCATTCCGCAAATCGCGTTAGGATAGGATTTGAGGAAAATTTGAACATCCTCTGTTTGACTGAGCAATAGCGAACCAGGCATGATCATCTCAACAAAAGGCGCCTGTGATGGACGGAAGACCAGCTCAGCAGAAAGAGTCACTGCACCTGTGCTGGAAGAAATAGTGATGTTGCCTGTCCCTCCTAGGCCACTGTCATTATCAGAAAGAGCTGGAATCAGGAGCTGGAATCCGATCAGCGAGCAGTATGCAAGCTTACAGTCTGCTTCCATGAGTCTTCGCACACTTTTGATCTCCACAGCATAGTTTGAGGACTTCATTATCACCTGGACAGAAAAGGAATTCGGCGCCAGGATCAAATCTGGTGGCAGATATTCAACACTGGTCGAGATTGGCACTGGCGCATTGCCAGCAATGCCAGATCTTAGTGGGGGTTGCGACGACACAATTCGAGGCGCAGGACAGTCACGCACACTAATCACGAGTAATCCCAGACTATCCACACCAGCACCTCTTGAACCCAATAGAATGGGAATCTGATCAGACTCTGCCGTGTCAGTGTCTGCGGACGTGAATGTCAGCGTGGTCGAGTATCGATCTGAGGACAGAATGAATACGTTGCTAGTCGCGACTTCGACCCCAGAAACCAGGATGATCATGTCGTTGGATGAGTACGGGAAGCTTAATCTCGGAACATTTGTGATTTGAACACGAAGTTTCAGTGGCTCGCCGTCGAAGACAAAACTTGGAGAGTGGGCTGCCACTACTGCAGGCCCAATAATGACGGGAAGATACTCGAAAGGGAAGGAAACCCTTTTTGCTCGGCCAGCCACCATCGCCTCAATCTCAACCGTCGCAAATTCGTCCGTTGCATTGAACTGAGGAGCAACGAAGATCAGTTGGCCCTGGCTGGAAATCAAGGATGAGGAATCTGTCTGCGATAGTGAGCGTATTTGTGCAATCTGTGCTGATTTTTGACTCTTGACCCTCACCTTGACATCGTTCGTCGCGAATGCAGGCAGATTAAGAATATCGACTGTCACCACAGTTCCTCCACTCTTCGCCCCCTCTGACGGTGAGACTCGCACGATTACAGGGTTTTCAACCAGATCAAGGTCGATGCAATAGGTTACACTGCACGAGATCTGCGGCTTGTCAACAAGGAGTTTGAAATTTGTTACCAGACCCATGTCTGCGCAATATTTATCGAAGTCGCATGGAGGCACGTACTCGATCCAGGTCACGAATATCTGCTGGGGGTCTTGCCCAGGAACGGGTTTCATCACTTTCACTTCCTGCAGCCCTGGCGATAGCTCAGCGGGGGTTCGTAATACAATACGGGTTCGGTTACAGTCAGGGACATGTGGTGGGCATGTGATTTCCTGTCTGACTTCCAGAACAGTGGCATTATTCGATGACGGACTCAATACGACGAGAAAACTGTCAGGGGTTGCCAGGTTCTGCGGAAAATTCATGCAAGCAATGGAAACCTCGCTCAAAAATAGCAGACTGCGTTCAGCGATGATACCAGAAGTCGGTACCGTGAGCGGCATAACATCTGCCACCCGAGGAACGAAACCGTCGTAGAAATGAAAACTGAAAGGAGCAGATTGCTTTACTGTTCCTTGCTGGTGCGTGAATGACACACTGATATTCAAAATCCCCGGCTGTCCTATACC
>Ga0315899_10004534_pt1 | contig 15005 bp, 17 predicted proteins | sample LakEriMetagenome_2_FD_203518 | JGI IMG/M metagenome (GOLD analysis project Ga0315899, IMG submission 203518) | Freshwater fungal communities from buoy surface, Lake Erie, Ohio, United States - Buoy 4 MA112 | ecosystem: Environmental > Aquatic > Freshwater > Lake | place: USA: Lake Erie, Ohio... | reverse complement strand
ACTGGGGAGCTACAAGGTTGCGACAAGCCGCGATGGCGCTGAACGGTATATGTGTAGCAAAGTGTGTTGTAAAGTGGTTAGCACACAGTGGACCGCGATGGTGCTAAAGGGTCTACACTGCACTACACTACAACTACACTAGGAATTGGAGTAGTAGTTTTGTGACAAGCCGCGATGGCGGTATTGCGCTGCAGCTGATGAAAAGGTCTCTTTTGCCCCTATAGTAGGTCTCTTTTGCCTCTATAGTAGGTCTCTTTTGCCTCTATAGTAGGTCTCTTTTGTGACAAGCCGCGATGGCGGTATTGCGCTGCAGCTGATGAAAAGGTCTCTTTTGCCTCTATAGTAGGTCTCTTTTGCCTCTATAGTAGGTCTCTTTTGTGACAAGCCGCGATGGTGGTATTGCGCTGCAGCGGCCAAACTAACGTTGGATGAACTAACGCACAACGTACCAAACTAAGTTTGGAAACTAAACCAAACTAAGTTTGGAAGGATTACTTGTTGTCTGTGCAATATTGGAGTAGTGATTCGGCCGTTGACACTTCAAAAGGGTCGGGTTCAGAGTTCTGCACAACCGCCCCGCCTTCAAGGAACATCTTTTCGATTTTCATGTCCTTGACAACCATGGCTGTGTGTTTAGGGGGGGGAGTAAGGAACATGTTCAGTGGCAACAACCCTGTGTGAATAGAAAGACGTCTGGCATGACCGTTTTATTTTTATTTTTGTAAAATAGACCTAATACAATTGTAAAAGAGACTTAATATCATTGTAAAAGAGACCTACTTTAGAAAGACGCTTGACACACACACGCACGCACACACACACAGACACACGCACACACCATTTCTGCATGGCCTATCCCCCAACCCATCCCATACCGCGTTCAGGGTTTAGTTTTTAGGGTTTAGGGCTTGGGTACCATATCTCTATGACCGTTGTAAAAGAGACCTAATATCATTGTAAAAGAGACCAACTATCATTGTAAAAGAGACCTACTATCTCTCCCCCACGTCTGAAACTCATCCCAGGTGCAGCTCATGCCCGGTTTAGGGTTTAGGGTTTAGGGTTTAGGGTTTAGAGTTTAGGGTTTAGGGTTTAGGGTTTAGGGTTTAGGGCTTATGTACCATATCTCCATGACCTCTCCCCCAACTCTTCCCAAGTGCAGCTCATGCCCATACCCCGTGTAAATAAGCACATTGCGTCGGGCAGCAGTTTGCACTTTGAAAAGTTGCCAGGATTGATAGGATTCGACGCGTCGGTCTTTTCCTCTGGCAGCCCTAGCTTTAGACCCCACTGGGTTTAGGGTTTAGGTTTCAGGTTTAGGGTTCAGACCCTACTGGGTTTGGGGTTTAGGATCTTTTCCTTGGCAGCCCTTGCTTCAGACCCTACTGCCGCACGGTGAACGCGTCGTTTAGGATTTAGGGTTCAGGGTTCAGGGTACAGGAAGTAGGGTTTATGGTTTAGGGTTTAGGGGACGTGCAGCGACTTCCACCTGGCGCATCGTGAACGCGTCGTTGACCGCAAGGCAGTAGATCTCATCTATGCCCGCCGCTTTGATCGCATCGTAGTGCTTCTCGTACCTAGTTTAGTTTAGTGTAGTGTAGTTTAGGTGAGAGTAGTGTAATTTATTTAGGTTAGAGTATACGCAGTGTAGTTTCCGCAATCAATCATATTCTTCTCTACCCAGGGAGGTGGAAGTCGCTGCACGTGGGCGTGAATGCGCCGGGGACGGCAAAGATCACCACGCGCTTGCCCGCCATGATGTCGGCAGTCGTCACATCTTTGAATGTAAACGGGTTTTCACCACCTATGGACTCATCGCGCACGCGGCACTTAAATGTCACCATTGGCACCGCATCCCCGTCGGTCAGCGGCATGCTGGCCTTAGGTACACCTGCGAACCGGATTCCACGAACAGACCTAAAAAAAACATCCCACGAGAGAGAATGGTGCGTACTTTGTCTCGCGTCCGCGCTAGCTCGTACGTTGTGATCGAGAGGCTGTTAGAGTCGCCGTATGACGCCGCTCACGGACAGAGCAAAGGCAGCGCCGCCGGGTCTGACATTTTTGTGTGCGCGTGCAGGCGTCTCCCGACCTCCTCTGGATGCTCACCAAGAACAACGTGCGTACACGCGTCCGCGCTCCCTCGCCGGCGCCGCAGCACCCCGCGCGCGCTCGCTTCCCGCGCCGCTGCAGCCGTGTGTGCAGTCCCCTAGCGAATTTGCGGCTGCTGCAGTGCCGGCAGTTTCCCGCGGCCGTGCCGTCAGTTGCCCGGGAGATAGCGGCGCATGCTGGTATTTCAGAGGCATGTGGGACCAGGGCGGGTGGTGGTGCACCAAAGCGAGGCTATCCCCACCGCTTGGTGCAGCGTCCGCGCCAGAAACAGCCGGCGGTATGCATGGATTGGGGCGCGTCCTGGCGGCGCCGGCGTTCCCTCAGCCAACCGCAGCATTATCGTGACTGACGGGATGGCGTACGGTGTGCAGAGCTCTTTCCTGGTCAAGAGGGAAAGCGGCCGCATCCAGTTCTCGACGGAGAAGTACAACTTGACCTCGAGCAACTCGTTCAAGGCGCAGGGCATCTCCAACCCCAAGGCCATCGACATCTCGCAGCACTACGCCGAGGCCGACAAAGAGAAGAAGAACCCTAAGGGTGTCACCGTCTCCTTCAAGTCTGGCACCCTCGACAAGAAGGGTGACTGGGTCCCCAAGAGCGTCAACAACCCGGTAGTTGCTCCCCCCTAACCTCTAAACCAGTCCCAGAGATAGAGTGGGCAGAGAGAGAGACCCAAGGCAGAGAGACAGACAGAGACAGAGAGACAGAGAGAGAGAGAGTTTTTGGGAGAGGGTTGAGAGAGAGCGAGAGCGAGAGAGCACGTGTGCGAGAGTTGATCGGGAACAGCACACACAAACACACACATAAGCGCGAGCACCAGTAACCAGTCGTAGCGCTGTGGTGCATAGGAAATTATTATTGACATCGAAATTATTACTACGCATGCCAACGTGGCACGACACGGCTCGGGATGGAGTGCGGGATGCGCAGCAGTGCCCAAGAGATAGCGCGCGAGAGAGGAGGGCGAGAGAGATTGTTAGGACCGATCCGAGATAGCGGAATGTAACAGCGGCTCCCAAATCGGTTAATTACGCGACTTGAATCAAGGGCAGGGTTGACAATTTTGTTTTCTTACAACTGATATGTGCACGTGTGGTGCAGTGCAAGTTGAACAAGACGACGGTTTGCGCCAAGGATCCCAAGCGCGACTTCAAGCGCGTCGCCAAGTGCATCAAGTCGCAGGTGGGCAGGACGCGCCCTGACCTCGTTAAGCCCGCCCTGGCCCGCTGGACCAAGTATCACCGTGCTCTGAAGCGCATCGCGGGCAAGAAGTCCCCCTAAGTTCGTGGGGTAAATAACTCGTCTTGCGGTCTTGCCTGCATGACGTGGCAAGACCGCAAGACTTGGGGGGGGGCTCGGAAACGGACGGTTTCAGACATGACATTTGATATGAAGATTGAATACATTTCGCGTGCGAGCCTATCATTTGAGAGAAAGTGAGAGAGAGATTCAGAGAGAGAAAGCGAATCAATGAAAGATGCTGCTGCAGGTAAACCCAAATACAGGGTCTCGGGACTTGGGTCACGGTTAGGGTGTCGGGACTTGGTCACGAACAGAATCCAGAGGTTGACGGTATCTAAAGTCACCGACTGAAGAGGCAAAAGAGACGATGTTCTTTAGCTCTTCGTCCTGCCTTCGGAGCAGGGGTTCAACTGGCAGAGGCGACAGCAAGGAGTGATGACAGCACAGAGAGATTACCAGGACACTCACCGTCGTCGAGTGGACGTGAAGCCAACTTGGTTCGGGATTCCGAGAAACTTTACTAACCATCATGGAGGTGTTATCGTATATACAAATACTAACAATCATGGAGGCGTTGTCGTATATACAAATTCGGTGCCTTTGGTGCCTGTCCTCGCATCCGAGACCCTTCACTCACAAAGCCGCGGGCGCGAAGCTATCGTGGCTCACACCTGCGGACAGCGACGGACCATGCCGATCACCATCCTGGCTTGTACACCGACTCCTTGGGCGGCGGCCTGCATGACACTCACGTTAGCTCCAGCGCACGTGCGCACGCCGGCAGGGCCGGCACAAGCATGAGTCCTTGGATTGTCTGCCGCAAGACGCGGCCGCGTTTGCAGCGCGGCATCGTTTCTAACGCCGCCGGCGTTAGGTGTGCCGCGGATACGGCAACGCACGGTACGCGGGGCACGCGGGCCGCAACGCACCTACGGCAATGCACGGTACGGGGGGAGCAAACTGCGGCGCCCGTTTGCCCCGTTTGCTCCCCCGGCACCGCGAGGAAGCAGTGTATGTGCACCTTTCTCGTGTCTCGCTCCCTGCTGCGTTGCCTACGGCAACGCACCTGATGAGGCGATGCCTACGGCACCACAGCTAACGCTGCGCCGCACCGGGCCGCGCCCAGCGCTTTCTAACTCGGTGAAACAGCGGCAAACAAAAGCAGCGGAAGAAAACAAAGGAGGCATGCTTGTGCCTGCGCTGCGGGCGTGGGCGCGAAAACTCGACCCCACGAGCTCAAGCAAGTGTTTGCAGGACACGCACCCTTGACGGAATGGCGCAGTGAGCCCTTCGGCAAACGACTTGCCCGTGACAATTGAGTCAGCCGCAGCTATACAACCCACCAAACCCGGTGTCGCGTACACGCAGCAGTCGGCTGAGGTCTGCGCAACAATCTCTCCGTCTGTCCTCGGGGCGTCGGGTGCCTTCGTCCCGAAGGAGAGGTCGAGAATGGGTGACGGGAGCCAGCTTGATTTGCCTGTGGCGTCAGCAGTCAGTGGGCGATGAGCGCTTGCTCTGCCGCGGGCGCGTGGGGGAGAGAAGGAAAAGGGTGGAACCGTTGCTGATGCTGCGCGCACGCTCCTTGTCAATCTCCGCCTGTGGCTTCTTGGGCCCGTGGCGGAACCACGACAGTCCCCCCTCCAGTAGGTCGATTGGGGCCTCGGGTGGATATTCCGCCCCAGCCGCCCTGCAAAGGAACGCGCGGCGTAAGTCAGCCAATGCTGAACAGGGGCGCGGAAGGCGTCGGCACACACGCGCACGCGGCAGAAGCGCGGGCGTGGGCTTCAGGGTCTTCACCTCTCCTTCCCTGTGGCCCTTCGGTACCAAGACCGTACTCTAGGCCCTGCGTAATACCCTTTTGCGCGCGTGCAGGTGTATGGGGCGGACGCGTGGTTGGCTGAGGTGCAAGAGGAGGAGGTACCGCGGCGTCGTCGCGCGTTTGACCTCCAACTCGCGGCCTGGCGAGTACAGTGGGGGCTGTCTCTGCGCCATACCGCGTAGAAGTGGTTGTAGGAATGCCGTGTGGTAATTTTGGACGGACCGATCCAACGTCACTGCCATGCGGCGCATGGCAGTGGTCAGAGAGAAGGATTGTGAGAGCCTTCCTGCTGTTTGACTGTGTTGCGCGAGCGCCATCATGGAGGGCGACCCGTTGGCCATGTTGCTCCTCTCGCAGCAGCTCGCCGCGGTGCTGGAGCACAATGGCATCGCGTCGGCCGATGAGGCCTTTCCGCTCTTCGACCTCGACCAGGACGAGCGCATTTCCGTCGCCGACCTGTTCGAGTCATGCACCGAGGTGCAGGTCCAAACGTCGTCGGGGCAGGTCGCGGCCTGGATCGCGCACCACGCCCAGCAGGAAGACAAGTCGTTCGTGACGCTCAGCGCCTGGTGCGCGGCGCTACAGGATGCCGACGGAAAGCACATATTGAAGGTGCGCCCGAGGATTGCACTGCTCTGCCCCCAGAGACGCTGCGGTCTGGGCGTCGGTGCTGCGCGCGTGCGCGCCTGCACACCCGGATGGCCTTGTAGTGCTGACGGCGCGCCCCCCTTCCCCAGAGTATCGGCGTGCGCACAGGCGTGCAATTGGAGATCTCGCGGCTGCAGCACACGTCGAACATTATATCAACTCTTCTCCAGCACAAGGGGATTAATGTCGACGACGGATTCAGCATCTTTGATGCTGACGCCGACGGCAAACTCTCGATGGCCGACCTGGATTCAGCCGTTACGGAACGGTTATCTCTCGATGCAGTGCACGTGCATGAATTGGCAGTTTGGTTTAGGCACTACAACACAGCCGGCGACGGGTTCATGACGCCGCAGGAGTGGCGCACGGCTCTCAACTACGCTGACCCCGCGGTAGTTGCCTTGCTTAAAAAACACAATTCGAATTACATAATTGAGGAGCAGGAGCAGATCCAGATGGAGTCGCTGCTGCAGCAAGCCGACTCATTGCTGAACAGCGGGGCAGCAAATGTGCATGGCAGTCTGCATGCAGATGACAATAAGAGCTCGACTTCGGATTCGTCTCTTGCGTCTTCGCCCCCTAGTTCTGCCGGCAGTGGGGGCTCGTTTGAGCTTGAGTCCGAGCCTTTGCGGACCGCGGGGGCACCTACCATCAACGCAGAGCAGGCTGCTCTTCGTATCCAGTCAATAACAAGAGGCGTTTTCGCGCGGGAGCAAGTGGCCGTGAAAAAGCAAGAGTCCTGGAAGGTTCGGAGAGAGCAGTCGGCGATCAAAATCCAAGCGCGGGCGCGCGGAATGCAGATTCGAAACATGCGGGCCAACACGCATCAAAACCGGATGAAGGCCAGCGCCGGAGAGCGGGAAAGAGTGTCGGCAAGCAAAATCTTGAAAAAGGTTGTCAGCAAAGATGAAGTCAACCAGATGAAAGCTCAGCACCAAGCTGCCATTCGAAATCAGGCTGCTGTCTCAATTCAGAAACGAGCTCGTGGAATGCTGGCTCGCTCTAATTTCCGCCCCAGCGTCTCAGCCGGTGGATTACGCAGTCAAAATCCGTCGACGCATGCCGGCATTACCTACTCTGGAAGCGAATTTGAGCAGGATGAGAATAATTACGACGAAGAATTTGAAGACGAAGGCGAGCCTCGGTGGATAGGCGCTGAGTGTGATGCTGCAGCGCAAATACTGCAAGCATTTTGTCGCACACGAATCAGGGCGCGGGATCTGGCGCTTTTGCGGGGTGGTTCCAAGGTGAAGACGGAGTTGCTGAGGAGAGACACGAGCACTTGCGAAAGGAATGAAGCGCGGCAGGCCGAATTGGAAAAACAACGGCAGGAAAGGATTCAAAGTGAAACGTCGTCTGTGATATCAGTGCAAATCGACATGATTGAGGCAGACTGGGCAGCCGCGAAAAGACACAAGAGCGTGCTCAAGTATGCAACCCAGATTCTTGCTGGCTCTATCGTAGACGACCTGGTAGAAGCTACTGTTGAGAGACAAGAGGCGCTGAAAGCAAAGCAGGAGCGCGAGCTCATCCGGCGAAAGGAGGAGGAAAATCGTGGCTACCGCAAACCGCGCATCCTGGAAGCGATCACAGAATATATCAAGAACACCACACATGAGGAATTGCGCGCGCAGGAGCAACTTTTCAGCGCGTCAAACGACTGGTTCCAACAACGCGGACAACAGCTTCGCATCTTGCAACAGCGCAAGCAAGCGCAGGAAGAGTTGGCAAAGGCCGAAAAGACTGCAGATTACATAGCTGCGCGCCGAGCAAAGGTCGATGCAATATATGCTGAGCGCGAAAAGGAGAAGCAGGTCAAACAGCAACAGGTTGCGGAGCTCCGGGAGCATCGCCGGAGAGAGAAAATTGAACTTGCCAACTTCGTGACACAAAAGAAACTTGCGGAGGAGGCTCGCGCTGAGGAGGAGTTTAAGGCAACAGTGGCGCTCGATGCGCAGAGGCGACGCCAGGTGATATTGGCACAGGTACACAAGGAGCGCATGATTGAAGAGAAAGAGAAACTGCACGAGCTGGGCGTGAAAGCAGCGCGGCGTCGCGTGCTCAAAGAAGAAAAGAAGGAGCGCGAGTTTCAGATTCGTGCCCAGGCGCTGGAGAAAAAGAAGAAGCGGAGGGATGAGGAGCGCAAGAAGCAGCGCGAGAAAATGATGGTCTTGTATGATAAGGCTCTGGAAGTGGCAGATGTGATGCGGAGCAGCAAGTCCGAAAACACGCCAAGTGGCGCTAAAGACCCCAACGAGACACTCAAGTTTGCCATTGGGGTATACTTTTCGGATCCCAGCAACAGCATGGTAGCGAGCAAGACCAAGAAGATGATGGGGGATCTCATGTTCGCGCAGAAAGAGGGAGATTTGGCGTGGACGGAAAAGCGCGTAGAGGCGCGTCTGAGGGAAATCTTCCAGTGGATGGACAAGGACGGCACGGGGCAGGTGTGTGTGCATTGTGTTGCACACATAAACCCTTAACCCTCAACCCACACCTAAACCCTTAACCCTCAACACTAAATCCAAGCCCTGATATGTGTATACACAGTTTGACGGGTTTCATGTGTAGATGTTCATTGTGTGCTCTCGCGCATGCCATCGTGTGTGATTAGTTGGATTTTGACACGCACGCGTGAAACCGAGAGCAAAGGTGGAACAGTCGGAGTTGCACGGCGCCTTTCAGCGAATGGGTGGCAACTTCAAAACCTCTGAGCTCGAACACTTGCTGGCTAACATAGACGCCGACGGGGATGGGCAGCTGACGCTTGAAGAGTTCATTGACTTCGGCAAGAGTGTTTTCGCGCAGAAACGTGATGTGTCGGGTAGCAAGGTTGTTGACAATACGCAACCTAGGCTTAGAACAGCCACACCGGAGATGATCAGTGCTAACAAGCAAGAGCGAGAGGAGCGGCTAGAGGCGGCGCGGCGAGTGAAGCGCATAGAAGAGGAGGCCAAAATCAATAAGGCGCTCGCGCTCAGGGCGCGATTCGCGGAGAGACGTAAATTTGTCGATGAAGCGGTGCAGGCGTACGAAAAGGCCTTTGCAGAAAAGATCGAGGCAAAAGATGAGGAGATGGTGCAAATGCAGCGGCAGGATGAGAGCGCCCGGCAGCGCCGCAGCCAATCGTATGAAAAGCTATGGCTCGAACAGCAAAAGGCAGAACAGGAGGTGATGCACTCGTGGAGCTTGCGCCGCGCCCAGTCGGCGGGCAAGAAGACTGCCATTCTCAAGGAGGAGCAACGCAAGGTCGAAAAGATCCGCAGCACTCATGCAGCTTTCAACTACGAAAAGGCCATTACGACCGAACACTTGGTGTCAAGCGTCGAGGGGAGGAGGCGCATGGCATCACCGGGCTTCCCAGTCGTCACCGCACCGCGACATTCGGCGTCACGCGTGATGCAAGAGATTTCGTCTGTATACCTTGCAAAGCCACGCTTTGCAAGCTCCTCGCGGCCGCACACTTCGCTTGGATTTGGGGAAGCGGACGGTAGCGATGAGTCTCCACCCTCCACCGCCAGCCATGCGATGCGCAGCGGCGGGGGACAGCGCTTGCGCACAGGTAACAGATTGCTGTTGTCAGCGCACGACCAAGAGGCTGCGCACAAGTACTTTGTGCGCTTCGGCAGCAAGACGAAACTTGGGGAGAGAATTATGCCCTATCATCGCTTTGACCGTATGCTCCATTCCATGAAGATTGCCCCGCTCCTCCTTTCAGAAGCTGACGTCGTCAATATCTTCAACCTCGCAATCGGCGCAGATGGGATGAACAATGTGTATACTGAGAATCTGACCCCTGAGCAGTTTTGCAAGGCTGTTTATCATGTGTCGGAGTGGACGGGCCGCAGCTTCCTTGAAATGTCGCTTCTCGGCGAGCAAGTGCAAGCGTCGTTCACGAACCGCCATGATTGGTCAACGGACCTTCGAGCCTCAGCCTATGTACATCCGCTGCTGTCAAAATCTCTTGAAAACCAGAGCTCGGGCTCCCTGACCTCCTTCGCGCAGAGCAGTCTGCCAGTAATACAAGGGTTGTCCGAGTCATTGTCAACACCCCTCCTGGGCTTCGATGCACCGAAGTCCAAGAAGGATTACCTCAAGCTGCGCAAGCACATGAGGGTTGCGAGTTGCACTGTGGTCAAACCCAGGAGCGAAATTCCGGCAGCGCTGGAGCGGCGATGGAAAAAGGGCAGCAAAGGGGGCGAGAGCAACATGTTGGACCTCGACTCGCACCTCAGTATTAGCACCTGGCCACGTCACATGAATGATAGCGGCATGAGGCAGAGCGATCTCCAGCCCAATAACGTGCCCAACGACGACGCTTTGCCCTCATTGTCGCCGGCGTCTGAGAGGGCCTCGCAGACGTCTTCCTTTCTCGACGCCTCCTTCTCTACCGTAGCAGACAGGACGCTGGACGCCACAACAGGCGGCGCAACCGTGGAGCTCATCACCCCCAACATGTCACTCGCACCTGGCGAAAAGTCTTTGCTCTTAGCCAGTATCAACGCCCTCGACGAGCCCCCGAAGCCTCATGGCAGCGACAAGTTCGAGGTGTCGGCGTTGCCGGGGGGCGGCGGTGACGACGAAGGTGCAGGTGGCACGGGGCGCGCCTCCAAGCCCTTCAAGTTTAAGCTTCTCAAGTGAGGTGCAATGGTAAGAGAAAGGACGTGGAGAGAGTCGCACAGCGATACACAGATTGATTCACAGCGAGATATACAGAGAGATAAACAGATTACGGATAAAAGACCTGGACAAAGTCATCGATCATGTCAGAAACATGTTAGGCTCTGTTCACCCAATCCCTCCTCCACCGCTGATGCAAGGTCAACTATTAAATTCGGCTACATGTATGTCGAAACCCAGATTCTCTGTGCCTTGGAGCCCTCTGGCGCTCCGCACCTTGCCGATCACCTTCCTGTCCATTTATGGCTTCCCGTTCCAGGAATTTTGAAGTGAAAAATGCAAAGAACGCTGGAGTCCACGAGCCACTCTTGTTCTGAGCTCTCAGGATCTCAGTCTGATTCCCGGTCTGGTATGTGGTCGCCTAATATTTCGGCTTCGACCCATAACTGGCTTTGTCACGTGTTACTGTCTCAGCTTGGTAGCAACGCATCCTCCGTTATGACGGCCTCGGCCACAAGAGCAACAGAACCCAGCGTAGATGTCCATGTTTTGACATGTTGGCAGCCCCCGGCGTGAGCCCCCCGCTGAAAAGATTTTAATTTCTTTTTCCAGCTGAAGAACTTGCCCATGGGCCTCGGACCCTCTTCTGCACTTCTCCGATGTCGGCAGCGACGACGAATAAAATCAAGGGCGTCAACAACTCTTAGTGAGCAGGGGGGGGGGCCACTAAAGGAACCTCGCTGGTACACCGGACTAAACTACAGAAAACTGCACTAAATTGACATTTGCGGGGGGCAGAGGGGCCGCGCTGGTTAATGGTGGCCGCCTAATGGTATGTGTGAGTGTGTGTGAGCGAGTGCGTTTACAAGTGCGTGCCACGTGTGTATACACAACGTTCCCGGTTCGTCTTCGTCAGAAAGTGAGGGAGATGCACCGCAGGAATCTGTTGGCACACACACGACCCCTGGCGCATGAGTCTGAGCTTTGAGGGCTTCACTGAATTGTAAATCCTTTCCGCATACAGTATCCTCCTTTACGTTCCGCGTCCTTGCTCGTTGTCCTATGGCGTGCCACGGAGCCAGAGCAAAGCTGCGAATCGTCGCAAAACTTGCCCCGTACTCTTTCTCAGAGCAAAGCTGCGAATCGTCGCAAAACTTGCCCCTTACTCTTTCTCTCTCTCGCTTTCCCCACTACTTGCTCCACCCCCCCCCCCTGCATCTCACCGTGTGTGTTTTCGTATGTGTGTGTTCGTCTCCCTGACGATCTCCACAGAAAAAAACAAAAAAAATACTAGCATGCGCATATCGTCAGACCCTGCGCGGCCGAGGCTGTTCAATCGCTCTTCGCCTGGTACCCGAGTTTATCTTTCGCTGACCTCTTTTCCACGCCGTCCGTCCCATAATCTTCAACCTCGTCGAGGTTGCGAGCAAAGGCTTGCCACCTGATGTCGTCTTCACCTGTTTGATGTTTCCAAACACAGCCAATCACCACGGCAAGCTCGCTAGGCTGAATTGCGGGATTACTCCTACAAAGCACATCGAAAATGAAGCTGCATCGCATGCGGCTATAGGGCCCGATCAAGTCCTCCGACTTTTCGGGAGCTGGCATCAAGGTTCTTAGCTCTCGGGCGGGGGGTTAGAAAGAGGTTTACGAACCCATCCCGTCAAAGGGGTCCTCAAGGGCCTCCTGCACGCGGAGGAGCGAGAAGGTGATGAGGACATAGATGACGGCGATGAAGTAGGACGCGATGCAGCCATACTTGTGCGGATCGTTGCTCTCGCCTGTGACGATGGCGGAGACATTGATTTTATCAGTTGCTGATTTGCAGAAATTCATCCAGAACGGCGCCAACATGATCGGTGTAGTAACGATGAGGAAGATCGCAAACTTCCGCAAGCCCTTGGGCGTTTGGTTGTCGCGCGTCTCCCGGACGCCCTCGAGGTCTACCAGCAACATATGGTAAGTGGCTGCGATCATGCCGAATACAGGTGGTGGATATTTCTCGGCAGCAGCCGGGGTCGTTTCCGCAATCCTGCAACAGAAGAGAGGACACGGAGGAGTCAGTCGAACAGCAAACCGCGCAGGATCCCCGCGCAGGATCCCGCGTGGAATACTGCGCCACAGATACAGACGGGCTGGCAAACAGGGTACGTACAGTCCACTGATAAGATCGTAGCAAATTTGCGACGACTCCAGGTCGTGTTGGATCATGGCCTGAATCACAGCAATGCCCATGTTTGAACAGAAACGTGAAACAATGGGCGAGATGTTTGTCTTGTAGTGGGCGTCCAAAGCTTTGATTTGGAAGTACAGAAACGCCATCCGCGCCTAGGCAAACGAGTGGCATGTTAAAGACGCAAGCAATCTGGCATGCAAACGACGCAAGAAATGCAGGGAAATTTTCTTCGTTTGCAAGCACCATAGGAGGGGGCTTGAGGGGAGAGGGCACAAGCAGACCTTGAGCATGCCCAGGCACTTGATCGCTGAGTTGCGGGCGGTATACGCCGCCTGGATGGCAAACACGAGCGGGAAGACTGTCCCCGCAGCCACAATGCCCATCGAGGTGGCCCAAGCGAGGTCGAGAAAGCCTGAGCAGATCGCCGGCAAACGTTGTCAACCTCTGAAGTGCGCGGTGGGTAACACACTTTCACATACAGATAGATAGAGGGGTATAGATAGATGGTAGATAGATAGATATGTGCCCTTCTCCCCCACTTCCACTACATTTCTCTGTCGCCCTGGCCCTGGCCCTCACACCTTTCATACATCATTACCCTCCCAACACCGTTTCCCCTCGTCCCTCCCTTCTCTGTCGCACCGGGTGAGCACAGCAACGTAGCGAGGCAGGTGATCAAAACCATGAGCCAGGTGCGGACCGAGCAGGTGGCAAAAACCAAGCCCTCGCCGACCTTTACCGCAAACTCTGACAGCTCATCGTCGGGGAAGTGTTGCTCAAACCAGGTCGCATGCCGACGGCCCTGCACATGGGCGAACGGATCCTCAGTGAGAATTGCCGCTCGTGCTCATGGATCCCGTGGGCGGCTGGGCGGCGCGCCGCGCATTTCGACGTCCGTGTCCACTTTCCTGGCGATTGTCCTGGAGTGCTGGGCAGCGTGCATACAGCAGCGGGCAGGAAACTGGCGGGACTGGGTGGCTGGGGTGGGCGAGCTAACTCCTAAGAACGGACGTGGCCCAGCAGCGCTCGCGCCTTGCGGCGCGACAGCGCACAAGGCCCCGGGGCGCAGGCGCCCTCACCTCGATGAATCGTTTGAGGTCCGACTCGCCCTTCCCTCCCTTCCCCATTTTTCCGTTCACACACGGCGTGACACTTCGCACAGGGACTTACATGAAATTATTGCTTTTCACGTACGGGACTGTACAGAGTGTGCAGATACACGTACATTCGTGTGCATATAACACGAGTGTACTTAAGTTACTCGTACGGACAACTTATTGCTTTTCACGTACGGCACTGTACAGAGTGTGCAGATACAAGTACATTCGTGTGCATATAACACGACTGTACTGCCATTTGTTTCAATATTACTTTTATTGTATGTCTCCAAAAGAGACCTAACTGCTGGTACCAAGTCTCTTTTGAATATTTCCTTAACTTTGTGAACGAACAGCCAGTGGCACAACCAGACATGGACTGGCTGTGCTCACCCATGTGCACTGGCACAGGCTGGCCATGCGATCCCGAGAAGCCCTACACCACAACCCCCAACAGACGGGTGCGCACCGAGTCCGTGCCGTGCGCTTGCGTGCCGGGGTCTCGTTTGCGTGGACACACTTATGTCGCACTGCGACATCCGTGGCACGATGCCCCCTCCCTGGCGACTGCCAGGCGTTGTCGTATGCGGCTGCCCGCCTGCGTTTCGCGCAGCATGTGACGGCACGCTGAGTGGCCGCGTCCGCGCAGGGCGTGAAAATAGATGCAATGCTCCGTGATCAGACGGTGCAGACCAGGAAGCAGTTGCGCCCGATGGACAGCGACTCGCCGGTGGGGGTCGGCATCGTTGTCAAGAAGAGCAAGCGAGAGGAGTTGTTCAACGGCCTCACCATACTCGCGGTGGTCCCGGGTGGAGCAGCAAGTGAATCCGGCCAAGTATCGGCGGGCATGCAGGTGCGCCGACGAGCCGGTCATGTGTGCGGGGGCGTGTGTCGCCGCCGCCCGCTATGCGCATTGCAGCGCGTGTCTGTGTCCCCTCCGCGGATGATTCTGCGTCGCAGAGGTTCGTAACGGCTGCTGCACCCGCTGTTGTGCCCTGGCCCTGGTCTGGCGCAGTTGATAACCGTTGACGGGCAAGACATTCGGGGTTGGAAACTTGACGAGGTTATGCCTAAGCTCCTCGGGCCCGCAGGCAGCAGGTCTGTGTGCGCGCACATTCGCGCATGTGCAGCGTCCACTTGTGAAACCTCATCATGCTCGAAAAGCAGACTCGCATCCAGTGCGTCTAACTGCAATGCGGTCAACGCGGTGCGCGCACAATCGCACGCGCTTGCTTATGCGCCCCGTGTATCGATGCTGCAGCGTGGACCTGGAGTTTCTGCAGAATCTCAA
>Ga0315899_10004532_pt1 | contig 15008 bp, 9 predicted proteins | sample LakEriMetagenome_2_FD_203518 | JGI IMG/M metagenome (GOLD analysis project Ga0315899, IMG submission 203518) | Freshwater fungal communities from buoy surface, Lake Erie, Ohio, United States - Buoy 4 MA112 | ecosystem: Environmental > Aquatic > Freshwater > Lake | place: USA: Lake Erie, Ohio... | reverse complement strand
TGGTAGTTCGCAAGGCTTTCAGCAATACCTGCCATTGAACTGTTGCTTGAAACGAATTGACTTTCGATTTGATTTTTCAATTTCTCGAATTCTTTTTCCGTTACCAATTCTTCTTTCACTTTGTCGAACTCTTTGTTCATACCGTCTTCCAAAGTCTTTGGATCAACACCCATGTTCGCTAGACCGAAAGCCAACGTCAATCCTGGATCTTCTAGGTTGAAGGTGAAAGCGCCGCAGTACAATGAAAGCTGTTGCTCTTCAACCATGGCTCTGTTGAGGCGAGAGCTTTCTCCGTTTGAAAGCAAGGTGTTCAACATATCTACTGCATAGAACTCAGGTGTTCCTTGCGCAGGAATGTGGTAAGCTTGAACAATCATTGGAAGTTCATCTTTTCCGAAAATGGTATCGCGCACCTCGCCGGTGTTGATGTCTTCTTTCACGGTTGGACGAGGAATTGCGTTTGTTCCTTTTGGAATATCGCCGAAGTATTTCGCGATGAGCTTTTTCGTTTCTTCAACGTTCATGTCTCCGGCTAGCGAAAGAACGGCGTTGTTCGGAACGTAGAATGTTTTGTAGAAGTTCACGAAGTCTTCGTCCTTCGCAGCGTTCAAGTCTTCCATACTTCCGATTGGAGACCAAGCGTAAGGATGTTTTTTGTAGGCGTGTTTCAACGCTTCAGGAAGAAGGCTTCCGTAGGGTTGGTTGTCGTAACGCATACGCTTTTCTTCTTTCACCACTTCGCGTTGTGTTTCAATTCCTTTGTTTTCCACTTTCGCGTGAAGCATGCGCTCGCTCTCTAACCAAAGGCCTAGTTCAAGTTGATTGCTTGGCATAAGATCGTAATAGAAAGTGCGGTCTTGTGTGGTGTTTGCGTTTAGTCCGCCACCAGCGTTCTCTACGTATTTCGCGTATTCTCCGCGACCAATGTTATCTGAACCTTCAAACAACAAGTGTTCGAAGAAGTGCGCCATACCGGTTCTACCTACTTGCTCGTTTTTCGAGCCTACGTGGTAAAGCACGGTAACGGCTACGATAGGGGTGCTGTGATCTTCATGCAGAATAACGTGCAAGCCGTTTGGCAAATCGTATTCAATGAATTTAATGTTTTGCGCTTGCGCCGCGCAAGAGCAGAGCAGAGCAACAAAGAGAGTTACTTTTTTCATGTGTTAAATATGGTTTGAAATACCGCTAGCGAAGATACTAAAGCGGGGCTTAGGTTGGGTTGGAAAGATTCGATTCTCGAAAGGTTCATGAATGAAAGGTTCGCGGAGCGAAAGGCAATGGGCATTAGTCTCGGAGTAACATCACGAATCCGGACTTGCCTTCACCCTGCTGTCCTTCAAGAGGTTCAATGATCCAATAGTAGGTTCCAGAAATACAATCTCCTCCGTTCCAGCCTAGGGCTATGTTGTTCGTATTGAAGACCTCTGTGCCCCAACGATTGAAAACAGTGAGTTGCCATCTTCCGGGAAATTCTTCGAAAGGAAGGAAACTGTCATTTTCCCCATCGCCGTTGGGAGTGAAAATATTTGGAAGCGTTAAGTTTCCTGCTCCATCTATCTGAATGAAAGTGCTAAGTGTATCAACGCAACCGTTTTGATTTTCGACGATTAACGAGACTGCATAACTGCCGGGTACTGCCGGGAAATTGATTACTGGATTTTCTACTGAAGATGTATTGGGTGTCCCGAATTCAAAGCTCCAATTGTATGTTGAAGGATTACCAGTTGTAGTCGAGGTGAAGGTGATTTCCGAATTCTCAATGGTTGCAGGCTGCGGGTTGGCATTGAATGCAGCGTTCGGAGCATCATTTACTGTTATTGTTATAGAATCGCTGTAACTGCATCCAAAAGCGTCAGCGACATCAACGGTGTACACCCCACTTTCATTCACTGTGAAATTTTCACCGTTGCTTCCATCTTGCCAGGTGTAGGCATCAAATCCTGTTGCTGTTAGTGTGATAGATTCTCCGTCGCACAAAGTGGCGTCATTGCCAAGGTTGAGCGTGTTCCCGTTATGAATAACAACGGTTGCAATGTCGGCGCATATTGTCTCAGATCCATTCGTGGGAAGAGCGTAGGTCAGGGTAGTTACAAAACCCAAAGGTTCTTGGCTAACCACTTGCTCAATTAAATTACCTGTGAGTTTATCGATGTGATAGAGAGTCCCACTTGCATCTATGCCCCACAATTCATTCGCATTGTAATCGTAGGCAAGTCCTCTTAAATCCGCAACTGTGCTCCCTACTGAAATCGCTTCAGCTGTGGTGGTATTAATTTCAAACAATTCCCCGTTCGTTGTTGTCGCCCACAAGACATTGAGTGAAGGGTCGTAGGCTAGCCCGTTTATACCATCACCTCCTGCAACAAAGAAATTGTCAAGAGCGAGCAAGTTCAAATCACCAATGGCGTTAAGAGCCCCGGTATTTACATCTATGGTGTAAAGCGTTTGTGCCAATGGTTCGCCGCTATTTATTTCTGGAATTCCAATGACGTAAAACAGATCGTTAACGTTGTCGTAGTCTCCTGCGTAAAATTGATTGTTGGTATAGGAAAATATTGGAGTGACCGCTCCTGTGTTAATGTCTACAGACGATAGGGCGGGTGCTGTAACAATATTGGATATTCCATACAATGTGTTTGTTTCAGTGCGGAAGCCCATGGCTGTCCAATCGTTCCCTGTGTTACTTTGAATAACATTTACGCTGCCGTCTGCGGTGTTCGTATAGAAAATAATATCATCACCGCTGTGATCGTAGGCGAGGAAGTTTCCCCCAGCGGTATTCGTTTCCTGCAAAAAAACCTGTAGCGTTAAATTAGCAAAACCGGCATTTATTTCTTGTGCCGAAGGAACATAAAGAGGTTGTGCAACCGTATTGGAAGGAATGAATGTTCCACCTCCTAACCATTGAAGTCCCGAGTATGTAGCTATTTGACTGAGGTCTGCTTCAAGTTGCAGGGTATCACCGGCGCATACTTGCAACGAATCGGGTAAACTGAATAGGTCGCATGAGATGTTTGGATTTGTTGCACATGGCAATACAGTGATTTGATCGGAAGATGCGCAACCACCGGCTCCACTGCCGTTTGAGCAGGGGCCATTTACACAGGCTACATAGGTTCCGGGTTGTGTTACGGTGAAGTACCGCGTGCTGTTGTCGGGCCAAGTGCTTTCCGGACCGCTGAAGCAATCGCCGCCCCATTCCCAGTAATCGCCAACGCCGGCATCAAGTATAATCGAGTCGCCCGCACAGAGGTAAATGGTGTCGGGACCCCACTCAATGAAATCGATATACGGACTGTAAAAAATCCATGATGGGAAATTGGGAAGCGAAACAAATAAATTTTCAAAGCCGCCGCTATAACTGAACACTTCGGGTGTAACCGTTGGTGAATCGGTATTTGCACAGTTGATGGATCCAAGGTGGGTAACACCAGAGAAATCGAACCAACTGTAATAGATGTTCATGTCCGGTGCCATTTGCATATAATATGCTGTGACTTCCGGTGCAATCACTTCTTGTGTTGAGGCAACACTAATTCCTTGTTCAAACGCACTTTCTAAATTGTAGCGCACCAATTGCTGTGTGCCGGTTCCAAGACCTGTGGAGGTGGCGTAGAGGTATTGGCCGCTGTGAGAAAACTCAAAAGCTTCAGAACCTACGAAGGGCAATAGTTCCGGATCATGCAACACACCGGTGTTTAAATCGAACCCCAACAACAGACCGCCAGAGGTTACAACTTTGCTGTAAACAGCGAGAACTAGTGGTTCCGGATTACCCGAAATGGGAGAGGCTTTGATGGTGCCCGTCAAAGGCGTTGCGGTTTCAAAAACCGAAGAGAGAGTAACACCCGCGGAGGTTACACTGTACACCCCAATACCTTCAGTGCCTTGATTGATGAGTATCCAATAATCGGTTCCGTTAGCATGGCGAATGGCACACAAACCTTCTTGGGAATAATCATAGACTTGAACATCTGCTTCCACTACGCCGCCAAGGCCATTGTTTAAGGTCATATCTATTTTGAAGTAACGAAACCCGCGTCCATTGGGTTCCGCAGCTAAAACTTCCGGAGTAGCATCTACGTAATGCTCAATCTCATCGATAGTAAAAAGGTAATACACATTTGGTTCGCCCGGTGCTGGTATGATTACTGAGGATTGCGCCGCGCTAAAACCTCCGCCTTCGGTTCCTTGCATGTCGTACATCACTTCATGGTTTCGGTTCCAGATGTGTCCAGGATCCTGACCAAGCTCCGGAAGGCGTCCTCCGCCATTGGAGTAAAAAAGTAGGTTGCCAGTCGAATCAGAATAGGCGGTGCATCCTTCAACGGATGACATGGCTCCTGTTATCTGAACAGCTTCACCCGAGTTGAAGTCAAGACCATAGCCATAGCCGAAGTGCCAAACATTCGCTTCTTTTTGGGCTACAAGCGCTAGTGAAAGAAGCACGAAGCTGAGGCTGGAAATGAGAATCTTCATGAGAATCTTTTAGCGTATAATTGAAACAGACCCTCTGTATTCGAATCGTTCTCCCGAATTCAATGAATAGGTTGAAATGCAATAGGTATAGGCTCCGTTAGGACAGTAGTAGCTGCTTCCGTTCGCCCCGCCGGTCCAGGCTTGTTGTGGGTCTGTAGTTGAAAATACTGTGTCTCCCCAACGGTTGTAAACATCAAGTTGAAAGTTCGAAGCATTTATCCCTGTTCCTTCCACCTGAAAAACATCGTTGAGACCATCGTCATTTGGAGTGAATGCGTTGGGTACATATAGATTAAACAACTCGTTAATGATGATTAACCCGCTGGTAGAATCTATGCAACCTTCTGCAGTGGTCACCTCCAACTGTATGGGGTATGTTCCTTCGAAATTAGCAGGGAGGCTTACTTCAGGGCTCTGGTCAGTGCTAACAATTTCTTCAGAAGGCAATGAGATTGTCCACAACCAGGATTCAATGTTTCCAGACGATAAATCAATGAGCGTTATGTCTGTATTGTCGGGATATAAAATCAGCGGATCGGTTGTGTAATTGGCTTGGGGTTGCGGAAAAGATGCTATGTAATTGTTGATTAGCGTATCGTAGGCACACCCGTTGGCGGTGGATACTTCCAGCATAACATCGAATGCACCGGGCTGATCAGGCACGAAGGTTACAGTGTTCAGATTGGAGTAGGGTGCTCCGTTTATTGTCCATTGCTGAGAAGTAAACGTGCTTGGATCTGTGTCGTTTGTCAATATGAATTGAGCAGGCATGCACAGTGCTGTGTCTGAAACACTGAGGGCTATCAATACTTGCGGGTCTACAGATACGCTAAAACAATCTGAAAGTGTTTGACCATTTGCATCGGTCACAGTTACACAAGCTTGCCCATCTTCGGTTGCTACAACAGTGCAAGAAGCATCTGCGCAAACTACACCGTTGTTAAAGGTCCATTCGTAAGTAAATGGTGCTTGTCCGTTTACATTTTCAATTGGCCCAAGGGTTAAGGACTCGCCGTAACACAAGGTAGTATCGTTGGGCATTTCGATTGACCAAGCAGGCACCAAAGGATTTATGCAACAGGTACCTCCATCTGAGATGTTATAGGTTTCAGAGAGCCAGCATTGGTATTGCGTGTGGTGAAACAGTAGATCGTCGTTAAAGGCAGTGAGGAAATAATACACGACTTCATCGGGAGTGTTTCCTCCGCCAGCCACATAAAGTGTGTCGCATTGACCACTTACCCCGACCATGAGACCTGGACCGCCGAAAGGGCCTCCCCATCCGCCTGCACCATTTGCATGTAACGGTTCATAGCCTACCTGTGGGGCTGTGAGTATTTGTGTTATAGAAGGGGCCACGCCGGAAATGGATGTGGTCGGAATGCCCAGCCCGCAGTTGTTGTTGCCTGCAGAAGAATTGAAACCGGCGTAAATGACGTTCGTCACATTCCCCGCAAATGGTCCTGTAATATTTACCTGCACGGGCTCGTAGGTGCAGATGCCTATTTTCAAGTTGGGGATATTCTGGTCAACGTTTATGTTGAGTGTGCCACCGTCGTAATTAGAGTATATCACAACATTGCCTGAACCGTTGCAGAGAGGAGAAACGTCTGTATTCGTAATTCCTTGGTACCCTGTATTCAAAAACCATTCGTGCTTCATTCCTGGAGCAGGAATGCCATCGGGAGTATTGCTGGAAGGGAAGGCGCAGGTCGAAGCTGAGGAGGGGCCGAATAGGGCGGCGTTCCAACTCGCGCCTGGGTCAACAGCTCTTGTTGAATAGGTAGAGGCCGCATTTCCCGAACCTACGCGTATGCCAACATGCACGGGAGTGCTTGGTTCTGCCACACCTTGAAAATCTCCGTAAATGAAGGAGATGCTTCCAAATCCAAATCCTGTGTAGGCCTGGTTTATTATTCGTGCTTGAAAGGAAAAAGATTCACCGGGATATCCAACTCGTCGCACGTTTTTCCATTGCACACGTATACCTTGAAAGTCCATGGAGTAGCTGATTTTTGAAGTTGCATTTACTCCCTCCAAGTTGGTTGCGAAGGGCGCAATGACCGAAGCGGAAATGCCTTGCGAAAGCGGATCGTAGTTGTTAGCAGTAGGAGCAGTGCTCAACGTCATGAATCCGTTGGTGCTGACATATAATGTAGTGTGCGGCACCACGCCCATGGTAACGGGAAGCGTAGGAACTGCGGCAGACACTCCGTCATCGAAGGTTCCAGAAAAAAGAGTTACATCGTTGGTAATTTCTGAATAGGTATCCGTCGATTGAAAAATGTAGTAATAATCAAGGACCTGTGCGTTTGACTGAATAGCGACCGCGCCCAAACTGAAAGCTAGGAATAAGCAAAAAAGTTTTTTCCTTTGATGAATAAGAAAGCCAAATTTTGCACTACTCATAACGTAGATGTAACATGGGTTGGTTCGTACTTGTGTCTAGCCATGCGGTTAGACAGTTTTAAGACAATTAAGTTGCTTTAAAGTTCAAAAAAGTCAAGTGCCTATTCTACGCTCTAGAAACCTTCATTCCAAATATCATGTCGTTTTAATTAATTGGCGTTACAGTATACCCCGCCCCCTGAAGCAGCTTCAAAACACCTTGTTCTCCGGGTAGGTGACCTGCTCCAACAGCAATGAAAACGGGTTTCTCTTGAGCCAATTTGGAAATTAATGGCATCCAATTCTGATTTCGTTTTACCAAGAAGTTAGAATAGAATTCAGGAGAGAGATCAGCATCGTTCATTAATTCTCCCAATTTGTTTATGTCCTTTTTTAAATAACAATCCAACATGTTGTTGTATTCGCTGTTATTTGTCGTGAGTCCTTCCAAAAGCAATTTTATTTGTTCGTCGTATGGAACGTCATTAACAAGATCCATTTGCAACTGAATAGTTTCTAAACCCAGTGTTGTCATCTTATTCTTTTCGGCAAGTTTGTTCAGCTCTACCTCAAAGCTTTTTGATTTACCTATTAAATCTTGCAATATCACAGAGGTTAGAAAGAACGGAGTAAGTCTGCTCATTCTTGTATACTTTGATTCCTTCCAGTGCAAACTGTCTTTGCAGAATTGTCTAATTTTCTGAGCGTTTTCAGCAGAGGTAATGTCCGCAATTGTTTTTCCGTCGGGCAACAGAGAGCGCTGCGCTGCATCTATTTGTGTTTTTAAATCCATGTTTATATCTACTTCCATAACGAGAGTTTCGCATTCCTTTAAAGCGGTAGTTATAGACTCAGAAATTACAAATTGTTTTTTCGGCATGATGTGAATCGTGCCATAGATATAACTTGGTTTTTGAAGCCCTTTGCCTTCGATTTTATAGAGTAATTGCGCCTGACTAACAATTGACACGAAAATCAGTAGGGTAAAAAGAGATAGTTTTGTTTTCATTAATTATTTTCTAATTGATATAATTTATCAAATTTATCAAAAGGTTTAACAGGATTAATGCTCCCAAAATAAATTCGGGTTATTGGTTTTGTAGGTAATCCAAAGCGAATTGCTTTTTTCTCCTTTTTCTTCTGTTTTATCAGGGGTTTGCTCAAAATAATCCAAGGGAAGAAGCTTGATATAATTGAAGGTTTTTCCTTCTGCACTTGTTTCCATATTGTATTCGCTGGTAGATAGACACTCGAGTATATATAGATTTTTGGCCATGTAATTTTCAAGATAGTCTTCTTTGGTTTGTGTGCTCTTGTTGTTCCAGTTGGCATCTGGATTCAGAATTAGTGTTTTGTCACTGATCAGACGCTCTCGAACCTCTTCAATACTCAACAGTTCTCCTTTTTCATTCATTACATAAGCATCGAATGTGGGGTCTATCCAAATCCACTTTTTAAGCGATTCAGAATAAACGGAATTAATTACGTGGCAATCTTGGTCAATCTTCAGGCTGTCTTTTGGTAAACACGTAACAACTCTCGATTTAATGCCCATTGACAAATAGCATTCATTCAAAACCAATGCAAGCCCTCTGCAGTTTAATCCTCTACTTTCCTTTTTGCAGACCTCCAACATACTCATTGCATTTTTTACTTCCGGATTTCCATTCATTCCATCGTGAGGAACTAAATCATGTATCCAATGCATCAGGTTTAAAATTTTCAATACATCAGTTCCCTTTCCTGCTATGCTATCCAGATTGAATCCTTTACGCAATTCCACCAAATTGGGATTATCGCTTGCTTGATAGGTAAATTCAGGGATCGTTCTTTTGTCTGAAAGATTATAAGCATTTGCTCTTTTTAATATGCTCAGATAGTCACCCGTTTTCTTGAGTTTTTTCTTGAGTTCAACGAATTCCTTTTCGTTTCTAACGTTGTCCAAGTCAGTATCATTCTGCACGTGTCCATAATCATTATAACCCGCATCAATTGCTTTTTTTAAGTACGTCAGCGCTGATGGCTTATTGTTTAACAGAGAGTAAGTGCAAGAAAGCGTGTAATAGATATTGTTGAGTATGTAGGAGTTTTTCTTTTTCTCTTCTTCAGATAATTTTTCATAAATCGAGAGATATTCTGAAAGTAAGTCGTTGTAGGTTTTTACATCTTTATTTTCATAAGAGGAATTGAAACCATCTGCTTTTTTTTCTAAGAACTCATCCATTTTTTGAGACGCTGTAGGTTGAGCGATGAGTTGGTGGATGCTCAGTAGCAAAGCAAGCACGAGGAGAAATCGACTTTTCATATTCTTTAAATTAATAGTTCTTTTTATAGTGACGATTAACTTCTTTATTTGTTACTCGAATATGCCTTTCATTACATCAACACCAATAGAATAACCATACACTTTACCGTTGGTGTCTTTGTAAATTCTGATCTTGTTGCAAGCTTTTCCAAGGTTCACTGGAGTCCACGTTTTTCCACCGTCTTTGGTTTCGTAACCACTGTTCATTGTTCCCACAAAGCCATGGTTTTCGTCAATAAACCCAATGCCAAATTCTCTTGCTCCAGCATCTTCAACCAAATTGATTTCATTCCAGGTTTCACCACCATCTGTTGTCTTGGCAATGCGTTGCTGTTTCACATTCGAATCTGGGTTGTAGGATTGTATTGTTACATAGCCAACTTCTTTTGTTGGAAACGAGGCCTTCCAGGTGCATTCAAATGGACGTTGGGATTGATAAACTTTTCTCCATGATTTTCCGCCGTCAATGGTTTTTAATATGAGCGCATTTGATTTTTCCATGTCTTCATCTGAAGCAGCACACGCAAAGCCGGTGTTCTTGTCGAACATTTTAATATCGAAGAGCATTTTGCAGTCTTTGTTCATGCTGCTCGATGACCATGTTACACCTCCGTCGTGCGATACCATCATGTTGGCCGGACTTCCAACGCGACCAACTCCGTAGATGTGAATTTTATAATCGGTTTTCCCGTGATTGATGTATTGCTCTCTCACGATATCCAAAGCACACAATCCTTTCACATAAGGACCAGAATACGAAACCGGATTCCAGGTTTTGCCTCCATCGCTTGTTCCATAAAGCGGAATGGTGTCCGTTACGTTCGGAAAATAATCAGTCCCAACTGTTCCTGCAAATCCACGTAAACTGTCCACAAATGCAATGCAGCGGAAGAACGTTCCTTTCTTTTCCAATTGTTTTTCCCAGGTTTCACCGGCGTTGGAAGTGTGATAAATACTTCCATAACCGTTAACATACCAACCTTCTTTTTCATTGATGAAAGCAATGTCATCTTGTTTTCCAGGATAGCGCTCTGTGTTGAGTTTTTTCCATCCTTTTTCCGGAAGTATTTCTGAATCTTTCTTTGAAAGCACTGCATTACTCCATCTTACGGCTGACAGGCCAACTTCGGTATTGTATTCATCAAATAATTGCTGAATCTGTCCATTCACAAATTTGTCATACGCTTCTTGCATGGTGCCCGATTTCGCGAAGTAGTGGTCTGTTGAAGGGTAGGTGATGAGCGTGCCATTTCCAGGGTGGAAGTGGTTTACGGTGTTCACGATTTGTTGGTGGTCGGCTTTCGAAAAGGCTTGGAAATCGGACTCTCCGAATTGAACCAAAACTTTCGCTGTTGTGTTCTTCCAATTTTCCAAATGCGGATAGTCTTGTATTTGTCTCCAGTATTCAGCGTTGCGATCGTAGATTTTTCCTTTTCCATCATACCCCCAAACGCTTCTTAAAACAGAATCGGCTTTTGCATCTTTGGCCATTTCTTCAAGACTTTCCTTCTGAACGAAATACCTGTAATTCAAATCGTACTGCTCAACAACAGATTGCTCCACTTCAATGGGATTCATCCCCGCTAATGCGTTTTGAAGGCGATACATTTCCAATTGATATTCAAACCAAGATTTAGCGGTGGTTCCATAAACGACTACTCCAGCAACGTTGTTTTTAGCGCTAATCGCGGGAACAATTATTCCTCCCATGGAATGACCAACGATGATGATCTGATTGGTGTCTACGTATGGAAGTGTTTTCAGTTTTTTCAATCCGACTTCGAAGTTTTCAATCTCATCCATTAAATCACAAGACTCGCATGGAGGTGTGTTTTTGCTATCGCCTAATCCACTTTTTTCAATGCGCATTGTAGTGTAACCCTCATCTACGTAGGCATCTATAATTCGCTTATACGGATGGTCGTTCGTGAGTTCATCAATACTGCTGCACGTGTATCCCGGGACAAAAAGCATAGCGGGCATTTTGTTTTCTTTGAATGGCTTGTTGATGATTACACGCAACTGTCCGCCTCTGAAATTAGCTTCGTCGTATATCACTTCGGCATTGTCGTCGGTTTCGAATGGACGAGCAACGACTTTAGCTTTGAGTGTGATTTTCTTTTTGCCACGTAGAATAGAAAGTTGAATTTCTTGTCCGGGTGTGTATTCGAGAAACAGTTTCGTGAATTCTTCCGAAGACTTAAAATCTTTGTCTCCGATTTTAAGTATGATGTCGTTTTCTTGAAGTTTCAATTCAACGCTGGTTCCTCTAACGACCGACACTACTTTACAACCGGGGGTTTCGATTTCATTGACGTATTCAAGACGAGCGCCAAGCAATGGTTTGCGAGTAAGTTGCGCTGAAGTTTGAAAGAATAAAATTCCAAAAAGCAAAGACAGAATAAAACGAGGCATAAGCTAATTTTTGCCAAAGAAATGTTTTATTTAAAAAACTGAGTTGTCAAAAATTGCTAATTCGCGTTGCGCCAGGAGTCTGTCCGAATTGCTGCTTAAATGCTTTTGAAAAAGTTGGGACGTCTGAAAAGCCATATTTTATGGTTGTTTCCAGGATGCTGATTCCTTTAGCAAGGTCAAGTTTAGCTCGATCGAGTCGAATTCTTTTTTGGTATTGGTAAGGCGAGACGCCGAACGCTTGCTTGAATACGCGAATGAAATGGTATTTCGAAATACCAATGTTTAATGAAATCTCGTCGAGAGATAGATTCTCGGTAATGTGCTCGTCTATGAAATTTTTTGCCTGAAGAATTGCCCTGAATACTTCTTCGTTGGTAATGTTTTTCTTGAAGTCGAGATTGTTCAGGTGATCGAAAATGAATCGTTGATCGGTAATGATCGATTCCGCCAAACTGTAGAAGAGTTCTTGTTCCTGAAGACTGTTGGCGAAACTTCCGTTTTTAATTTTCTTGTTGATCTCTGAAAGTGAATAACCGATACTTGTGTTTTTGACGTTGTATCTGTTCACAAAGAATTGATCGGAGAGCAAGAACTCTTTGAGATTAGAGGCCTGCAGATCGTAATACTCAGCAACATCGGAAACAATTTGAGTGGAAATGTCAATGCACAATCCCTCTACAGCTTTTTCTTGATTGATCTGAACGATAGACTTGGTGAAGTCGTTGCCAATGATGTATTCTCCTTCACGCACCATGAACTTTTTTCCATTTGCGTAATAAGTCTCTTCACCTGAAGCCACATATTTTATTCCCAAACCCGTGAACGCAATTTCAGTTTCGAGTTTCGTTATTTCTGAAACTCGAATTTCATTGCGGTTGTCGTCGGAGTATATGGTTTGGTTCATTTCAGAAAAAAAACGAAGTTAAGGTTTCACCTCCTTCCCATTCACATCAATCGTTATCCAAGGACCATTCGCATCTTTCTGCACCTGTGCCTTTCCGCCAGAGAAGTTTTTCACGTCGTAATACATACACGGAATGACTTCGTTGCCGGCTTCATCTACGAAGCCTTTTTTTCTTCCTTCGGGGAAGTTGATGCTTACTATCATTCTTCCATCTGAGAAGGAGCCATTAATGCCGTCGTATTTGCAAGGGAGAACAATTTTACCAGATGTGTTAATTCTTCCCGATTTCCCATTTTTCTTCACGTTGGAAAGTCCACGGTTGAAGTCGCCGGTTAATTCATATTCGAAGGGAGTGGTAATTATTCCTTCTTTGTTCAAGTGTCCCCATAGGTTATCCTTTTTCGCAATGACAAATCCTTCGTTGAAGTTTCCCGCCCAGTCGTATTCGAATGGAATAACGGTTTCTCCTTTTTCATTGATGAATCCGTGCTTGCCATTCAGAATGGCGTGCGCTAATCCTTCGCGGAAATAGGCTATGCTTTCGTATTGAAAGGGAATAAGAATCTTCCCTGTTTTGTCAATGATTCCAAATTTCCCATTCAATTTGGTAATGGCGCCCTCACCGCTGAAACGAATTTCGGCTTCGTAAATAATGGGAAGAATTTCTTTTCCTTCTTTGTCAATGATACCCCACTTCCCGTCTTTTTGCACCACCGATGATTCTGGACCAAAGTCTTTGATTCGATCGTATACAATGGGAATAACAATTTTACCTTCTTTGTTAATGCAACCCATTTTTCCGTCTTTGTAAATGGTTGCTAATCCGCTTGAATAGTTTCCAATGCTTCCGTATTCCAGCGGTAGAATTTTTTTTCCTTTTTTGTCGAAGCATCCGTATTTCTGATCGATTCCAACAACAATCAAATCTGAGAATCGCATGCTGCGGTAGAACCAATCGTCTGCATCGGTATAGATAACAGGAAGCACTTCGTTTCCTTGCTTGTCAATGAATCCGTAATGGGTAGGGTAGTCTCCGAAAATTTCCACACGAGCAACACCATCCATGAACGGTTCAATCTCGTCATACTTCATCGGGACAATCACATTTCCCAACGTATCAATAATTCCCTTCTTATCGTTGGTTCGAAAACTCGCCAACCCGTCTCTGAAATCGTAAATGCGATAGATTTCGTTTTTCGGAATGAATTTCTTCGTCGCTCTATCGTACGTTCCTTCGATTTTGGTTTGGGCGGAGGTAGTTTGGATAACGCTGAGGGCGATAATAAGAATATGCAAAAATGGAAGGTATGTTTTATTCACTCTGTTGGTATTATTTCAAATTGCTGTTGTTGATCTGCTCGAAAATCAATTGACTTAAAAGTTCAATATCACCGTTGATGGTGCCTTGCATGTATTGATTGTACACTGTTGTGTTGTCGGCGGGGTTAAGGTTCAGCGTAAGTTCTTTTTCCAGAGCGAGCAGTCGAATAAACTCTCTTTGCGTTCTTCCGTTTCCTTCTCTGAAAGGATGAAGAAAATTCACATAGTCGAGGATAGAGGCCAACGCTTTCGCTATCTCTGCGAAATTTGAGGAATCAATGGTTCTATATTCATCAATTAATGAATCGATATACTGAAAGGCTGAAGAGAAGCGTTCTCCATCGAAAAACGGTTTTCCGTCTTTACTTATGTTTACCGTGCGCACTTTTCCGGCCCAGGCGTAGATGTCTTGAAATAAGTAATGGTGAATTTCCAGAAGACTTGAAGTTCCTTTTATATTTATTGGATTCTTAAATAATTCTTGAAGTCTTTTGGAAACGGCGCTACTTTCTACGAAGAGAAGTACCTCGTAATCTGAGATGTTTAGTAGATTATTTAAAAGTCCCGATACGGGGTCGATGTAGGTGTAATCGGGATCAATGTATTTGTAAGAATCAGACATACGCTTTTTCTTTAGCGAAAGTCACTAATTCTGTCAGTGATATTTTTCCAATCGAATAATCCCTTATAATTTCAATTCCTTTGGACGTTGGTTCAAATCCTTCAAACATATTACTCCCAATTGCATTCGCTGCGCTTTCAAGCGATTTCAAATCTGGAAATTCAATTCCCATGATGGTCAGGTTTTCGCGATTAATGTCGAGCGGGGTATACATGGTGAGTAGTTCGAAGAATGTAAATTTAGAAAGAAAAGAGTGTTAATCGAACCTCATGTTCAGCTGGGTTGGTTCTTTTGTCTAACTTGCATGGTAATCACCGCATTTTGTGCGGTGAATAGACGGTTTATTCACCGCAAATTGATTTCTAACGTTTTGCAGCTACAAGAAGTTGGCGATTTCGGAGACGAAAACTGTCTGCCACCACTGAACTTGATACGAAGCACAAAACTTCATTTAACCACTGAACCGCCAATTTCTTGTAGGTGCTGTTATACACAGTGCAATTTCGACTCATTGCTTAATAAATGGTGCGTTAAACATTCTGCCATTTTTTGAAGTGAAGTTAATTATGTAG
>Ga0315899_10004531_pt1 | contig 15010 bp, 11 predicted proteins | sample LakEriMetagenome_2_FD_203518 | JGI IMG/M metagenome (GOLD analysis project Ga0315899, IMG submission 203518) | Freshwater fungal communities from buoy surface, Lake Erie, Ohio, United States - Buoy 4 MA112 | ecosystem: Environmental > Aquatic > Freshwater > Lake | place: USA: Lake Erie, Ohio... | reverse complement strand
TGCTGCAAATAAACAAGTTTCTCCTACACCATGAGATATCAATTTACACCAACTGAAAAAAGATGGGATGGTAAAAATGTATACAAAACAACATATTATCCATCTATACCAGAATCATATGATGATTTTTACATCACTGCTAGCGAAACTGACTATTTAGATAGTATAGCTAAGAAGTATTATGGCGACGAAAACTTATGGTGGATAATTGCTAAAGCTAACAAACTAACGGGTTATCAATTATCTGTTGGAGTTAATAGACAATTAAGAATACCAGCAAACGTTTCTACTATACTGAATCAGTTGAAGAATTTAAATTAATGTTATGGCAACTAACGGAGAAATATTAGATACAGCGCCTTTGTGGTGGGAAATTCAAAATATTCCCACGGAGGTAGTTAGAGAATTGAGAAGAAGAAGTAATACCAATAATATTGGTATGAACATTCCTACGCCGTTTATTAATACAACATTCGACTTTGAAAAAAACTATAAGAACTACAAAGGTCCAATGACTCCATGGGCTAGAGTATTCAGCAATAGCACCGGTAAATCAATTAACGGAATGGTACCCAGAAGTTCTTATTTGGATAAAAATTATATCCAAAAAGACTATAATGGTTTTATATTAAAAGGTGGAGATGGATTTTTTAATGCATTTGGATACGAACAAGATAAACCACTTGATCAGAAAATTGCAATAATTGGTTATGAGGCCGATGGCACTCCTCACTATATCGATAACAAATATCGCACTCAGACCAATTTTGAGACAAAAAAGAACGCCGACTTCCCACAGAACAATCAAGTATCTCCGATTATCCCTCCTCCTGGATTGGTTAGTGTAAGTGTAAAACAAAGTAAAGAGCTTTTGACTTATTCAAGTTTCAAGTTCAAATGTTATGGAGTTGCGCAACTTGAATATTTAACTCCATTCTTTTTAACAGCTGGTATAAATGTATTTATAGAATTTGGTTGGAATCTTTTCAATCAAAAATCACTCATAAATTTAAACAATTTGAAAGAGTGTTGGGATTTAGTAAACAAACCACAAACAGCTTTAGATAGAGCAAACAAGTCAAATGGTAACTATGGATGTGTTAGTGGTATTATAACAAAGTATTCGTTTACTACAAATGACGGATTTGTATATGACTGCAACGTAGATGTCATTTCTCGTCAAGGAATGTTTGCGGGAATGAGAACTGATAATAATGCTAAAATAGCAACAACCACTCCCGCAACAGCTAGTGATCAAAACAATGTTGAATTTTTAGATTTAAGAACTTTTATACGCACATATTTGCCGTCGATAAACGATGTAATGCGTGAGAGTCAAACAATTTCAGCTAATGTCAATAATAGTCAAGCTAATTTCTTGAATTATATAATCGACAAGATAAACATGATTCCTAAGAATAAAGTTACAAAAGATGCGTTAGCTAATGAAGAACAGTTAAAGAAAAGTAAACAAAATGTACAAACCGTGGTAACCACAAAACTCGCTGGTAGTAATTCAAGTTTATTTTATGGTGGAAAACCAGAAGATAGAGTTTTTGCTGGTAGATTAGAAGAGTTTTATAGAGCCAAAAAGAAACCAGACGGAAAATCCGATGTTATAAACTATGGCAGTGTAAAGCCTGATAAACAAGCATATACACAATTTTCATTTGTCGATGATAAAACAGATTTTGATGCTAAAGATGGCGCATCTGAAGTTTGGATGCAGTTGGATTTCGTATTTGAGTTGGTTAATTTATTCATGGCAAATTCGAATACAAAACAGTTCTTGGTAGATATAAGTGATATTATTATCAGTGGTCATCCAAACTTAATTTCTTGTGATAAAAATGTTTTGATACCAAATCCAGTTTCGCCAAAGATAAATCGTGGGTCTCCATATAAACAGAATTCTCCTAATAGTGGATTTCTAAAGACTGACAACTTAGATCCTGCTAATAATCCATTTTTAAGACAGTTGCAAGACATCACTGTACCAAGAAACGATCAGTTGGAAAGATTGTATAAAAAAGCAGTTGAAGAGGGAACATTAACAGAATTTTATAGAAACTTAACTCCTGAGAATAGTTTTTATTTTGCCGCGAATGCAGCCAAGAAAACATTTAAAACAAGCGGTAGATATAGAGATAACATTGATAGTGTAATTAACTATCTTTATTACCACAGTGTAAATTCAAACAGAAATTATTCAGCTGCTTTTCCATTTGCAGAAGATCAGATCGTAACTAGAAAAAACAACTTTGGTCAATCAATCAATGTAAAATACAAAAAGTATTATTATGGATATTTGAAAAATCTTTATATAAGTAAAACTAAGTTGATAGAAATTGTACAATCGTCTGATACTAAAAATTATAAACAGTTTATTAATGCAATATTAAACACATTAAATGATGCTGTAGACAATTTTTGGAAATTTGATATTGTTGAGGGTAAAGACCAAAATGGAAATTCAACTCTATCCATAATTGATAAAAACACTTCTAATTTTGATGAGTTGCGTGAAGTATATATGTTTGAGTTGGGTAGAACAAATAACGTCGTAAGAAGCATAAATTTTGACGTTAGTTTAACAAATGAACAGGCTATAAATGTTATGTTTGGTGGGCAAAATTCTACTAATCTAAGAACAAAATTGACCGATCAAATAAGTACTGCGCAAACGAAAGATAAGTTAAACGCCACACTAAACGATCTAAACAACATTCCATTTTTGAAGTTTGTTGATAGAATGGATAAATACCAACTTGGCTTATTAGCAACACAACAAAGTGGTTCTATTGCAAGTGCGGATACATTAGTCCCAGGAACAACATCTGGTATAGAAGACGACAATAATGCAATTGCGGATTTACAATCTTATGGATCCAAAGAAAAAAGTGGAGTATTGTGTATCACAACAAAACAAGTGTCATCTACATATATATCTGGATTAAAAAGTGGACCTGATTCAGATGCGTTTAAAGAATTGATCGACGATGATAGAAATCTTAAAAATCATAAGTTTTTATGTTTGCCATCTGACATGAAAGGTAAATTGACTCAGATGATGAATGATGATGATTACAAAAATAACGGCGCAAAATATAGCGGGGTTGCTGATAACTTTACTGTTACAATAAAATTTGATGGAATATTTTCATTTAGGAATTTGCAAGTTTTTGCAATAAGCAATTTACCAAAACCATATGTTCCAGGTAACGTAATATTTCAAATACTTGAAGTAGATCATGAAATAAGTGGCGGCAAATGGGAAACTACTGTATCTGCATTGGTTAGATGTATAGGATCATCAAAACTAGAATATATACCTGTATGATATACGATACTCCAGATAGTGTTAGAAACATAGTAGGTTTGGGTGGTTTTGAATTTGCAAAACCAGCAACGTATATTCCTACTATAACCAACGACGATTATGATCGTGGATATATTGACAGATTCTTTATAGCTAGAATTAATTACTTCGATATAATCGAAACGAGTTACAAAGAATATAATGTAGCCAATACATCTTATTTTATCAAAACGAAGATAGATTGGAAGATAACAGGTCCAGAATTCAATAAGTATATAGGCAAAACACTACAAGAAACAGGCGTGGTTAATTACAACAATCTCAGAATTCGTGATGTTCAAGTTTATATACCGAACATCGCAATCATATTAAATAATCCAAAACAATTCTGGAGAGGTTTTTGATATTGACTTTTGCCAAAAATGGTGTAAAGTTAATTTGTGAAGTATAACTCAAAGATTTACGTAAAACTAATCGCTAAAGATAATAATTGTCATAACAAGAACAATTCTATTATCGCTGCGTTTGTTTATGACTTTGAATCTGAAAACAAATACTATTACAATTTTTCCCACGGAGATGTAATGGTTGATTCTACATTTGATAAATTCAAAGAAGAAATTGAATCTGGTAAGTATATTGTTTATGTAAACAATAAAAAGACTTACAAATATTGGTTGAATTGTAAGTTGGTTGATGTAAATTTATTCGGGTTTATCAACAACAATGAAACTCTTAAAGAGTGTTCATCTTTTACAAAAGACTTTCTTGGTAGAAACTATCATAACATAAACAGTTTCAACTTAATAGTTCCATATGTAAATCATCAAGAATGTTTTGATGATGAAGTAGAAACAATTAAAGAGTTACACGAACAAGAAACGGATACATACTGTTTCAAGTTTTTCAATGATATTATTACAGACACATTGTTTGAAGTTGAAAAGAATGGACTGAAAGTTGATGTGGATGTATTCAAACAGCATTTTAAAGCTCGTACACATGATGGGTTTATATACACAAATTACAACATATACAATCCTACTGGAAGACCTAGTAATTCATATGATAGCATCAATTATGTAGCTCTAAAGAAAGATGATGGGTCCAGAAATAGTTTTGTGTCTAGGTATGGCGATAATGGTCATTTGATGATGATTGATTTTACAGGATTTCATCCATACATCGTAGCTAACCTAATTGATTATAAAGTACCCGAAGAAGAAACCATTTATGAACATTTGGGAAAACAATATTTTGGGGTAGAAGAAGTTACATCTGAAATTATTGCTAAATCCAAGAAATTAACGATGGTTAACTTGTATGGCCAAATATCATCTCAGTATTGTAATATACCATATTTTGCTAAAGTAGAAGCTTTGAAGAATAAGTACTGGGAAACATTCCAAAAGAAAGGATATGTAACTACCCCTATTTATAAACGAAAAATTACAAACAAGCATATTGCAGATCCAAATAAGAATAAGTTATTTGCTTATATTATTCAAGCAGCTGAAACTGAACATGGAATTGATAGTTTGGGTAAATGTGTAAAATTTATCAGCAATAAGAAGATCGTTCCAATATTGTACGTATATGATTCAATCGTATTTGATGTTCATAACGACGAAGATAGTCAAAATGTATTGGATTTGATTGATATATTTAAGAATAAAAGGTTTAAAGTTAAGACTTACTTGGGAAATAATTACAATGATTTGAAATTAGTCAACTTATAAATATATTTATATCTATATTTATAAGAGATGAACTTTAAATCCCTAATTAACGATATTTGTTGCGATAGTCGTATCAAGAATGGTACTTTTGATATGACCAACACAGACCATGTTTTTATTTTGCAAGAGTATCTTGAGAAGTATGGCAACGACATTAACACAATTGTAGACAAGACTGCTATACTATTTGAAGCCGGTAGATTTCCAGAAAGACAAGCATATAATAAAGACGGAATACTTGTCACTTTTCCAAGCAAAGAATATCGTGATCGTGCTGTAAACAAGGGAACGCATTTTGCGGAAAATCCTAAAAAAGCACAAGCAAACATTTTTACAGAACCTCCTGCTGACGTTCAATCAGATAAAGATGCATCAAAAGAAGACGAAAAAGATGTGCAAGTTCCAATCGATCAAGCACTAGACCGCAAGATCGTTGATACTGATGAAGACGAAAGAACTCCCAAAGAAAAACAACAAGATGCGGTTGCTATACAAAGTGTGTTAATAGGACAGACTCCACTTGTAAATTATAGTGTAGATGAAGCTAAGAAGTTTGGTTTCTATAAAAAAGGATTAGAGTGGTTTGATACAAATGGAAACTTGATCGGAGAGCAAGTATATGATGAAGCTTCAAAGAAGCCTGTTATTAAACCATCTGTAAAAGGATCTTCTGGCGTAAAGTATAACAAAGAATATTTTAAAATAGCAAAAGATAATTTGTTTTACGAGCCAATAGCTGGTATGGATGATGCTGGTAAAACCATACCACCGGAACTTTATTTTCAAAAAGTTTTTGAAACAACTAATTTTGATGCATTTAAATTTCCAAGAGGAAGAGATATACAGTTTACATTTAATGACTTCGACAAATATCTATCCACAAACAATGTTAACTTAGTACCAGCTTCCACTTACGTTAAAATAAGAAGTTTGTCAGATGAGCGATTGGTACAATATAACAAGAACGATGTACAAACTCTTGCGGTATTGTCTATGCTGTATAAAAAATATACAAATAAGTTTGTATCTAAAGCTAATAGTGATTTGGATAAATCTTGTCCCGCCAGACAAATGGAAAACTATATCGGTGAGGAATTTAATAAATCTGGCGGATCAAAAAATGCAGTTGCTAAAAAAATTGCAGACAAGTTGAAAATCGGAAAATATAAAGAAATTAGTGTTCCGGTTAAATCCGTTGAAATTTTGGGTACATCGGGATGTAATTTATCCGAGGAGTTTGCTGGTATATCAAAGATATCTAAAACCGATTTAATCATCAATGGCAACATAAAATGTAGTGCGAAAAAAGCTGGTGGAGCACAAATCGCTTCGTCGCAACATAAGGAACTTACTACAGTAATGTCCGCAGTATTGAAAGACTTTCCAGAGATCAAAAACAAAATAGTAGCCAATATAACCGAGACGTTAGCACATTTAATGGAAAAGTCTTTTTATTATGAACACGCCGATGTTATTAATAAGAATCTAACTACATTATCGACCAGTACAGATTCAAAGAAAACTAAAGATGCTGTAAATAATTTGATTGGCTTGATTAAAAGTCCAGATGCAGTTAATGATATCAAAATAGAAGAAAAAGAAATGCATCAAATGTTGTCGGAATTAAATAAAATTTTCACCGAGGACAAATATAAAAAAGCATTGTTGAGAGAATTTTCAACCGGAGAAAAAAGATTTGGCGTTGGTGAAAAATGTGTAGCTGATCATATTATGACTTGGGATTGTCAAGGTGATTGCTTGATTTACACAGTAGATGAATTTATAGATGACAACTATAATAAGATTAAATTTGGTGTTCGTGATAGAGGCAATGAACGCGGCGGATCATTAAGAATTGGAATTTTAAAAGAAGACTATGATGAAACTGATTATCTTTTATTGGAAAATCAAATCATAGAAGAAAGTTTAATGTCATTCATTAATAATTTAGGTGCGGAATTTAAGAATGTGATTCAAAATAGTTTGGAGTTTGTGAAACATCTTTCTGCTTCAGCTAAGAGTGCTTTGAATGTATTTTATAATAAAGTAAGAGAGTTTTTCAAAAAAATGGTAATTAAAATATCCATTGCTGTAAAACAAATTTTAGATAAAGGATTTGAACATTTTGCCAATTATTTTGACATGGAGCCAAAGATTGACGGTAAATTTGAATTTGAAATACCATGATACAAAAACAATTACTTTGCACATTTTCAAATAGTGTAGAATACACAAATGTGTTGAAAGAAATACCTCAACAATATAAATTGATTGATAACAAGATCTTTATATTTGCTAATGAAAATAATCTGCGGGAATTGTATTTGACATTTAATGTTGAGAAAATTGATCGCAATAATCGTTATAAGGGTACTATTAGTATTCATCGTAAGAAACAAACAAATACACTATATACGCTCAATGCAATGAATAAGTTGATTGCTGACGAAAACAATGGTGTGTTTGATAAGAACTTCCAATTAAATTGGGAACTATATAAAAACAGTATTATACTGACCAACGAAATTGGTGTAAAAATAGTTCCATTAAAGTTGTTTTCTATCTCTGAAGTTTGATATATATTTTTGACTTGATTTCAGTTGAAACATAGTGTAGACTGATTTTAGGTTGGTTATGTAACGAGTCGAGTGATTCGTTGAAATAATTAACTAATTAACAATTAATCAATTAAATAAATTATGGCATTAGACATTAGCAAGCTAAAGAGTCGTTTGAACTCTCTTTCAAACACAAATCAAAAATCCAACTTGATTTGGAAACCAAAGCCAGGCAAACAAGTGGTTCGTATTGTTCCCTACAAGTATGAACCTGATAATCCGTTTATCGAACTAAAGTTCCATTATAACATCAACAACAAGACTTATCTATCTCCTGATAGCTTTGGTCGTCCAGATCCTATTGTTGAGTTTTCTAATCGTTTGAAGAAGACTGGCTCTAAGGAAGATTGGCAGATGGGTCGTAAGATGGAACCTAAGATGCGTACTTTTGCTCCTGTAATCGTTCGTGGTGAAGAGCATGAAGGCGTTAAGTTCTGGGGATTCGGAAAGCAAGTTTATCAAGAACTTCTTTCAATCATCAGTGATCCTGATTTCGGTGATATTACCGATCTAACCAACGGTCGTGATATCGTTGTAGAATTCAAGACAGCTGAAGGCGGTGCTAGTTTCCCAGAAACCAGTATTCGTGTTAAGCCAAATGTTAGTGTAGCTGTCGATCCAAAGAATAGTCAGTTGCTTGACGCTCTAAAGACTCAAGTTAATATCTTGGATCTTTTCCCAGAACTATCCTATGAAGAACTCAAGGAAGTTATGGATAAGTGGTTGAATACTGATGCGGAAGCCACTGATGCAGCTGTTCCAACCGCAACTGCTTCAACGGCCACAGATGATGATGAACCTCCATTCACAGCACCTGCTAAAGCCGCAACAGCACCGGCATCTTCACCAACTGCTGCTAAAGCAAAAGGTAAAGATAGTGTAGAACAAGCATTTGATGACTTGTTTAACTCCTAAAAAATAAAAATAAGCCGGTGGAGTTTTTATACCCCACCGGCTTTCTAGTTATATACGTTATGGCAAAGAAAAGTGTTACAAAAGATACAACGGGTCAACGTGACGAGTTAATCGAAATGTTGGCGAATGAGCTTAATAAAGCAAACAAAGACGGTGGTAAAATTGCACATTTCCTAGATGAACAAGATAATCCCGCAGAAATTACTGATTGGATTAGCACTGGTTCTTCTATGCTTGATCTAGCAATTAGCAATCGTCCACACGGCGGTCTACCAGTTGGCAAGATGGTTGAGTTTAACGGTCTTGAAGGTACTGGTAAGAGTCTAGTATCTGCACATGTTGTTGCTGATACACAGAAGAAAGGCGGAGTTGCTGTAGTAATCGATACTGAAAACTCAGCTGCGCCTGATTTCTGGAGAAGTCTTGGTGTAGACTTGTCTAAGCTATTGTATGTTCAATGTGAAACCGTTGAAGATATTTTTGCTCAGATGGAGAAGATGATCGCAATTGTTCGTAAGAGCAACAAAGATCGTATTCTCACAATCATTGTAGATTCTGTAGCAGCAGCATCTACTAAGGCAGAACTTGAAAGTGATCATGGTAAGGATGGATTTGCGACGGGTAAGTCTATTATTATCAGTAAAGCAATGCGTAAAATTACTACCATGATTGGTAAACAGAAAGTATTGACTGTATTTACTAATCAATTGCGTCAGAATCTAAATGCTATGGCATTTGGTGACAAGTACGTAGTAAGTGGTGGTAAAGCTCTAGCATATCATTGTAGTGTACGTGTTCGTTTGAATAACGCTGGTAAACTCAAGAAGGCTGAAGAAGTCATCGGAAATGAGTGTAAAGCTGTTGTTATCAAGAACCGTATGGGTCCGCCTCAACGTCAGGCTAATTTTGATATCTACTTTGATAGCGGAATTGCTGACTATAGTAGTTGGATTAAAGTTCTAAAAGAACAAAATCTAATTAAACAGGGTGGTGCTTATTACACTTATAAGAAGAACGATGGAAATGAATGGAAGTTCCAATCCAAAGACTTTGTAAGCACAATGCAGAGTGACAAAGAATTGAGTGAAGAAATTTACTTGAAGATTTGTGATGCTGTAATTATGAAATACAAAGATCCTAATAGTCAAATTATTGAGGATGCTGTTGTAGATACAGAAGAAACTGCAGGCAACGAAGAATAACGCATGAGTGGATTCAGTTCATCTGAAAAGAAGAAACTGTTCTCCTTGTTTGAAAACATCAAGGAGGGTGCTGGAAGTGATGGTCTCAAAAAGACTACCAATTCTGACATCCTCCTTGTTGATGGCCTTAATACTTACATTCGTAGTTTTATGGCCATTCCTTCACTCAATGAAGATGGATTGCATACTGGTGGTATTGCTGGTTTCTTAAAGAGCATTGGATATGCAATTAAATTACTTTCTCCTACCCGAGTTATTATTGTATTTGACGGTAAAGGTGGTAGTCAGAAACGTAGAAAGATTTATCCAGATTACAAAAACGGTAGAAAGACCGACATTCGTCTTAACCGTAATTATGAAGAACTATCTTCTTCAAAGATTGAGTCTGTTAATTTTAAAAAAGAATTGATTCGTACTGTAAATTATTTAGATACATTGCCTGTAACAGTTATGGCAATTGATCAAATAGAAGCAGATGATACAATTGCTTATTTAGCTAAAGAAACTTTCAAAGACAGTAATGTAACAATTATGTCTACTGACAAAGATTTTCTTCAGTTAGCAAGTGACAAGATTAAAATCTGGAGTCCAACCAAGAAGAAAGTATTTGGTTGTAAAGAAATAGTAGATGAATATGGAATTACATGTAATAACTTTATCTTTTATAGAATTATGGAAGGTGATGTTAGCGACAATATTCCAGGTTTAGATGGTGTTGGATTGAAAAGAGTAGTTAAAGCATTTCCATTTTTATCAGATGGAAATCAAGCTTGTTTACAGCAAATTTATAACTATTCTGAAAATCATCGGGGAGAATATAAAATTTATGAAACTGTATTGAGTAATAAACTATTGCTTGAACGCAATTATGAATTGATGCAGTTACATAACACACAAATTCAATCTTTTACACAACTACGTGTAGAAGAAATAATAAATACTCCCGTTAGAAAAATTGATAAAATTAGTTTCTCAAAACTAATTACAGAAGACAAAATGTGGAACAACATTCCTAATTACCATATCTGGTTAAACGAATGTTTCGGTAAATTAAATAGTTTCGTAGAATAAAAAAACAACGTCATTTAGATGTTGAGCTTCTTCAAATTCAGTGGTATAGTAGAGTTATCTTATGGAAAACAAAAAAGCAATTGATTCATTAACAAAATACGGCCGTGACTTCCAAATCAAGTGTATTTCATGCTTGATATCTGATCGTTCATTTATTGAACGTATTCATGATATTATTGAAGTAGACTTCTTTGAAAGTGATGCAAATAAGTGGGTGGTAAAAGAAAGTATTAAATATTTCAATGAATATAAAGATCTTCCAACATTAACAGTATTTAAGATTAAAGTTGACGAAGTACAAGACGAACTTCTAAAACGAAGTATCGTAGACAATCTCAAATTGGTTTATCAAAAAGTTAGCGATAACGATTTGAAGTTTGTTAAAGAACAGTTTTTGGAATTTTGTAAGAACCAAAAGCTAAAGAACGCTATCATTGAAAGTGCCGATCTATTGGCACTTGGTCAATACGAAAAGATTAAAAACGTAGTTGATCACGCAATGAAAGCTGGTATGGAACGTAATATCGGTCACGATTATTCCGAAGACGTTGAAAAACGTATGAGTGTAATGAGTCGAAATTGTATCAAAACCAATTGGACTGAAATTGATACAATCATGGATGGTGGATTGGCTGCCGGTGAACTTGGCATTATTACTGCTTGTGCAGGTAGTGGTAAGAGTTGGGTATTGTCTAAGCTAGGAGCTGAAGCAATGAAACAGGGTAAGAATGTAGTTCATTTTACTCTTGAGTTGAATGAAAACTATGTGGGTCTACGTTATGATGCTTGTTTTACTGGAATTGATTTCCAAAACATTCGTAATAACGTTGATATCGTAAAGCAGAAGATTGCTGATGTTCCCGGTAAGTTGAAGATTAAATACTTCCCTATCAAGACAGTTAGTGCTTATAGTCTAAAAGCACATTGTGAACGATTGGCTGTACTTGGTACAAAAGTAGATATGATTATTGTTGACTATGCAGATATTCTACGTCCATCACAAAGTGAACGTAATAGTAACAGTTATAGTGAGGCTGGCGGTATTTATGAAGAACTACGTGGTGTAGCTGGTGAATTACAAGTTCCTATTTGGAGTGCTTCGCAGAGTAATCGTGCTGCTATGGATGAAGATATCATTCAGGCTAATAACATCGCTGATAGTTATCGCAAGATTATGACCGCTGACTTTGTTATGTCACTCAGCCGTAAAGTTAATGATAAACAAGCAAATACAGCTAGATTCCATGTAATTAAGAATCGTTTCGGACCAGATGGTTTGACATTCCCAAGTAAAATGAACGCTGGTTGTGGCCACATTGAAATTTATGGAGAAAATAGCCGTGAGGGTATGAGTATTCTAAATGAAATGATGGACGGTGAGAATCAAGTCAAAAAAGCACTAAAGTCCAAGTGGAACGTGCATAATAGTGACGATGAAGAATAATTTATAGTATGTAACAAACAAAAAACGTACAAAAAAATTATTAAAAAAGTTATAATCTAATCACAAAATAGACTATCCAAAAGATAGTTATTTTTTACCCATATGAATAAAGAAATTTTTATAAAGAAACGAAATGGTAATGTCGAGAAATTCAATGCAGATAAAATCAATAAGATTTTGCAATGGGCTACTGAAGACATAAAAGGTGTTAGTTTTGAAGAAGTTGCAATGAATGCTCATCTATCGTTTTTCGATGGTATGACATCCAAAGACATTCATGCAATGTTGATTGAGGCTTCTGCAAATCTAATTACTGAAGATAAACCCAATTATCAATATGTAGCTTCACGTTTGTTGAACTATCAACTACGTAAGAATGTTTGGGGAGGTAAGAATCCTCCTAAACTATATGATATTGTTAAAGCCAATATTGACGCATTAGTATATGATGATGAAATTCTAAACTGGTACTCTAAACAAGAGTTTGATAAGCTAGATGAATTTCTACGTCATGATCGTGATTTTAATTTCACATATGCTGGTATTAAACAGTTGTGTGATAAGTACATGGTTCAAAATCGTGTAACCAAACAGATTTATGAAACCCCACAGTTTGCTTATATGCTTATCGCAATGACATTCTTTAAGGGTTATAAAGAAAAGCGATTAGATTATATTAAGAAAGCTTATAACTACTTTAGTAAGCATAAGATTAATCTACCAACCCCTATTATGGCGGGTGTAAGAACTCCAATGAAGAGTTATGCTAGTTGTTCTCTATTTACTGTAGATGATGATCTTCGTAGTATTTTCAGTAACAATAGTGCAGTGGGATTTGCTACCGCTAGTCGTTATGGTATTGGATTAAATCTATCCAGACTACGTGCTACTAATGCTCCTATTCGTAACGGTGAAGTTGTACATACAGGTCCAATTCCATTTGCTAAAGCATTTGAATCAACTGTAAAGAGCTGTCATCAAAACGGTATTCGTGGTGGTAGTGCAACTGTAAACTTTGCTTGGTTCCATTATGATATTCTAGATATTCTTGTATTGAAGAATAATCAAGGTACAGACGATAACCGAGTTCGTAAGTTGGATTATTGTGTAGGCTTGGATAAGCTGATCTTTGAGCGGTTCTTAAAGAATCAAGACGTAACTCTATTCAGTTACCATGAATGTCCATCATTATGGAATAGTTTCGGTATGGAAGGATTCAGAGAGAAGTATGAAAAGGCAGAAGCTAACAAGAACATTAAGTTCAAGAAGAAAGTGCCTGCTCGTGAATTGATGGGTCTATTGGCTAAAGAACGTCTTGAAACAGGACGTATTTATACAATGTTCGTAGATCATGCTAATGAACATGGTAGTTGGTTGGATCAAGTAGATACAAGCAATCTATGTCTTGAAGTTAATCATCCATTGATTCCAATTTATGATGTAAATGATCCAGACGGTGAAATTGGTGTTTGTGTCTTGGCAGCACTAAATTGGTTGGAGATCAAAGATGATGATGAAATGGAAAGTGTTTCTGATATCATTGTCAGAATGTTGGATGCTTTGATTGACCATCAAGAATATTTCGTACCAGCGGCAAAGAATTTTGCTACCAAACGTCGTAGTCTTGGTGTAGGTGTAAGTAACTTGGCTGCTCTATTGGCTAAGGAAGGTTTGAAGTATTGGGATAAAGATGCTCCAAACTTCGTGGCTAAGTGGATGGAAAAGACCAGTTACTATCTAATCAAAGCCAGTGTTGAAATGGCTAAAGAAGTGGGTAAGTGTGAGAAGTTTGATCGTACCAAGTTTAGTCAGGGAGTATTGCCAATTGATACTTATAAGAAAGATGTAGATGAGTTTATTACTGAGAAGCTACATTGTGATTGGGAAACACTTCGTGAAGAAATCAAGAAGTATGGTATGAGACACAGTACACTTACAGCTTGTATGCCTGTTGAATCTAGTAGTGTAATTCAGAGCAGTACCAATGGTATTGAACCTCCACGTAGTGCTATTAGCTTCAAGGGAAGCAAGAGTAACATTTTGCCTGTGGTAGTTCCTAATATTGATAAGTACAAAGAAAATTATACTTTTGCTTTCGATATGCCAAGTAATGAAGGTTACTTGAAAGTAGCAGCTGCTATTCAAAAGTTTACAGACATGAGTATCAGTACAAACACGTACTATATTCCGTCACGTTATGAGAAGAATAAAGTGCCAGTTGAAGTTGTTATTAAAGACATCTTGTTGGCATACAAGTATGGATTGAAGAATCTATATTATGCTAATACTGATGACGGCGACAAACAGACCGCTATGGAAACAAAGTCTGTTGAGGCTAAACCAAAAGTACAAGAAGAATCTGGTTGTGCCAGTGGCGCTTGTGCTCTATAATAGGAGGATATATGAAGACAGTATTAAATAAGAAAAACATAGATCAGTTACGTAATCCAATGTTCTTGGGAGAAGATTTATCGCTACAACGATATGATCAGATCAAGTATCCTAAGTTTTACGAGTTGTATGATCAGCAACTAAACTTCTTTTGGAGACCCCAGGAAGTATCATTGGTGAAAGACATTAGTGACTACAAGAATCTTTCACCAGAAGAACGATTTGTTTTTGATAGTAATCTCAAGTTTCAAACTATGACTGATAGTATGTTGAGTCGTAGTATTCACGAACTAATGAAGCATGTTACAAAT
>Ga0315899_10004530_pt1 | contig 15010 bp, 13 predicted proteins | sample LakEriMetagenome_2_FD_203518 | JGI IMG/M metagenome (GOLD analysis project Ga0315899, IMG submission 203518) | Freshwater fungal communities from buoy surface, Lake Erie, Ohio, United States - Buoy 4 MA112 | ecosystem: Environmental > Aquatic > Freshwater > Lake | place: USA: Lake Erie, Ohio... | reverse complement strand
ATTACAGTGGCCGGCTCCGCAACATCCAACAGCTACGCCGGCCACCCAACGACTAGCCCCAAACGTAATCCTAAACTAACATAACGACCGGATCACCCAATGGGGTCAGGCCAGAGCGGATCTTAGCATCAAGGCTGGCACGCTTAGCGCGTGCCAATCTTCAAGCCAAAGGCGCGCGGCAAAGCAGCAATCGAACGGAGCGGCCAGGCGGCCTGTTGGTTGCGTTCTTCCGCTTCTTCGCACGCCATGATGCTCGCGCGGATTGCGCGCCCGCCCCATGTCCGAAATGGTTCAGGCGGAAGACGCGGCAAATCTCGCGTGCAGAAGGGGAGAGTGGTCCATTCGTCCTTACGACCTAGAACAAGAGACGAAAGGCATTGTCCGCCAATATAAGTCGCATTTACCCCATGGCCTGAATAGCCAGCACCATAATGCACGGTGCCACTTGGCATAGTTTTGAAAAAGGGCAGGCGATCGGCTGAGATGTCAATGCCGCCGCCCCACACCTTCGAAACGCCCGACGCGTTAAAGGCCGGTAGCAAACGTCGCAATCCGGACACCGCGCGTGCTGCACTCGCGGCATCCATCGTTAATGCCGGATCGCGTTCGTCGCCTGTATGGCTGATTGGGCCTGAGCCTGAACCCATCAACACACGCCCATCGCGCGTGGCGCGGAAATAATGGACAAACATACGAAAATCAGCGACGCCTTGTCCGCCTGTCCAATGCATCCGTGCGAGTGCATCGGGATTAGGCTCTGTCATCAACGCGTAACTTGAGAACAGAGTAAGGTGGGGTGCGATCTGCGGTTCTGTTGCGAGCGAGACATTTGTCGCGAGTACGACATGACGCGCCTGAATTTCACCGCTCGGCGTCGTGATGCGGTTGGGTGTGCCGCGGTCTAGTCGTGTCATCGACGTATTTTCAAAAATTTCCACGCCGTTTTCGAGCGCGGCGCTTCTCAAAGCGCGTGCCAGCCGTGCCGGATGCACATTGGCTGCTTCTGGGTAGAAGACACCAGCACGAAATACGGGCGATTGAACGCGCTTTGCCACGGCTTCGGGCGAAAGCGGAATGGCGCTGTCAGGTACGCCCAAGGTTTGAGCGCATTCGATTGCAGTCGCGATCTTGACGTCTTGTGCAGGCGCTGCGGAAACGCGGATATTTCCTGCTTCCCTCCACCACACGTCGCGGCCGGGGCCGGTCGCGAAAGCACGCACGCCATCCTGCGCCTTCGATCCGGCGCGTGCGACGGCGAGCGCGGCATCGGGGCCGAGCGTAGCAGCGATGCCAGGCAATGCCGACCAATAGCCATGCACCTTGCCGCCATTCTTGCCGCTCGCCCCGGAGCCGCATGATTCCGCTTCGATCACGGCGATACGGAGACCGGGCGATTTTTCCTTTAGCAGCAACGCTGTCCAAAGCCCGGTGAATCCGCCGCCGACGATGGCGACGTCGGCTTCGAAGCGGCCGCTCAGCGGTGGCGACGCCGGAGAGGGGTCATGCGCCATCGCATCGTCGAACCACCAAGAGGTGGCGGCGAGAGGAGCGAATTCGGTGACGGGCGTGTTCATGGTAGTACTCTGCATTCAGACGGGAAGGATCGTGCCTAGGCCGCGCTCGCGCGCGACGCGATAGATCGCGCTGGCGATCGCGAGATCAGCGATGCCCAGTCCGCGGAAGAGGAACATGGTGCGATGCTGCGCGTGCGTGCGGCCGGGATGCACGCTTGCCGCAAGCTCAGCCAGGTCCGCATCGAAAGTGCCGCGCGGGCCGAGCCCGGGGGCCAGCGGCGGACTTTCGGCCTGCTGTTCATGGCTGTCGGTGACGAGCACATCGAGCGCACGTAGCCCATCGGGTTTCCACGAGCGGCCGACGTCGACGGCGGTGACGAACGCGCCCGCTGAGATCCACGCCGGATCGAGAAACGGTTGGAATCCAGGCGCCATCGGGACGGTGGTAACGACGACGTCGCAATCGTGAACGGCGTCTTCAGCACGATCGCTGCTCTGGCCTGTCCAGCCTTGCCCCTGTGCCTCGGCGACGAGCGCATCGGCGGAGCTTCTCGAGCGGCTGAATGCAACGATGTCGCACAGCGATGGCACGGCGGCTTTCAGTGCCGTGAGATGATACCGCGCCTGCAAGCCGCAGCCGACAATGCCGATGCGTTTCGCGTCCGGCCGCGCCAATCGCACGGCGGCGGCGGCCGACATGGCAGCAGTGCGAATGCCGGTGAGCACATTGCCTTCCATCACCGCGAGAGGGCGTCCGGTTGCGCATTCGTTCAGAATGATCGTCGCGTGAATTCCTGGACTGTTCAAACCGGGCGGCACGGGAAAGAGGCCAAGCCATTTGATTGCGGCAAAGCCCTTCTCCTGCCAACTTGCCATGCGGCTCTGAAAGGAGAGGCTGCCGTTGAGAGCATGCGTCTGTTTTGGCGGACTTACCGCGCGGCCGTGATGCATCGCGGCGAAAGCTTCGAGAATGGAATTGCGCGCGTCATCTGCCGTAGGTGCGGCCGCCACGATGTCAGCGGCGGAGAGATAAAGAAGTTCGCTCACCGGAAACGCTCCGCGCTGAAGGGTTTTGGATCGATGCCGGGTTTTTGGTCGGTCGCAAGTTCGACGAGAAGACGCGCTGTGCCGGGTGCCATGCCGATGCCGCTATGGCCATGCCCATAGCCGTGGAAAACGTCGATGCAATCGCGTGCGGGACCGATGCAGGGCAAACCGTCTGGTGTTGACGGACGATGGCCCATCCAGCGCGTTGTCTCCCCGATATTCGCAGCGGCGCGCGGCAGCAGGCGTTCGAGATAGGTGCGCATGATTTCGGCGCGGCCCCAATCGGGCGGCGCATCTAATCCGGCCAGTTCGACCTGACCGGCAAGGCGCAGGCCAGTGGCCGTCATCGTCACGCCCATTTTCCCGTCGCTGGGCATCAAGGGATGACGCGGCGCGCAGGCCGGATCCTTGACGACGAAATGGTAGCCGCGTTCCGTTTCAAGCGGAATGCGGTCGCCCACCTTGAGCGACAGTGCCGCGCTCCGCGCACCGGACGAAATGATTGCGCGGTCGCAGGCGACCATGCCTCGATCCGTCACGACCCCGCGCAGCTTTCCGTTTTCAATCGCGAAATGCGTCGCGCGAGCTATGACATGGCGAACGCCGCGCTGCTTGAGTGCAGCCATAACGGCGGCGATGAAAGCGCCGGGATCGAGAAGATTGCCGCCATAGGGGTGGAACGCACCGAAGCGATAATACGGGCCGAGCTCCGGCTCATTGGCGTGGAGTTCGTCATTCTCCCATTCGTCCCAACGCAAACCATGGGCGCGGCGAATACGAATGCCGAGGGCCTCTTTCTCGTATTCCTCGCGCGAAGGAAAGACGAACAGCAGCCCGTTGCGGATAATAAAGCGTTCGAGCCCAAGATCGCGCGCCATGGCCTCATAGCGGTCCAGTGTATCGGTGAGGATGGCGCGGCGAGCGTGCGCGCAAATCTCGATCTTTTCGAAGCTGTTTCCCGCTCGCACGAATTTGAGCAGCCACGGGGCAACAGAAGGTAGATAATTCCATTTGACCGTGAATGGGCCGAGCGGATCGAGAAGATAAGACGGAACGTCACGCCACAGGCCGGGTGTCGACATGGGCAGGAGACTCCCTTCGTAAATCCACGCCGCATTGCCGAAACTAGCTGCCTGTTCGCCGCCTAACGTTTCGGGTTCGATCACCACAACGTCATGGCCCTGGCGATGCGCTTCGTAGGCCGTCCAAGCACCGATGATTCCGGCTCCGCAGATCGCGATAGTTGGTTTCATCTCCTTTGTTCCTCTCAATCGAACTCGGCCGTAAACTTGTCGCTCAGGGCGACTTCGCTCTTGAAGCGCCCAATACTAAACGCTTCAAGCGGCGTCGGTGTGTGACCGTCGCAGATCCATTCGCTGAGGCACAGTCCCACACCTGGCCCAATCTGATAGCCGTGACCGCAGAAACCGAACGCATGGAAGAGGTTTGGAACGGTACGGCTTGGTCCGATTATTGGAATCATGTCTGGCAGATAGGCTTCAATCCCCGACCAGACACGGATCACGCTCGCTTGCGCAAGCACGGGGATAACGCTTGCCAGAGCAGCCATGCCCGCAAGCGTCTTGTGCGGTGGAACGGGTGCGCGATTGGCGACGGGGTCAGACGCAGTGCGCGGATAGCCGGCAAGGATTATATTGCCGCGTGGAATTTGTCGCGCAATCACGGAACCGTCGATCGTCTGGATCGACGGGCCGATGAAATAGGGCACGGGCTCGGTGACGAGTTGTGGTGGACCGGCGGCGAAAGCGGGAACAGGTTCCCCGAAGCGTGCGGCGATATCCGCGGCCCAGGCACCCGCGCTGTTGATAAGATGCGTGCAGCAGAAGGCGCGCCCATCGTCCGCACGGAGTTCGAAGCCTATATTACCTGCCTCAATGTCGGTGACGTGGCAATTCTCGATGATAGTAGCACCGTGCGCTTGCGCCGCGCGCGCCGTTGCAGGCGTTGCAAGGCGCGGATTGGCGACCGCATCACGCCCGGAGAATGTGGCGGCGATGACTTTCTTGCCCATATAGGGAAATCGCTTGTCCAAGTCTGACCGGTCGAGATCCTCGATTGCAATGCCGTTTGCACGCGATATCTTTGCATAATAGGCAAGTTTCTCGGCTTCCACTTCGTTGAACGCGCAATAGAGATGGCCCGTGCGATCATATTCGCAGGCATTGCCGATAAGTTCAGACAGGCGTTCCCACAAATCCTGAGAGCGCAGCGATAGCGGATATTGATCGGGATGGCGGCCCTGCAAACGCAGATTGCCGAAATTGACGCCGCTCGATTGCGCGCCCACGGAACCTTTTTCAAGAACGATGACGCTCCGCCCGCGCTTGGCGAGGAAATAGGCGGTCCACACGCCGACGAGCCCGCCACCGATGATGATAGTTTCGGCAGTCGTACTCATCGCTGCGTCTCCGCCGCCGACAGCGCAATTGGTTTAATGGGTGCCTGAGTGCGTAAGCGGCCGACACTGGCAACGGGCGCACCGCTCTGTGCAGCCACGATTTCCTGCAACGCTGGTCCGCACATGCGGCCTTGGCAACGCCCCATGCCGCAGCGCGTGATCGCTTTCACGCGGTTGAGTTCCGGCGGGATGAGGCCTGCACCAAGCGCCGCGCGGATGTCGCCCGCAGTTACATTTTCGCAACGGCAGACAATCGTCTCGCCGGGCAGCGTGCCCGCGCCGCGATGTGGCCATGCGAATGCTGTGGCAAGGCCGCGCTGAAAACGGCGCAACCGTTTGATGATTGCGCGCAGTCGGTCGATTTCGCTTTGAGCGACGGTGTGCCCCTGGTCCGCCAGTAACGCAAGAGCGGAGAGCGTACCGCTGGCTTCGGCGGCATCGGCACCACCGATTGCTGCACCGTCGCCAGCGAGATAGAGATCGGGAGCGGCGCGGCCATCCGCGTCGATGATTGGAAGCCACATTCTGAACAATTCGTCAAACGCAAAGGATGCGCCCGCAAGCTCCGCCAATTGTGTCTCGGGCTTGAGGCCAAAGCCGAGCGCGACGGCATCGCAATTGATGTTCATCTCGCGCCCCTTGCGATCGCGTAGTACGAGCGTCTCGACATGATCGCAGCCCTTGATGCGCACCGGATCGACGCCGAAATGTAGAGGCACGCCTGACATAAGCAATTGCGCAAGATACGAAAGGCCGCGCAAGGCCGTGTCCGGCGCATGCAGCAGGTGAGGTACGGCGCATACCTTTGCAAAGAAGGGCGTTGTGTCGAAAACGCCTGCGATGGTGGCACCCATCGCCTGATATTGTTTTGCTGCCAATGCCAGCAGGGGCGAGGAGCCAACGAAAGCGACGCGGCGGCCAATAAACGCGCCCTGATCCTTCAGGGCGATCTGTGCACCGCCGAGAGAAAAGACGCCCGGCACGGTCCAACCTGGCAGCGGAACAATGCGGTCCGTCGCGCCGCTTGCAACGATCAACGCATCGAAGGCGAGGACATCGGCATGACCGTTCCGTTCGGTGAAGAGCGTGTGCCCGTCGATCGCCCAGACTGAGGTGAGCTCGCGGTAATCGATTGTGCCGCGGGCGGCTTCAAATTGGCGGTGCAAGCGCTCATATTTAGCTTCTTGCGACCCCATGAGCGTGGCGATGTCGAGTGCGATTCCCGGAGCGGGTGAGCGATAACCCTGACCGCCGGGCCGTGCTGCCTCGTCGAGGAGAACGGGTTTCAATCCATGGTGCGCGAGCGTCATGGCCGCCCGCAAGCCGGCTGGACCACCTCCGACGACGATCGCTTTCATGTCACACCTGCTTCGGTGGCGGTGGCGCGCTGAGAAGACGCATGCCGTCTGCAAGAGGCGTGGTACATGAGCGCAGCCGCGTTCCGTCCTCGCGCCAGACCCAGCAATCCTGACATACGGCCATCACACAGAATCCGGCGCGCAGCGCAGCGGAAAACTCGAATTGGCGCACATGGCCGGTGTTGCACAGCAGTGCCGTCAGCACGGTTTCGCCTTCGAAACCGCTCATTGCTTCGCCTTCGAACATAAATTGCAGGCGCTTGCCATGGCGCGGAACGGCGCGAACAAAACGGGCAAGGGGCGATGGTTCATCCATGGGCTTATGCAGGAGACATGGTATGGGCGGCGGCCACGACGAGTGCGCCAAAACGTTGCACCATTTCGTCCGGCGTAAAGCGCGAGCGCGAGACGGCGAGATTGACAGCGCCTTGCGGCCGGCCATTGGCATCGACGACCGCGGCCGCAATCGATGCATCGCCTAGATAAAATTCCTCGAACTGCGTAGCGTAGCCTTGCTTGGCGGAAAGCCGGATCTTGTCGATCAAGGCGGCGCGCTTGACTGTCGTATGCTCCGTATAGGCAATTAGTTTGGATCGATCGATGATGGCGACGGCTTCGTCTTCTGGCAGACGCGAGAGAATCGCGATGCCAGGCGCAGTACAATAGGCGGGCATGCGCGTTCCAATCACCACATCCGTATTGAGCATGTGACGGCTCATGAACCGCGCGACGAAAATGATCTCCGTATCATCGAGCAGGGTGAGGTTGACGGTTTCCTCGGTCTCTTTGCTCAGATGCATCAGATAGGGCATCGCATTGTTCACGAGCCGGTGCCCGCCGAGGAAATGTGACGCGAGATCGAGCGTTTTTGGTGTGAGCGAGAGGCGCCGTGTTCCCGGATCCTTGTTGAGATAGCCCAGTGCCAGCAAGGTGTGAGTGAAGCGCTGCGCCCCGCTGACATCAAGCCCCGTGAGGTCGGCGATTTGCGACAGGCTCAGCTCCTGCCGGCCGGGCCCAAACACGTTCAAAACGCGAAATCCTTTTTCGACAGACGCGACCATCAGGGTATCGCTCTGGCGCGCTCCGCGTTTGGGCGGGTCCTTTGCCTGGGTCTTGGCCATCGGTTGAGCTCCGAATTCGATAATCGGCATTGACAAGCTCCGCCGTCAATAGTTCAATATTAATTATTGCAATGCAATAACGCAATAGGAGTGCATCGAATGGCCGAGTTCATCCTTCGCGAAATCCACGGCAATGTCGGGATTATCACTCTCAATCGGCCAGCCCGTCTCAATGCCTGGCATGCGGCCATGCGCGAGGAGTTGGTCGAAGCCTTCAGCGAAATGGAAGCGAACGATGCCGTTCGTGCCGTGATCCTCACCGGTGCGGGCGACCGCGCATTCGGCGCTGGACAGGATTTGAACGAAACCAAGACCTTCGATCCCGATCGCGCTGAAAGTTGGATGCACGAATGGGAGCGGCTCTACGACCGCATTCGTTCGCTTTCAAAGCCTGTCGTGGCCGCGCTCAACGGCGTCGCGGCCGGTTCGGCTTTTCAGGTCGCTCTGTTGTGCGATCTGCGCATTGGCCATCCGGGCGTCACCATGGGCCAGCCGGAAATTAATTCTGGCATTGCGAGCGTGACTGGACCCTGGATCATGCGTGAGATCATCGGTCTTGCGCATACGATCGATCTTACTTTGACGGGTCGCATGATGGACGCGGAGGAATGTTTCCGTCTTGGCGTGCTCAGTCGCATAGTGCCGCAAGGCGAAGTGATGGCCGAAGCCATGAAGATTGCCAAGGTGCTGGCCTCCAAGCCGCCAGTGGCCATGCGCATGAACCGCGAGCGCTTCCGCGAAATGACGCGGCCGGGTTTCGACGACGCGATGGCGGCGGGAATCCGTACGCAACGCGCCGCCTATGCGACGGGCGAACCCGCGCGCATGATGGAAGCGTTCCTCGCCACGAGGGCTGCACGCAAAGCTTGACCGTTTCCGCTTGAGCGGCGCGGTAGGAGAAGAAGGGGAGAAGAGATGACGTTCAAACGTTCTGGAATGACCCGCCGCACCATGCTCGGCAGCACCGCTGCCATCATGGCAGCTCCGGCCTTAATAGGCCGCGCCTTCGCCGCTACGCAGATCACCGTGGCCGATCCCGGTGGTCCGTTCGGCCCGGCCTTCCGCAAGGCCTTCTACGATCCGTTCGAAAAGGCGACCGGCAACAAGGTTGTCAATGTCGCGCGTGAAGCCGAGCCGACCGCTCAATTCAAAGCGATGGTCGACACGAAATCCTACATTTGGGACGTCTGCACACTGACGCTGTCCGCGCGTGACATTCTCGCCAAGCAGGGCCTGCTCGAGCCGATCGGCTTCTCGCATTCTGACGTACCTAAGTTGATGCCTGAAGCGATCTCGCCGATGTGGATGGGCACGGATGTGTATTCAGCCGTGTTTGCATACAGGACCGACAAGATCAAGGATGGTCCGAAGAGCTGGGCTGACTTCTTCAATGTCGAAAAATTTCCGGGCCGCCGTTCGCTCCGCAAAAACCCGATCGACACGCTCGAACAGGCGCTGCTTGCCGACGGTGTTCCGCTCGACAAGCTTTATCCGCTCGACGTCGAGCGTGCCTTCAAGAAGCTCAATCAAATCAAGCCGCATATCGCCGTGTGGTGGACGGGCGGCGCGCAGACGACGCAACTCCTTCAGAGTGGCGAAGTCGACATAATCTCTGGTTGGAATGCCCGCTTCCAAGCTGCGATCGACGGAGGAACGCCTGCAAAGATCGTTTGGAATCAGGGCCTTTATTCGATTGAGGGCTGGGCAATTCCGAAGGGCTGTCCGAAGGCCGAAGTGGCGCGGGCCTTCATCAAATTCTGCGCGTCGGCCGAACAGCAGGCCCTGTTCACGGAATTGCTCGCTTATGGGCCGACCAATCTCGACGCCTACAAGACGATTCCGGCAAAGCGTGCGGAAGATCTGCCGACCTCGCCGGGCAATCTCAAGCAGATGGCGATTGCGGATGAAAACTGGTGGAGCGCGAACCGTTCGGCGGTGACCGAGCGCTTTAACAGCTGGATTCTCTCTTAAGTGAAATGCCGGTGGCGATTATGAATCGAACGGAACTCAATTCGCCACCGAAATTGCGTGTGGACGGGCTTGCGAAACGGTATGGGTCCGTCACTGCGCTCGAACCGACGAAACTTGACGTGCCGAGCGGCGAATTCCTCACGCTGCTCGGTCCGTCCGGCTCCGGCAAGACGACACTTCTGCAATTGATCTGCGGACTCGTCGAAGTCTCGGAAGGCCGGATCTATATTGATGGGCAGGACCAATCCGATGTGCCAGTGCACAAGCGCGATATCGGGCTCGTCTTTCAGCATTACGCCTTGTTCCCGCATTTGACCGTGGCCGAGAATATCGCTTTTCCGCTGAAGATGCGGCGCAAATCGGAAGCGGAGATCGCGCGCAGCGTGCAGAATGCGCTGGAAATGGTGCATCTCGGACATTTGGCGCAACGATTTCCGCGTGAACTGTCAGGCGGGCAGCAACAGCGCGTCGCATTGGCGCGCTGCTTCGTCTACCAACCCTCCGTGATTCTGATGGATGAACCGCTGGGCGCCCTCGACAAAAAATTGCGCGACCACATGCAGATTGAGATCAAGCGGCTGCATCGCGAAAGCGGCGCTACGATCATCTATGTCACGCATGATCAGGAAGAGGCGCTGGCGCTGTCCGACCGGATCTGCCTAATGAATCACGCCCGCATCGAACAATTGGGCACGCCGCATGACATTTACATGCGACCCTGTTCGGTATTTGCTGCCGATTTCATCGGCATCTCGAACATTTTGCGTGGAAGGCTCGTTGCCAGCGGTAACGGCGGACTGTCGCTTGTGACGCCGCATGGCACCTTCGCCGTGCCGCTTGGCGGGGCAGAGGCTGGCACGGATGCCGCCATCGTCGTGCGACCCGAACATTTGGCACCCGGTGCTGCCGCACCAAATACGCTCAACGTCAGCGTACGCGATCTCGTCTATGCAGGATCGGAAACGCGCGTGATTGCGTCACTCTCCGACGGGCAAGACATCGTTATGCGCCTGCCGCCGGATGCGCCAGTGCCCGCGCGCGGCGATCACGTGGCCATTGGCTGGCAGCCCGAAGCGGCGGTGCTCATCCCATGAGCCGGATCAGCGGCTTCTTCCGCAGGCCGGATGCGATATGGCTCGCAGTTCCTGGCCTTGCCTTTCTTGCGATTTTCTTTCTCTATCCGGTCGGCAACCTACTTTTGCTCAGCATTTCCGATGCGGAGACGGGTGCATGGAGCGTCAAATCCTTCGCGCGCATTTTTGCGTCCGACGTCTATATCCGTGTGCTTGGAATCACTTTCCGGATCGCAGCGCAGACGGCAATCTTTTCGCTGATCATCGGCTATCCTTTGGCCTATTGGATTGCGAGATTGCCGGAGCGCGTTCGCAACCGCGCTTTGCTGCTCGTCGTCATCCCGTTCTGGACAAGCTATCTCGTCAAGACTTTCGCTTGGATGATCATGCTCGGCCGGACGGGCGTCATCAACTCCATCCTGTTCGGCAGCGGGCTCGTCGCTGAACCTTTGCCGCTCATTCACAATGAATTCGGCGTGCTGGTCGGCATGGTGCACACTATGGTGCCGCTCGCCGTAATGACAATGCTGCCGGTGATGACCGCGATCGACCGGCGTCTCGTCGCGGCAGCTAACACGCTTGGTGCCGATGCCTCACATGGATTCTGGCTCGTTTATTTCAAATTGTCGCTGCCCGGCGTGACGGCGGCAGGTCTGCTCGTCTTCATATCGTCGCTTGGCTTCTTCATCGTGCCCGCTTTTCTGGGCGGCCGTCAGCAGACGATGCTCGCGCAATTGGTCATCGTGCAGATTACCGAGATGCTGAACTGGTCCTTTGCCGGCGCGTTAGCGGTGATGATGCTGGTGACGGCTTTGGTGGCCGTGTGGATCTATGACCGCGTCTTCGGCCTGTCGTCGATTTCTGGCGGGGGTACGCGCAACCGCCTCGGCCGTCTCCGCAACGCGGGAACAGCGATTTTGTCGACGATGGCGCGCCTGTCGAGTGCCATCGCAGTGCCGCTCGCCCGAGCAACTGGCGGCCGTTTCGACCGTTATGCGCTCGCGGTCTATGCATGGCTTCTGATCGGCTTTCTCGTCGTGCCGACGCTGCTCGTCATTCCGCTCGGGCTGACGAGTTCCGATTTTCTGTCCTTCCCGCCCCCAGGCTATTCCACACGCTGGTATGACACCTATCTGTCATCGCCGCTCTGGCTGGGTGCGACGGCACGCTCCTTCTTCGTCGCGACGGTCACGGCGTTCGCTGCAACCGCGATCGGAATCGGCGCGGCGCTGGCGATGGCGCATAGCCGTTCGCGTTGGAGCGGCGCGCTGTTCGCCGTGTTTCTTGCCCCCATGATCGTCCCGCGCATCGTGATCGCGGTTGGCATGTTCTATCTCTTCGCGCGTCTGGGTCTCGTCGCGACGAATGCCGGTCTGATCATCGGGCACACCGTGCTGGCGCTGCCGTTCACGGTGGTCGCAATTACTGCTGTTCTCAAGACCTACGATACGCGGTTGGATCAGGCGGCATGGACGTTGGGCGCGAATCGCTGGCGCACCTTGATCTCCATCACTTTGCCGATCATCAAGGGTGGGCTGGTCGCGGCTTTCCTGTTTGCGTTCATCACGTCCTTCGATGAGCTGACGATCGCCATCTTCATCAGCGGCGGTCTGGCGACAACCCTCCCCAAGCAGATGTGGGACGACATGATCCTGCAACTGAACCCGACGCTGGCTGCGGTTTCGACCGTGGTGTTCGTTCTCGTGACGACGCTGCTCGTCGTTGCAGAACGTTTCCGACGCACTGCCTAGGAATTTGTATATGACCCACATCACCCAAACGCTCGTGGATCTCTTGCGCGAAGCGGTGGCGCGCGATCCTGCAGGGCTCTATGCACGCTTCAATGATGCGCCTTTCACCTATGAGCGCCTCAATCGCGAATCCGATGCGCTTGCCGCCTCGCTGTCCGGCGCCGGGTTGAAGGCGGGCGATCGCGTCGCGGTGATGATGCGCAACAGTGTCGCTGCGCTGTCGGTGATCTTTGGTCTGTCGAAGGCGCGTCTGATCTGGGTACCTGTAAACGCGCAGCAGCGCGGTGAAGGGCTTCGTTACATTCTCGACCATTCGCAACCGGCGCTTGCCATTGCGGATGGCGATTTTGTGCCACTCTTGCGCGAGGCAGAGCCCGCATCGGGTCTCCGGATTCTAGCGCTCGGAGATTCGCAGGATGCGGACTCGCTCGATGCCGTTCTCGTGGGCCGCGCGATCTTTGCGGGTGACCGGCCGCAGCTTAATGATGTCTTCGCCATCATGTACACATCGGGCACTACGGGACGGCCAAAGGGCGCGATCGTCTCCCATCTAATGCTGCAATTGGCAAGCGAAGCGGTGGCGCTCGTCTCGGCCGCCCGTCCCAGCGACGTTTTTTTCGTTTGGGAAGCGCTCTACCATATCGGTGGTGCCCAATTGTTGCCGCTGCCGATGTCGCACGGAATCAAGCTCGCGATGGTGGATCGCTTTAGCGCTAGCCGGTTCTGGGATCAGGCGAAGGCGGCGGGTTCGACGCATATCCACCATCTCGGCGGCATTCTGCAATTGCTGTTGAAGCAACCCTCATCGCCGCTGGATCGCACGCATGGCGTCCGGATCGCATGGGGTGGCGGATGCCCGCGCGATATTTGGGAAGCGTTTCAGGATCGTTTCGGTGTCCAGATCCGCGAATGTTACGGCATGACGGAAGCGTCGAGCATCACCACCTACAATGACAATGGTGTTGTCGGTGCCGTCGGCAAACCCGTGCCGTGGTTCGATGTGCGATTGCTCGATGCGGAAGGGCGCGACGTGCCGCAGGGCGAGAGGGGCGAGATCGTCGTAACCACCTCGCTACCGGGTGCAATCTTCACCGGCTATTTCAACAATCCCGAAGCGACCGCAAAGGCGCTTCGCAATAGCGCGCTCTATACAGGCGATTACGGTTCATTCGATTCGAACGGAACCATGTACTTCCATGGCCGCATGACGGACAGCGTGCGCTGCCGCGGCGAGAACGTGTCGGCATGGGAAGTCGAATATGTCGCCGCGGATCATCCGGACATCGAAGATTGTGCGATGGTCGGCGTCGCCTCCGATATCGGCGAGCAAGACATCAAATTGTTCGTCAAGCGCAAGCCAGGACATGCGCTCGAAGCACCGGCCTTGTCGGCTTGGCTCGCCGCGCGCCTCGCATCTTATCAGAACCCGCGTTACCTCGCTTTCGTCGATGACTTCGAGCGCACGGCGAGCCAGCGCATCATGAAGCACAAACTCTCAAAAGCGCTCGACGATTGCTGGGACCGTCTCGCAAAGGTGTAGATGCCATGGCTGCCTGTGACGTTCTGTTGTGCGGGACTGGAAGTTTCGCTGCGCGCATTGCATTCGACCTCGCCGCGACGACGCGCAGCCCCATGCGCGTCATCATCGTCGGCCGCAACACGGCACGCCTCGATTGGCTCGTCACAGCGTCGAACGCTAGAGCAAAAATTTTCGACAAGCCCATCCGCTTTTTGGGCTACGTGGCCGATCTTCTAACAACTGGCGGCGCGGAGCGGATGATCGACGACATTCGCCCGCCTCTTGTGGTCCAGGCGGCGTCGGCGCAGACCTCCTCCGTCATCGCGCAAAGCGACAATCGCTGGGCTCATTTCGTCCGCGAGGGCGGCCTCAGCGCGACGGCCTTGGCGCAGACGGCCGTTTCGCTCCGCGTCGCTGAGGCGATGACGATCAGCGGACAGGGCGGCGCACTAATCAATTGTTCGTTTCCGGATGTCGTGAACGAGATCATTGCGGCCGCGGGGCATCGTGTGCTGTGCGGTTTCGGCAATGTGGCGATTCTCTCCAATGTCTTCGCCGCCAAGCTCGAGATGGAAACATCTCGCATCAAGGTGCTGTCGCATTATCAGAACCTTGCGGCCTTCCGTGCGCCCGCCGCAGAACGCAGCGGCCGCACCGCGCGCGTGTGGATCGACGACGTCGAAGTGGCCGATGTCTTTGCAAAATTTTCCAGTGTGAAGCTGACGCCTGAACCAGTGATCGACATTTCCGGCGCGACCGGCGTGCCGGTCATCCAGGCCTTGGTGGAGGGGCACGAATGGCTCGGCCATTTGCCCGGGCCCAACGGATTGCCGGGCGGCTATCCCGTCCGTGTGCACGACCGACAGATCGAACTCGATCTTCCCGCCGCGCTCGACGAGCAGGAAGCGATCGATTGGAATCGGTCGTTCGAGCAGATGAACGGCTTGATCGTCTGCAGGAGGGGCATAATCCAGTTTACAGGTCGACTTGCCGAATTGCTAAACGAGCAGAATGCGGCGATAAAAAAAGGATTTCATGTAAGCGAGTTCAATGAAGCTTTCGCCGAGTTGCAGGCTATTAGGGCAAGGCTTGAAGTCTCCTGAAATGGCGTGGCCTGCCCCCTGAAAAGTGATCCTCCCTGATGTATGGCTTTTGGGCCGATGGAGGATGGAAGAATGAGCAAGAAGAGACACAAGCCTGAAGAGATTGTTGCCAAGTTACGGCAGGTTGAGGTTCT